>JAAUXX010026598.1_pt1 | contig 17285 bp, 11 predicted proteins | sample 7278111 | NCBI WGS metagenome assembly JAAUXX01 (sample SAMN14350116, study PRJNA611818) | marine sediment metagenome | isolation source: surface marine sediment (1.8m) | place: French Polynesia: Moorea | collected 2018-08
AAATTGTGTGAAATTCCTTGTTTTTAGGGTGGTCCGGCATCCCGGTTCGCGCGCGTCTCCGACTCGCGGCGGTGCGTCCCCGCACCCCCATTAACCCGACATATTTGAATGCCGGGTTAATACGTTCCCGATGATCGAAGCCAAGGCATTTACCATATTCCAGAGTATCAGGGCATCGGTGGCTCAATGCCAGCAATGATTCACGCATCTTATCGCGTTAGCAATGCTTCTTTGACAATTTTTTTGGCGGCAACCAAAGCAAAATCCCGAAAATCAGATTCGATTTTTTCCCGCTCCCTGTCAAATGCCACCCTCTCTTCCTTTGACAAGGCTCGCCATTTATCCAGCATGGGAATATGCGCGGTCGCTTCCGCCAACTGACGAAAAACACTAAGCGCTTCCAGGGTCTCGCCATCGAGTTGCATGGCTTGAGAAATCGTATTGATCCGAATACTGGCCTCGGTCAGACTCACCTGCGCATCGAGAACCGCCCGGGCAATAATGACGATGCTGTTAATATTGCGCACCTTGCGCTGCGCCAGAGTATTTTCCAGCTCAACTTGAGCGGCCTTAAGCTGTTTGTTTTTCCTATACAACAATATGTGGTAGTAAAGCGCAACGGTCACCAACAATACAATGATGCCAACCCCAAACCAAAGCAATCTATCCATAACTACGACTCATCATCAGACAATAGTTCTATTTCATCGGTGTCGGATTGCAAGCTCTCCTGCGCGACTTTTGGCAACGGTTTGGAGGTTTTTGCGCCGAGCTTTTTTAACTCGTCGATTCTCTTCAACACATTGCCTCGACCGCGGGACAAGCGCTTGAGCACGAGGTCGTGGGATTCTTCCGCCTTCTTGATATACCCTCCGACATCTTCCAAGGCCGTCAATACCAAAGCAAATTGATCGTAAAGCCTACCCGCACTGGCGGCAATCTTCTCAGCATTTGCGTTCTGTTTTTCATAACGCCACATGGTTTCCACGGTGCGCAACGCCACCATTAAACTCGAAGGACTGACCAGCATAATATTCTTATCATGCGCTTCCTTGAATAAGGAAGGCGTATGCTGCACAGCCGACACATACGCCGCCTCAATGGGGATGAACATGAAGACAAAATCGAGCGTGCGCAAACCCTCCAATTTTTCATAGCTCTTGAGCGCAAGCGTCCTGATGTGTGTGCGCACGACATCCACGTGAGCTTTGAGATACTGCTCTTTCAGGTCCTGCGTTTGCTCGTTCACAAACCGCTCGTATTCGACCAGCGCAACTTTGGAGTCGACAATGATATCTTTTTCGTCCGGCAGATGAATCACCATGTCAGGCCGATAGGTCTTGCCTTCGTGTCTATAATGGTATTGCGTGTGGTACTCGCGACCTTTCTCCAGACCCGACTGCTCAAGCAAACGCTCGAGAATTATTTCTCCCCAATCACCCTGTACCTTGTTGTCACCCTTGAGGGCACTGGCCAGATTATTGGCATCCTCGCTGATCTTCCTGGTCTGTTTCTGCAGTTCACCGATTTGACCAATAAGTTGGTTACGCTGCGTGTTTTCTCGATGGTAAACATCTTCCACCTGCTTGTGAAAAGTTTGTAACTGCTGTTTGAAGGGTGACAACACGGTTTCCAGATTTTGGCGACTGCTCTGATTGAATGTCTGCTGTTTGGCCTCGAACAGCTTGTTCGCCGCCAGCTCAAACTCTTTTAGCAAGGTCTTTTTCGACTCGTCCAATAGTTGTTCCCTAGACTTGAGCTGCTCTTCTTTTTCATTGAATCTTGCTTGCAGCTCTATGTGTTTATCTTTCATCTGCAGCAGTTCCTGCAGCGACAATCGATGGTTGGCAAGTTGCTCTTCCTTTTGTTCAACGAGCGTATTCAAGCGCACGATTTCCCGATCTTGGCTGGCCACTTTACAGTCTGCCTCGTATTTTTGACTCTCGCTAAGCTGGCGAACATGGGCGAGCTGATTTTTATAGTGTTCGGCCTCTGCCACAGCCTGCAGCCATGCACTGCGTTTTCTTTGCCACAACGCCGTTAGGATGACTGAGCCCACCAATAAGGAAGCGGCGCCAGCAGCGAGCGTCCACAGCCAATGTATCTGATCAAAACCCAAGCCAGAGACCTACTTTTTTGTTGATTTGTCGAGTACTATTCCGAGCAGCAGCACGATAGCCGCAATCATTATATTTTACTCTTTCTACCATCGACACCCAAGCTATGCGTAGACCGCCCAAAATACTGGTTTTTGACTCAGGCGCAGGGTGCCTCAGCATCGCGGAGGAAATTCTCGCCCGCCTCCCCCACTGCCACATGGCCTGCGCGGCAGATAATGCGTATTTTCCCTACGGTCTGAAGGAGGATGCAGCGCTAACCGCACGCATAGTTTGTCAGGTGGAACAGCTGCACGAGAGATTTTCGCCCGATATCGTCGTGGTGGCCTGCAACACGGCCAGCACCTTGGCACTCGACGCCCTGAGGCAGGAATTCTCCACACCCTTTGTCGGTGTGGTGCCAGCCATCAAACCTGCGGCGAACATTACCCGCTCGGGTACCATCGGCGTGCTGGCCACAGCCGCCACGACATCACGCGGCTACACAAGAAATCTGATCGATAATTTTGCCAGCCGACATAAGGTCGTTCTGCACGCAACTGACACCCTCGTGGACCTCGCCGAAATAAAACTTATCCGATCTGACGTTGATCTCGCGGCGCTCGAATCCGAACTTGAGCCATTGTTCATCGCCGACAACAACATCGACACGCTGGTGCTGGCATGCACCCACTTCCCCTTGCTGAAGGATGACATGAGCAGCATTTTTAAACGTCAGCGGCGGCAAGTGGTTCTGGTCGACTCCGGTGAAGCAATTGCCAACAGGGTGGTATATTTACTCGGGCAGAAGGATGTGCAAGTAAATCAACCATTGAAAAAACCTGGCGTCCTGGAGTTTTTCTTTTCCGATAGCCGGCGAGGCAAAGCCATCGAGAGCCAGTACCGAAGATATTTAGCAAGCGCGGCGGCGTCACGCAGGGCGCATTAGCAGGTTGTTGAAAAAGGCTCCCTGCCTTTTTCAACTGACTGTTAGTGCCCGTCAAGAAACGGGCGCTAATCGCAATTTTATTTTCGACTCCAGAAAAAGCGCAGAATGCGCGTTTACGGATGGACACAAATTAATAAACATCAACATCCGCCTGCCCGACAACTTCCGACTCGTAAATCGAGTTTTCAAGGCCGGCATTCTGTATATTAAGCTGCGCCACCAAACCGCTGAACTGCTGCTCGTTCATATCCTCGGGTTTACCTTTAATCACTTCCGTAAGACCAACGACGACATGATTCCCATCACTATCGATGACCTTGTCAAAGGCAGTGCCCTCTTCCAGCGCCATGGAAAAAGCTTTTCTGACAACCTGAAACCCCGCATCACTGGCCGAGCGCTCAGCTCTTTCGTAGGTTTTAAACTCGTAAGCGGCGTCAGCGGCGAGCGTTTGCGGGCTGGCGCCACCGGCAAGTTTTTCCACTATGCTTACGACCAGGCTATCGAGTTCGCTATTGATCTGACGTTCGGTAATAGTGGCTGCAATATCCGCTTTGACTTCTTCCAGGCTTTTGATCCGCTCGGGTTCGTGCGCAGCTTTGCGCAGAACCAGGGCCTGGCTGTTTGACACTTCTATCACGCTACTGTTGTAACCGCTCGCCAACACCTCTTCACTGAATGCGGCGTCGCGCACCGAAGCTGTCGCCGTAATCCCACTACCACGTGTTCTAGTGAACGAGGGCGTGGTTTTTACCGGTAAATCCAGCGCCGCGGCAGCTTCGCTGAGATCGGCTGCACTGAAGGTAAGCTCACCCAGACGATCAAAGCTTTCGGCAAAAATTTGTTCCGCTTCCGCCTGTCTTAAGCTGGCTTCTATAGCGGCCTTTCGCGTCTCGTAGCTCGGCGCTTCTTCAACGGTCTTGGTTGTCACCTTGATAAAGTGGACGCCGGCATCTGTCTTAACAGGCTCCGATACCTGTCCTTGCTCCAATGAATAAACGGCTTTTTCAAAAGCTTCCGGAAAGATACCAGCAGTCAACACACCCAGGTTACCACCGGCGTCTTTTGAGCCGATATCATCGGAATACTGGGCGACGAGTTCGGCGAAGTCCTCCCCCTCGTCTAGTTTTGCCACGACTTCCGCCACCAGCTCCGCCTGACCTTCTTTTTCTTCGATAAGCAAATGGGCAATTTCATATTCTTCAGAAGTTTTAAAATTCGAAATTTCCAGTTCGTACTGCTGGCGAACATCTTCTTCGGCAATCTCCACGGTGGCGGCTATCGCGCCGACAGAAAGTTCGATATATTCAACCGACATTTTTTCTTCTTCTGTAAAGGAGTGCTTATTTTCTTCGTAATAGAGCGCGACCTCCTCATCACTGACCGTAACATTTTCTTCGACCAGCTTTTTCGGGATCTCAATGGTGTAAAAGGAACGCTTTTGCTGAATCAGCGCCACCATGTTCGAAAGCTCCGCTGTAGTCGAAAAGGAGGATAACTCTATGCCTCGGGCGTGTTGCTCCAGCAATAAATCTTCCGATAATATTGCCTTGTAGCTCGCCGGAGTATACGCCAGGTTATTCAACAAACGACGATACGTCTGCGGATCAAATTTGCCGTCGACGTGAAATTCAGGCTGCTGGAGAATCTGCTTATCTATCGTGGCTTCGGAAACGCCCATGCCACCCTTTTGCGCAGCCGCTATGATGGCTGCGCGGCGGACTAAATTATCCAACACCGGACCACGCAAGTTCTCGTCTTTGAGAAATTCAGCTTCGGGATCAACACCCTGCTGCCCTAGCAAGCTCTGCTTGCGCATGAAGATTGCGCGGCGCAAATCAGCCCTAGAAATCGCTTTTCCCTCAACGGAAGCAGCATCGCTGCCGACCGCACTACCGAGATATGATCCGTCACCGACGCCCGTCAACACCAGTGGCACAATAAAAAGTAAAAAGACAACAACAGCAACAAAGGTACCTCTAAGGTTGTCACGTACTTTCTGGAGCATTTTTTCACCTTGATGAAGTGAGATTATCGTCCTAAAAAAAAAGGCGCAGTTTATGCGCCTTTTTTCTTTCTCATTTTTATCTCTAACAAAAAACCCTGGCCAATTTGCCTTTTATATGTACTTTTATGCGGATTCGCCCTGATCCTAAAAAAGTATAGGCTAGTTGACGGCATCCTTTAATGCCTTACCGGCTTTGAAGGTCGGAATTTTCGCCGCGGAAATCTCGATAGGTTCACCTGTCTGCGGATTACGACCGGTGCGAGCAGCGCGCTCCTTCACCAGAAAAGTCCCAAAACCAACCAACGCGACTTGGTCACCTTCTTTCAGAGCAGCAGCAATTGAATCCGTAATTGCATCCAAAGCACGCCCCGCGGCTGCTTTGGAAATATCTGCAGAACCTGCAATTGCTTCGACTAATTCTGATTTATTCACCATTAACCCCTTTTATTATTCGAATCTAAATTCGTCTACCAAAAAATTTAACTTTCGCCATCGAGAAACAAGATGCAAGCGAATAGCGCCTAAAAAACCGAAACCATTTCTACTCTCTATGCCCCTCGTGGAGCCCCAGAACAACAAGAATTGCGTTTTATACCAACTGCCTTGAAGACGGTCAAGAATCAAATTCGCTAATTGTTCGCGTTTATCGAAATAATCGAACAACTGTTTGGATTTCGATCAACTTTATCGTGAAATACGAGCAATTCAGTGCGTGCTTATTCGATTTTCGTCACCAACGGATGCATTCGCCTTGGCTTCCAACGCTTCATATTCTTCATCGCTGAATGGCGTCGGCATATATTGTAAGGCAATTTCCAATACTTCATCGATCCATTGTACCGCTTTGATATCCAAATCACTCTTTATATTATCGGGAATATCTCGCAAGTCGGCTTCGTTGTCTTTGGGAATGACCACGGTTTTAATACCTCCGCGGTGGGCTGCCAGCAGTTTTTCTTTTAAACCACCAATCTTAAGCACCTCACCACGCAGGGTGATCTCACCAGTCATGGCGACATCGGCCCTCACGGGGATCTCCGTGTATACGGAAACAAGCGCGGTACACATGGCGATGCCCGCACTGGGACCGTCCTTGGGTGTCGCGCCTTCGGGGACGTGAATATGCAAATCAAGTTTCTCTTGGCTATCCGGGGCCAGGCCAAGAATCTGGCCGCGAGAACGGACAACCGTCATCGCCGCTTGAGTGGATTCCTGCATAACATCACCGAGAGATCCGGTCTTGATAAATCTGCCCTTTCCCCTGACCGCCGACGCTTCAATGGTAAGCAACTCACCGCCCACCTGGGTCCAGGCAAGCCCGGTTACCTGGCCGATCTGATTCTCGTCTTCCGCCTTGCCGTAGTCAGCTTTGCGCACGCCAAGATAATCTTCCAGATCGCTTTCGTGAATGGTGATGTTATCGGCCGATTTCGCCTTGACGTTTTTAGTCACCACCTTGCGGCACAGCTTGGCAATTTCACGGTCGAGCCCACGTACACCGGCCTCCCTGGTGTAGTAGCGAATGACGTCCTTGATCGCGGCATCCTCAATGGTAATTTCCTCTTTCTTCAAACCGTTATTTTTCATCTGCTTAGGGATTAAATAGCGGCTGGCGATATTGAGTTTTTCATCCTCGGTGTAACCGGGAATCCGGATTACCTCCATCCTGTCCAGCAGCGGGCCAGGGATGTTCATGGTATTGGAGGTGCACACGAACATCACGTCCGAAAGGTCGTAATCCACCTCGAGGTAGTGATCGTTGAAGGTGTTGTTTTGCTCGGGATCAAGCACTTCGAGTAGCGCGGAAGCGGGATCGCCGCGGTGATCCATGCCCATCTTATCAATCTCATCGAGCAAAAACAGGGGGTTTTTCACTCCCACCTTCGACATCTTTTGAATCAGTTTGCCGGGCATCGAACCAATATAGGTGCGGCGATGGCCACGGATTTCCGCTTCGTCCCGCACACCGCCCAAGGCCATGCGCACAAACTTGCGGTTAGTGGCGCGAGCGATGGATTCGCCAAGCGAAGTCTTACCCACGCCAGGCGGTCCCACCAGGCAAAGAATGGGTCCCTTTACCTTTTTCACACGTTTTTGCACCGCCAAATATTCGAGGATACGTTCTTTCACCTCTTCTAGACCGTAGTGATCCTTTTCGAGAGTTTTCTCCGCGCGCTCAAGATCATGCAGAACCTTACTGCGCTTGGTCCAGGGAATGGTGACCATCCAGTCAATGTAGGCGCGCACCACAGAAGCCTCCGCTGACATCGGTGACATCATCCGCAGTTTATTGAGCTCAGACATGGCCTTTTCTTGAGCCTCCTTGGGCATTCCCGAAGTGGAGATCTTCTTCTCCAACTCATCGCCCTCGTTCCCCTCTTCGCCCAAATCCCCAAGTTCCTTCTGAATGGCTTTCATTTGCTCATTCAGGTAGTACTCGCGCTGGCTCTTCTCCATTTGCTTTTTCACCCGCCCGCGAATGCGCTTTTCCACCTGAAACAAATCCACCTCGGCCTCCATAAGGCCAATGAGATGTTCCAGGCGCTCGCGCACACTGGAGATCTCGAGGATTTCCTGTTTTTGCGCCAGCTCCAGTGACATGTGAGCCGCAATAGTATCTGCCAGGCGGCTGGGCTCGTCGATGCCACTCAGAGATGTCATGACTTCCGCCGGCACTTTTTTGCTCAAATTCACGTAGTGCTCAAAGCGTGAAAGAAGCGTTCGCGTCAGCATCTCCAGCGCTTTCGCTTCGTCTTCATCGACATCGTCAAAGTTTTCAAACTCTGCAAGGAAGTAGTCGTTCTGCTCGATCACGTTGAGAATTTTGGCGCGTCGTCGACCCTCGACCAAGACCTTCACGGTGCCATCGGGCAGCTTCAGAAGCTGCAGAACGGCAGCGATCGTGCCACAATTGTAAAGATCATCCTTGACGGGCTCGTCCACCGAAGCGTGCTTTTGCGCCACCAATAGCACCAACTTGTCGTCGACCATCGCTCGCTCCAAGGCCGCGATCGATTTGGCGCGCCCGACAAACAGCGGAATGACCATGTGGGGATACACCACGACATCACGCAGCGGTAACAGTGGTATTGGAGATTCTGGAGATGATGATTCCATGGGATCCATTCACAACCTCGAAATAAAAGTTATTCATTGTACAAATTCGGGGGCCAAGCCCCACAAATACAAGGAAGTGATAAAACAAGCGGACTCCTCTCCGCCCCGTTGTCACTATGATTTAGTCGCTATCGCTTAGATTTAACCGCTACTGCTTAGGTTTAGCCGCTACTGCTTAGGTTTAGCCGCTTTCGCTAGGGTTCAATCGCCACTGCTGCGGTTTGGCAAATGTTTATTCTTCCGGAAGGGCTTTTGGCGACTCGGTGTTCTGATACACTAGCAAAGGTTCCGATTCACCTTTAATCACGGCTTCATCCACCACAACTTTCGCCACGTTGTCTTCCGACGGCAATCGATACATGGTATCGAGCAAGACGTTTTCCATGATAGAGCGCAAGCCGCGCGCCCCGGTCTTGCGCTCCATGGCCCTCTCAGCCACGGCCTCGAGCGCCTCCTGGCGAAAATCAACATCCACTCCTTCCATTTCAAACAACTTGCCATACTGCTTGACAAGTGAGTTCCTGGGCTCGGTCAAAATAGTCACCAGGGCTGCTTTATCCAATTCATCCAGCGTGGCAATGACCGGCAAACGGCCGACGAACTCCGGGATCAGCCCGTAGCGCACCAAATCCTCCGGTTCGAGGTCCTTGAGGGTTTCGCCGACGTTTTTACTGGAATCTTTGCTCTTGACCTCAGCACTGAAGCCGATGCCGCCTTTCTCCGAGCGATCGCGAATCACCTTGTCTAGGCCGGCAAAAGCGCCGCCGCAGATGAAAAGTATATTGGAGGTGTCAACCTGCAAAAATTCCTGCTGCGGGTGCTTGCGCCCACCTTGGGGGGGCACTGACGCGATGGTGCCCTCAATCAACTTCAACAGCGCCTGCTGCACTCCCTCACCGGAGACATCGCGGGTGATGGAGGGGTTGTCAGACTTGCGCGAAATCTTATCGATCTCATCGATATATACAATACCCTGCTGCGCCTTTTCAACGTCGTAGTCACATTTTTGCAGCAGCTTTTGAATGATGTTTTCCACATCTTCGCCGACATAGCCAGCTTCGGTGAGCGTGGTCGCATCCGCGACCGTGAAAGGCACATTGAGCAGCCTTGCCAGGGTCTCGGCCAGTAATGTTTTACCGCTGCCGGTAGGCCCGACCAGCAAAATGTTGCTTTTACCGAGTTCGACCTCTTCTTTCGACTTCTTGGAATCGCCGACGCGCAGCCGTTTATAGTGGTTGTAGACGGCCACGGCAAGCACTTTCTTGGCGTCCTTTTGACCAATCACGTATTCGTCGAGAGTCCTGGATATTTCTTGTGGAGTCGGCAGTTTCTCGCCCTTGCCTTCACTGGTGCTTTCCTGGATTTCCTCCCGAATAATGTCATTGCACAGTTCGACACATTCGTCACAGATGAACACCGAAGGACCGGCAATCAGTTTGCGCACTTCATGCTGGCTCTTACCGCAGAACGAACAATACAGCAACTTGCCGTTGTCTTCGTTATCACCTTTTTGGTCAGGCATCAGATTCTCCAACTCATAAGTCTACAGCCAAATGACAAGATGCTTGTTTTGAACTCAATTTTCAAGGGCGACGGCCCATATTTTCGTCTCGCTCACTAAATATTAGCTCCAATATTTCGCCTCTGAATCACACTTTGGCGATTTTACCACCAAAACCAACACCCGGACGTCAAAATACAGCTGCTGTCACCTATATCATTCTTGGGCGGAGCGCTTTTCTATCACATCGTCCACCAGGCCATATTCCTTTGACTCCCAGGCGCTCATGAAGTTATCCCGCTCGGTATCCCGCGCGATCTCATCCAGGCTACGCCCACTGTGCTTGGCCATCAGCTCATTCAGGCGGCCCCTGATCTTGAGAATCTCTTGGGCATGGATATGAATATCTGAAGCCTGTCCCTGCGCCCCGCCCGAGGGCTGGTGGATCATCACGCGCGAATTTGGCAAGCAATAGCGCTTCTCCTCGGCACCCGCGCACAGCAGGAAGGCGCCCATACTGCACGCCTGACCGATACACATGGTGCTGACATCCGGCTTGATAAATTGCATGGTGTCATAAATTGACATGCCGGCAGTCACTGAGCCCCCGGGGGAATTTATGTAGAGATGAATGTCCTTATCAGGATTTTCCGCTTCGAGAAACAGGAGCTGCGCAACCACCAGATTTGCCATGTGATCCTCCACCTGCCCCACCAAAAATACAACGCGCTCCTTGAGAAGTCGGGAGTAAATGTCAAACGAGCGTTCACCGCGCGCCGTTTGTTCGATAACAATCGGTACCAACGAGTCATCTACGTTCAGTTGGCTCATACCAACACGATCGATCATGGCCATAGCGTTCCCCAGAAATTCATATTAATTCTCTACTTAGAGACTAGTTCAACATTGGGCTTTTTGTGCGGATTTAAAGCTTACATTTTAACACTTAAGGCTAAGAAATACTTTTAAATTCAAAAGCATAAGACAAGTTTGCGACATATTGTTGAGTTTTTGTCCGACCTGCGTTTAACTCGCCGCCTTTGGTGACAAGTCGGAGTTGGAATTTGGCGGCCAAACCGCCAATGATTCGTCATTTCCGCGCCCGCTGACGGGGTGCGTGGTCGCGGTTGATAAAAAAGCCGGCAAAAGCCGGCTTGGATGGCATTCTTTTTCTTCTTAGTCTTCTTGTTCTTCTGGTGACTCAGCGTTTCCCTCCGCCCCCTTGGGAGGCAGAGGGCGAAGCGCTTCTTCATAGCTGACCTTTTCTTCGCTAACCTTAGCCCTTTCGAGCAGGAAGTCAACAACCTGCTCCTCCAGCGCCGCGCCTTCGACACTGCTGAGCAAACGTTCATTATTGTAATAATGGTTGATGACTTCCTCGGGATCCTCGTAACTGGCCGCCGCTTCCTGAATTAGCGAGCGCACCACGTCTTTGTCCGCAGCGAGCTTTTCTCTGGCGACGATTTCAGACACGAGCAGACCCAGAGCACTGCGCTGTTCGGCCTGCTTGCGGAACATGTCGTCGGGCAATAGGGATTTCATATCCAAATTCTGCGCCACTGCGCCATACTGTTGAATGGTCTGCGTGCGCAGGGCTTCAATCTCACGATCAACAAGCGCTTTGGGCACCTCCAGGGGGTTTCTCTCCAGTAGGCGATCCAATATCTGTTGCTTGGTTTTGTTTCTAAGCGACTTTTGTTTCTCGCGCTCCATGTTGCTCACGACGTCTTCGCGGAATTTCTCCTCCCCGCCCTCGGTAACGCCGAACTTGGCAAAAAATTCGTCATCCAGCGCGGGCAAAAGCTGCTTGCTGACGCTGTTGAGCTCAATGTTGAACACCACCGCGGCTCCCCTGAGCGCCTCGACCTGGTAGTCTTCCGGAAAAGTCAAGTCCAGGGCTTTGGCATCGCCGGACTGCATGCCGATGATGCCTTCCTCAAAACCCGGAATCATGGTGTTGGAGCCGATGACCAAGTCGTGGTTCTCGGCCGTGCCGCCATCAAACCTGACCCCCTCTTTCAAACCCTCGAAATCGATATTGACTTTGCATCCATCTTCGACGGGGTCGTTGATTTCCGCCCACTCCGCTTGCCCCTGCCGCAGGTTTTCAATCATTTCATCGACATCGGCGTCACTGATATCGGCGGTGTATTTTTTAACTTCCATGTCCGCCACATCGAGCAGTTCGATCTCGGGATAAACTTCAAATGTGGCAATATATTCAAGGTCTTTTCCCTCCCCAAACTGCGTTGATTCAATGGAAGGTTGTCCCGCCGGACGAATGGACTCCTGTTGCAGCGCTTCGTAGAATGTACGGTTGATGGTGTCGCCGACCACTTCCTGACGAACACCTTCACCAAAACGCTGTTTAACAACCTTAAGCGGCACTTTACCTTTGCGGAAGCCATTGATGCGCACTGTTTTGGCAGCCTTATTCAAGCGCTTGATGACTTCCTGATCGACGACTTCGGCGGGAACACCGACAGTTAAACGTCGTTCCAAACCGGAAGTCGTCTCAATAGAAACCTGCATGATCAACCCTCGTGCAACCGGATAGATAGGGACAAAAAACCGAAAACCGGCGTGGTGCGGTCGGAGAGACTTGAACTCTCACGCCTCGCGGCACTGGAACCTAAATCCAGCGCGTCTACCAATTCCGCCACGACCGCGTGCTTTGCCGTCCTTTCAACGTAGTGAGACAGCGACTGTAAAGCATTGATTTTCAAGAAAAAACTAATAGGCTTCGGCCACCCGCCCCTGCGAAGGCTGGCAATTGTGCCACAGTCGATCATAGGGTTCAACTCACTGGCGTCGTTTTTCCGCGCGGCACTCTTTTGCCCGTTGGCAAGCCCCCTGCGGGCAACGTAATGCGAGTTGACCTTGAGCGTGAATTTGATATCGAGGGCGACAGGTATCACTAGTGTGCCGTCCCCCCTTGTAGGATATTTCCTACAACACCTGGTGACAAAGACGCCTGGCGCCACCCCCGAACTCGTTCGATAATGATCATCAACAGGGAAGTAAACAAGGAAGTGCGCTGACCAGGAAAGGTCGAGGGAGACGCACTATTCCAAAGGCAGTAATCAGGAAGATTGGCCTTCGGAGTTGCAGGAAGCAACACGCTAGGATGGCGGCTCACCATGGAAAGGATGTTAAGGTGAAGGTGTAAGAGACGAGGCCGGGGCATTGGATAGCCCCGGCCTTTTCTATATTAGATACCTCTGACAATTAGTTCTACTTTGTCACGTTAGATCTGGGCATGATGTTGGCGATGAAACACGTGAATCATGGCGGGCATTGAGCCCCCGAGCATCGGGGCAGCGGGTGGCGCACACGCTGTGAATCCGTCCCTGGGCGCTCTACCGCCGCTCCCGGCGGCAGAAAGTGCGCCACCCGCTGCCCTGATACTCTGGAACATGGCAAATGCTTTGGCTTCGATCTCCGAGAATGTATGGTTGTATTGTGTCCGATACTATGTGACAAAGTAGAATTAGTTATCCCTGAAAAAAATGCTTAACGCAAAAGCGTGGCTTTGCCGGCATTTTTCAGTGCCGACTATTCATGGATTCAATGTATTCCAGAGCGGGGGCAGTTCCTTCCATCTCGCAGCAAAATCGCCGGCGAGCGCCACTCCGCCATTGACTATCCGATAAATTCGCATAAGATGCGGCCTCAATTTGGGCTGGGCCTTTGTCTTCGAATCGCACAAGTCAATGAGATTTACCATTCAGACTATAACAACAACCAGGCGCCATGTCCGGGTTTGCACGCTATTACTGGTGCTGGCGGGCAGCTATTGCCGGGCAAGCCCCTGGATAGAGGTCGGCGATGAGCGAACGCGCCACCACCTCCAATATTTGAACGACAGCGGCGCCATCAACCTGCCGCTCACGACCTGGCCACTTAGTTGGGCCGACGTGAATCGTGAAATCGACACTATCTTTCTCAACGATCTTTCTAGAACGCAGCTGTGGTCTTACCGCTATCTTAAACATACCCTAAAACGCGCGGCGAAGCGCGCAAAGACCAGCAAACAGCTTTACGGCAGCAACAGCATCGCGCCATTTACGCACTTTGCCTCCGATACCCGCGAAGAATCCTTTATCGGCTCGAAAACCACCATTATGGGCAATCATTTGGCGCTAAATGTAGAGGTCAAGGCGCTGCGCAACCCCATTGACGACGATGATTTTCAGTTTGAAGGGTCTTACCTGGCGGCGAGTATCGGTAATTGGATTATCGGCGCCGGGGCGGTGGATCGTTGGTGGGGTCCGGGATGGCTGTCCTCGTTAATATTGAGCAACGCCGCACGCCCCGCACCGGGGATTTTCGCCCACCGCAAGGAGGCTGTTGCCTTCAAGTTGCCGGTAGTCGCTCTACTAGGCCCCTGGACGCTCGATATCTTCGCCAACCAATTGGAAGAAGATCGTCATATCGCCAACGCCAAGCTGCTCGGCGCGCGCTTCACCTGCCGGCCTCTGGCATTTCTGGAATTTGGCCATAGCCGCGTCGCGATGTGGGGGGGGGACGACCGGGTGGAGAGTCTCTCAGGGCTGCTGGACATCGCCCTACTCAACGACCCGGTGATCCAAACGCGAAACGAAAACGGCTTTGGCGACGTTCGGGAGGAAAGTAATCAACTAATCAGCTATGATGCTCGCCTCAATTTGCGGATCCACAGCATGAACTTTGCGTTCTACGGCCAGTATCTAACCAATGAAGACCAAAGCTATGCCGATGCGGAAACAGCGACCATGTTCGGCGTTGAAACCGCCTTTGCTTTGGGCGCGGCGCACAATCGGCTCGCCTTCGAAATTGCCGATACCCGCAACGACCTGGCGGCCGGGAGCCGGCGCAATAACAATGCGATTTATGACCACGGCAGCTATTTCACCGGCTTCAGATACCATGAACGCGCCATCGGCGAAGCAGCCGGCACCAATGCGCGAAAAATCTCGCTGTTGGGCGATCATTACTTATCCATGGGCCACCAGTTTAGCTGGCGCGTTAGCAAAGTTGAATTGAATGAGCACACCTTCTCAAATAACTTTTACACCAGCAATTATCTGGATCAGGAAATCGGCGAAGCAACGTATAAAGTACCAGTAAATAGTTTTCTGCAAGCTTCCGCCGGCGCGTTTGTGGTAAAAGAAAAAATGCGTCTGGGCACGCGGGAAATCGACTCGGGCGCCATGGTTCGGCTGGAATTTAGATTTTAGTCCGACGGGCGCCTCTAATCATTGGACAAAAACTAGTAAACAATGAAAGTATTAAACTCAGTTATCACCTTTGCCCTCGCAGCATGCGTGTCGAGCGCCGCTGCGCAAATGCCAACGCCGCAACAAATAGAACAATTCAAAAATCTATCGCCGCAGGAACAGCAGGCCCTTGCCGAGTCCATGGGCATCGATCTAAAAAGTGTTCTCCGCGAAGCCGCGGTAGAGGCGGCTCCCCCTATTTCGGGTGAAGACGTATCCGGCGACCGAAGAAATACCCTGAGAAAGGCAGACTCGGTTGGCGAGTTGGAAAAAATAAGTAATGAAGGGACCGACTCGCCAACGCTGTTGGAGGACGGTGCGCCCGAAACAATTGAAGAAGAGCTGGAGCTGTTTGGCTACGATATCTTTCAGTACGGGGCCGAGGCATTTACGCCGGCGGCTGACATCCCCATTCCGGCTAACTACGTGATCGGCCCAGGTGACGCCGTCATTATCCAGCTTTACGGCAAAGATAACGCCACCCACACCCTGACCCTCAATCGCGAGGGGCAAATCCAGTTTCCCGGCATCGGTCCGATCTCCCTGGCCGGACTTTCTTATCAAGCCATGCAGAACAAGATTTCTGAGGTGGTCAGCCGACAGATGATTGGCGTCAAAAGCTCGGTGACCATGGGAGCCCTGCGCACCATTCGCGTTTTCGTGTTGGGCGAAGCGCAAATACCCGGCTCGTATGTGGTCGGCTCGCTCTCCACCATGACCAACGCAATTTTCGCGAGTGGCGGCATCACGAAAATCGGTTCGTTGAGAAACGTGCAATTGAAGCGAGCCGGCGAAGTCATCACCACGCTGGATTTATACGATCTGTTACTCAAGGGCGACACCAGCAAAGACTCCAGGCTGCTACCCGGCGATGTGATTTTTGTTCCGCCCATCGGCAAAACGGTGGGTGTTTCCGGCGAAGTCAAACGCCCGGCCATTTACGAGTTAAAAACCGAACAAAGCGTCGACGAGGCGATAAAGCTCGCCGGCGGACTGCTGCCGACAGCCTTTGTTCCAGCCTCGCGCATTGAGCGCATTACCGCAAGCGGCGAAAAAACCCTGGTGAATCTCGACGTATCAACGCCCAGCGGCCGCCGCTACCTGGTGCAAGACGCGGATGTGATTCAGATATTCTCAACCCTCGATACCATGCGCGATATCGTGAAGCTCGAGGGCCACGTGAAGCGCCCCGGCGGGTTTGCCTGGCGCAAGCAGATGCGCTTTACCGACATCGTACCCAATGCCGATGACCTGCTGGCCAACCCGGATATCAACGTTGGCCTCATCCAACGCGAACAAAAAGTCACGCGCAAAATTCTGGTCTATCTGTTCTCCCCACAACGGGCCTTTCGCGAGCCCAAGGGCGATGGCAATCCCTATTTACAACCGCGCGACACCGTCACGCTGTTCGACTACGACACCAATCGCATGCAAATTCTGGCAGAGCTCATCGATAAGCTGAAAGTGCAATCCAGTTTTGAGCAGCGCCAGCAAACGGTGCGCGTGTTTGGCAGCGTGCGATTTCCCGGCGAGTATCCACTTGCCTCCGACCAAATGACGGCCAAAGACTTGATCAACCTCGCCGGCGGTCTCACTGAAAGCGCACTGGGTTCAGGGGCGGAAATTACGCGCTACGATTTAAGTGAGGCGCGCGAGCGGGTCGATTTACGAATCGACCTCGACCTCGCCGCGGAAGACCCCGAATTGAAACCGGGCGATACACTGCGAGTCAAACAAATTCCGCAATGGAGCAAGCGAGAGTCGGTCACCTTGTCCGGCGAAGTGAATTACCCCGGCGTCTACGATATTCTGCCCGGCGAAACGCTGCTCGATGTGATTGAGCGCGGCGGCGGGCTAACGCCCCACGCCTATGCGGAGGGCGCAATATTTTCACGCGAAGAACTTCGGGTGCTCGAACAGGAACGACTGGAAAACCTCAAATTACAAGTACAAAGCGACATTGCGGCGGCCAATATTGAACAGTCCACCACCAAGGATATCGATGAGGCTGAGACCGAACAGATTCTTGAGAATCTCGACCGCACCCGGGCGCTGGGCCGCATGGTCATCGATCTGCCCGCCATTCTCAGTACCCCCCAACAGTTCGATTTTGAACTTACGAACGGCGATATGTTGGAAATTCCCCGTTTCAAACCCTCGGTAACGGTAGTCGGCGAAATACAGCACCCCACGTCGCATTTCTACAATGATAAGCTTAGTGTCACTGACTATATCGATATGTCGGGCGGCACCAAGCAAAACGCGGACAAGCGCCGCATTTACGTGGTCAAGGCCAACGGGCGAGTGTATTCACCCTCGTCTTCGGCCTGGTTCAGGTCAAAATCCAAAAACCTGGAAC
>JAAUXX010018149.1_pt1 | contig 17284 bp, 19 predicted proteins | sample 7278111 | NCBI WGS metagenome assembly JAAUXX01 (sample SAMN14350116, study PRJNA611818) | marine sediment metagenome | isolation source: surface marine sediment (1.8m) | place: French Polynesia: Moorea | collected 2018-08
GATGCCGGACCACCCTAAAAACAAGGAATTTCACACAATTTCGCCCGTTTTTAAGGGTGACAATTAAATAGGTCAGGACGACCTATTTAATTTCCAGGTTAATAGGTCCATGGCGGATTTCATAAATCCTTAATAAACCTGTAATACGACTTAACTAGCATGCCGTCCCATCTTACACGCGGGGCAAGTTAAAAAAATGAAAATCCTACTACAATATATTCATCTACTCAGTGTTGCAGCGGCTATCGGTTCGGCTATTACCGTTGAATTTCTTATTTTTAAAAGCAAAAAACAATTCGACAAACGTCTGTTTGAAATTGTTTCCACCTCTTCCCATATTGTCACCATATCGCTGGTGATACTATGGATCACCGGCTTTGGCTTGGTGGCGGTGGGTTACCTGGACGACCCCAACTACATTATGAATCAAAAAATCTGGGCCAAAGTGCTGATTGTGTTTATCTTTTCCTTAAATGGCATTTATATCAGTCGCGTTGTGTTACCGAGACTAAACCGCTTTGGCGATGGGCGGATGTTGAGCTTGTCGCGCCGTACCTGTGCGGCGTTTTCCCTTTCGTTCGCCATTTCCAGCGTTGGCTGGCTGCTCAGCGTATTTTTTGGCATTGCCAAATTCCTCAACCATTCCGCCGGCTGGCTGCAGCTGTTGGGTCTCTACGGTTTCCTGGTGCTGGTGGTGTTCATGTGCGCCTTTTTGGTCAGCGCCAATATGCGCGATGCCAGGTTACGCGATAAAATGGCCTGACAGCGTATTCGGGAAGCTCTGATTAAGTCAGGATGACTTATTCAGAGCTTACTTAGTGTTATAACAGGCCCTAACCCGGCATGCATTTATGCCGGGTTAATATGAATAAAAGATTTTCACAAAAAGGGCTTTCAAGCGATAGAAAAATTATCTCGGGTAAAATTCGTCGCCGCCGATGGGGCGCGCGATTGGCTGTTGCGGCATAATCGACGTGATTGAATTTTGTCCGGGCGCTCAGGCTCTCGACGAGCGCTCGAGGCGTTCGCGTTTTCTTTTCTGCCATTTTTTCACCACGTGCCAGCGCCAGGTCCACTGCATGGCCACATAGCCGCTGCAGCCGAAAAACAGGCCCGCCAGCAAACAACCGAGCACCAGGGGCTGCCAGATAATAAAAAACTCCGACTGAAACCATTGCAGGCTGAGTTCAAAGTTAAAATCCCGCTCCGGGATTTGCAGGATGCGCGAGCCAAACTTGTAGCAGGCAAAGAAGATGAAGGGGAAGGTGATGGGATTGCTGATCCACACCAGGGCCACCGCGATGGGCAGGTTGCAGTGCAACACCAGGGCGCCGGCGGCCGCCAGAGGGATTTGGAAGGGAATCGGCAGAAAGGCGATGAATAGGCCGACGAAAAAGGCCACCGACACCGAGTGCCGGTTGAGGTGGAAGAGGTTGGGGTCGTGCAGCAATGTGCCCAGAAATTTCAACGCCGGGTTCTGGCGGATTCGCTGGGGCGAGGGCATCCAACGCTTAAATATATTTCGCGGCATGTAAGCTGATGTCGTGTTTCCGTTGCGGGCCGGCATTATGCCGATGAAAGATGTCATTTTCCAGACAAAGTTATTAAGGAACCTCTGAATACGTCCAGAGGATTCCACAGCTTGCTTAACGTTTTGCGCCGACGCGCGCGCCCAGGTAAACTTGACGCTAAGGAATCGGATAATCCATGCAAAGGGCCAGGGAATGCCTCACTATCGTTACCTTCTGCCGCTGGCGTTGGGGTTGCTGTTGCCGGCGCACCTCTCTCAGTTGCCCACCACTGTCAGTATAGTTGCTTTGTCACTGCTGGCGCTGGCCACCGTCAATCTTTCTTGGGGTCGTATCTGCTGCTGTTTTTTGCTGGGATTTTTACTGTCCTGCGCGCGCCTGGAGCAGCGCGTGGCGGCGCAGTTGCCCTTACCGTTGGAGGGCCGCGATCTGACTTTGGAAATCGGGGTGGTGGAGCTCCCGCACCGTGCCGAGGATCGCGTTCGCTTTCACGCCATTGTGGATGGGGTCGAGGTCGATGACCCGGCATTGCGGCGCGCCGCCGCGGGCCTCGAGGGTCGCAGGCTGCGTTTGTCCTGGCGCGCCGCGCCGCAGCTTCGGCCCGGTCAGCGCTGGCGGCTGACCGCGCGCCTGCGACGACCGCGCGGCCTGGCCAACCCCGGCGGGTTTGACTACCAGGCCTGGCTCCTGGCGCGCGGCATTGCCGCCAGTGGATATGTGCGGGCCGAACGCGCCAATACCCTGCTTGAGGAAGCGCCGCCGGATTTGATCGACCGCGCGCGCTTGTTGCTCGATACAAAACTGTTCGCCGGGCGCGACGCCGAATTGACGGGTATTTTGCGGGCGCTTCTGATCGGCGATAAATCCGCGGTCTCGCAGACGCAGTGGGATACGCTACATCGTACCGGCACCACTCACCTGATGGCCATCTCGGGCCTGCACATCGGGCTGGTGGCCGTATTGGCGTTTCTTTGCGCGCGTCGGTGCCTGGCCTTGACGCCGTTGCACTCGCGGCTGCGCGCCGTGAGGGCCATCCCGGGGCTCTGCAGCCTCGTTTGCGCCGCCACCTACGCCGCAATTTCGGGGTTCTCGATTCCGACGCAACGCGCCTTTACCCTCGTGCTTATCGTCAATCTCGCCTATCTTCTGGGCCGGCGTTGCTCGCCTTTTTATCTGCTCTCGTGCGCCGCCGTGCTGGTGCTGGCGGGCAATCCCCTGGCGTCGACCCAACACGGTTTTTGGTTGAGTTTTGGCGCGGTGTTTTTTTTACTCTTCTGCTTTGCCTTTACTCGCTCCGACAGGGGCAAGTTATCTGCCCTCGCGCGGTCACAGGCGGCGGTGTTTTGCGGTATGGCGATAATTTTGCCGGCGCTAGGCGTCGCCGTCAGTCTCTCCAGTCCACTGGCGAATATTATTGCCGTGCCGGTGATGTCCTTAATCGTCATTCCTCTGCTGTTTCTCAGCGCGGTGCTGGTGTGGGTAAACGCTTACTTGAGCGCTCTGGCTTTCGATCTCGCTTATTTTTGTCTGAGCAAGCTGTGGGGTCTGCTCGCATGGCTGAGCGAATTTGATTCCCTGTATACCCGCGCGCTGCCGCCGCTGTGGCTCACTGTCGTCGCGCTGCTGGGGGTGATGCTCCTGCTGGCGCGCGCGCCCTTGCGGTTGCGGTGGGTGGGGCTAAGCCTGATGCTGATTTTTCTCGGCCCCCAGCCGGTGCGACCCGAGCAGGTAAAAATCGTGGTGCTGGATGTCGGGCAGGGGCTAGCGGTTGTCATCCGCACTCGGAATCATTCCCTGGTCTACGATGTGGGGGCGAGGTTTGGTGACAATTTTGACATCGGCAGCCGGGTGCTGGCCCCCTACCTGCTGCGCCAGGGGGTCGACCGGCTGAGCCTGCTCGCCATCAGCCACGCCGACAACGATCACGCCGGCGGTCTGGCCGGGCTGGCCAAGTCGATCGCATTTGAGGTGCTGGCGTATAACGATGTCGAGGCGTCGCCGGCCAAGCGAACCTCATGTGTGGCCGGGCGGCGATGGCGGTTTGACGATGTGCGCCTGCGGGTCTTGTGGCCCCAGGCGGAAAAAGTGGTGGGCGTGCGCAATAACGCCTCTTGCGTGATAGTGCTTGAGGTCGGTGAATTTCAGATGCTGCTGGCGGGGGATATCGAAAGGTCGGTGGAACATATCTTACTTGCCGAGGGCCGCCTGCCGCGCGATATCGAGGTGTTGGTGGCGCCGCATCACGGCAGCCGCACGTCCTCGTCGCGGCGCTTTGTCCGGCATCTGGCGCCGCAGCATGTGGTGTTCAGCGCCGGTTACAAAAACCCCTATCGCCACCCGGCCGATGAGGTGCTCGGCCGCTACCTCGACGTCGGCAGTCGCGCCTGGAACACCGCCGCGGACGGCGCGATCACCATTGAGGTGAGCGCCGACGGCGGTGTCGCCGTGTCCGCTGAGCGTCGGCAAAATCCCAAACCCTGGTATTCCCGCCGCGACTGAACCACCCAATCGATTTTTGATCATGTATGATAGCGCCTCTGTCGACATCGCCAAATTTGTTACGCTTTTCACAAGTGCAATAAAAAGGTTCTCTATAATTCATCCAAACCCATGCTGTCAGGAGCAGAGAGTGCAGGAAATTGTATTTGCGGGCGGTATTCTGATGCTGCCGATCATTTTGTGTTCAATCGCCGTTATCGCCATATCCGTCGAGCGTTTCTGGACCCTCAATCCGACGAAAATCGCCCCCAAGTCGCAGCTCGGCCAGGTGTGGACCTGGATTCGCGACAATGAACTCGATAGCGATCGCCTCAAGCAACTGCGCCGCTCCTCGCAGCTGGGAAAAATTCTCGCCGCCGGTCTCAGCAACTCGCGGCAGGGCCGCGATGTTATGAAAGACAGCATCGAGGAGGCCGCCAGTCAGGTGGTGCACGACCTGGAGCGCTTCGTCGGCGCGCTCGGCACCATCGCGGCGATCGCGCCGCTACTGGGATTGCTGGGCACGGTTATCGGCATGATCAAAGTCTTTACCGCCCTCAACCTGGAGGGCACCGGCAACGCCACGGTGCTGGCCGGCGGTATCTCGGAGGCCCTGATCACCACCGCCGCGGGCCTGACCGTGGCCATTCCGGCGATGATTGCACATCGCTTCTTTGTCCGCCGGGTGGACTCTCTGGTGGTGGCCATGGAGCAGGAGTCAGTGAAACTGGTGGACGCCTTGCACGGCGATCGGCGCGTGGACCTGAAGGGATAGGCTATGACGATGTCGTTTAAACGCCAGGTCAAGGCCGAGGAGGGGGTCAATCTCACCCCACTGATCGATGTCGTGTTCCTGTTGCTCATTTTCTTCATGGTGTCCACGACCTTCACCAAGGAGAGCCACCTGGAGATCGACCTGCCGGAAGCCTCCGGCGATCGGCAACCACAGCACAAACGCCAGATCGACGTGGTGGTGGATGCCCAGGGCGGCTATTCGATCAACGGGCAGAAGCTTATCAACAGCCAACTCAATACCCTCAGGCGCGCTCTGCAGGAAGTGTCGGGCGGCGAAACCAGCCTGCCATTCGTGATTACCGGCGACGCCAACAGTTCCTACCAGTCCATTATTTCGGTGATGGACACCGCGGGCCAGATGGGCTTTGTCAATATCAGCATGACCACGCGCACGCCCGAGGCCGAGTAGACGGCTTTGCGCGGATGGAAAATGTCGCGCGCGATTGAGCGGCGCTGGTACGGGCGGCCGGGGTGGTTGCTATGGCTGACGCCTCTGGAACGGCTGTTCGCCCTCGCCGCCGGACGGCGCCGACGCCGGCAGACCCGCCGCCGGGTGGCCTCGCCCGTGCCGGTGATCGTGGTCGGTAATATCGCCGTCGGCGGCACCGGTAAAACGCCGACCCTGGTGGAACTGGTCAAGTTCCTGCAGGACAAAGGCCACCGGCCCGGCGTGGTGTCGCGCGGTTATGGCCGCCGGGGGCGGGAATTGGCGCTGGCCGGACCCACCGCCGACCCGCTCGCCATTGGCGATGAACCCTATCTGATCTACCAGGCCACCGGTTGTGATGTCGCCGTCGGCAGCCACCGCGTCGACGCGATTCGGCGGCTGGTCGATCGCTTTGGCTGCGATCTGATCTTGGCCGATGACGGCTTGCAACACTACAAAATGGCTCGCGATGCCGAGATTGCGTTGGTGGATGGCGGGCGCGGCTTTGGCAACGGCCACTTGCTGCCGGTGGGGCCGCTGCGCGAGGCGCCCGCGCGCCTGCGGGCCTGCGACTGGGTGCTGGTCAATATGCCCGCCGGCGTCAGCCAGGCGCCGGCCATCGCGCACCGCAGTGTCCATCAAATTCGCGTCGCGGCGGTCGGTGTTACCCACATAGCCTCCGGCGCTCGTTACGGTCTCGATAAACTGGCGCAGCTCAAGGATATTACCGCCGTCGTTGGCGTGGGCAATCCGGACAGGTTTTTTCGCACCCTCGATCACTTACAAGTGCGCTATCGGCCGAGAGTATTTCCCGATCACCACCGCTATGCGGCGGCGGATCTGCGCGTTGATCGAGGTGCGAGCGTGTTAATGACGGAAAAAGATGCGGTAAAATGCCGACAACTGGCGGCTGATAATGCCTACTGCTTGAACATCGCAATGCAACTACCGCGGGTGTTTCTCGACCAGTTTTATCACCGGGTACAAGCGCTAATCGAGTCGAAAAAACCATGAGCTTCATCGTCATTATCCCCGCACGTTTTGCCTCGCAGCGACTGCCGGGCAAGCCGCTGCTGGAAATCGCCGGCAAGACCATGATCGAGCGGGTCTGCGCCTGCGCCGCCGCCAGCCGAGCGAAGAAAGTCATCGTCGCCACCGACGATCAGCGCATTTTTGATCGCGTGCGAGCTTTTGGCGGCGAGGTCTTGATGACGTCGGCCGAGCACCCCTCCGGCACCGACCGCCTGCAGGAAGTGGCGGCCAGGCTGGCGCTCGATGACGGGGAAATCGTGGTCAACGTGCAGGGTGATGAGCCCTTGATGCCGGCGGCGGTGATCAACCAGGTGGCGGACAATCTGGCCGCCAATGCCGACGCCAGCGCCGCCACACTGAGTGAGCCCGTCACCGATATTGACACTGTTTTCAACCCCAATACGGTGAAAGTGGTGACCGATAAGCGCGCCTATGCCCTGTATTTCTCCCGCGCCGCCATTCCCTGGCATCGCGGGGGTTTTGACGCCGCCGAACCCGCGCTGCCCGCCGGCGGGGCGTGGCAGCGCCATATCGGGATTTACGCTTACCGGGTCGAACTGTTGCATCAGTTTGTGCGCTGGCCGGCCTCGCCGCTGGAGACAAGTGAAAAGCTCGAACAACTCAGGATCTTGTCCAACGGCCATAAACTCCACGTTGCCCCGTGTTGCGAACCCGTCCCCGGCGGTGTCGACACGCCGCAAGACCTGGCAACGATACAGCGCTTGCTTGCTCGAGGAGGTTGCGTGTGAATCCCACCAGTGTGCTATTCGTTTGCCTCGGCAATATTTGCCGTTCGCCTACCGCCGACGGGGTGTTTCAGCATATCGTCGCCGACCGGGGCCTGGGCGATGTCATCACGGTCGATTCGGCGGGCACGTCTGATTGGCATGTCGGCGATCGGCCCGACCCGCGCACGGTGCGGGCGGCGAGATCACGCGGCTATGACCTGTCCCCCTTGCGTGGTCGCCAGGTGATAATCGACGATTTTGCCGCCTTCGATTTTATTCTCGCCATGGATCGCGACAATTTGCGGGTGCTCGAGCAGATGAGGCCCACCGGCTATGCCGGGCATCTGGGGCTGTTGCTGGCGTTTTCCGCCCAGTCGGCCTATCGGGAAGTTCCCGACCCCTACCACGGCGGCGCGCGCGGCTTTGATTTGGTGCTGGACTTAGTCGAGGATGCCTGTGCCGGTCTACTGGCGCATATGACCGGCGGCGCGCCATGATCTGTCATGCGAATTGAAGAAAACGTTTCGCTGCGCGACATGAATACCCTCGCGTTGTCGGCGCGGGCGCGTTTTTACGCCCGTGCCGATTCGCCTGACGCCGTGCGCGCGGCGGTGGTTTGGGCGCAGTCGCGCGACCACGACATCGCGGTGTTGGGCGGCGGTTCCAATGTGATTCTGCGCAGGGATATCGACGCTCTGGTGTTGCAGCCCAAGCTGCGGGGGATCGAGCTGCTGGCGGAGGATGACGAGACGGTGCTGATACGGGTCGGCGCCGGGGAAAACTGGCACCAATTGGTGATGCACTGTGTGGCCAGGGGCTACTGCGGCATTGAAAACCTGGCGCTGATTCCGGGCGACTGCGGCGCGGCGCCGATACAGAATATTGGCGCCTATGGCGCTGAACTGCGGGATGTGTTGCACGACCTGCGGGCCTTGAATCGGGAAACCCTCGAGGTGGAGACACTGAGCGCGCCGCAGTGCGAATTTCGCTACCGCGACAGTCTCTTCAAGTCGCGCGCGGCGGGGCGCTATATCGTGCTCAACGTGACGCTGCGATTGCTGAAACGGGCAGCGCCGAATCTGCGCTATCCGGCGCTCAAAGCCGAGTGCGACCGACGCGGCCTGAGAGAACCTTCGCCACGCGAGGTCGCCGCTGCGGTGATCGCATTGCGCACGGCAAAATTGCCCGACCCCTCGCGCTTGCCCAATGCCGGCAGTTTTTTCAAAAACCCCATCGTTAGCGCAGAGGATTGCGCGCGGCTGCAAGAGCGCTTTCCCGCGCTGGTCACCTTTCCCGCCGGGGGGGCGCGCAAAAAACTCGCCGCCGCTTGGTTGATTGAACGCGCCGGTTGGAAAGGCAGGTGGGCGCACGGTGTCCAAATACACGACCGGCACGCGCTGGTGCTGACCAACCCCGGAGAAGCGGACGCGGACGCCATCGCGGCGGTGACGGCGGAAATTGTGCGCGACGTGCGCGACTTATTTGCGGTGGAACTGGAGTTGGAGCCGCAGATGATTGGCTGAGGCGCGCCCGACGGCGCTTGGTAGGACAATGCAAACCGATTTGTTTTCAACGACCACCGGTAGACCGCAGACCATTTCCCTGGGGGGCTTTGGCGACTTGTCCTACCGACCCGCGTGGCTGGACACGCAGCAGGCCGATCGCTATTTTGCGCAACTGGCCGCCGAAGTCGTCTGGGAGCAGCCGCAGGTGACGGTCTACGGCCAGCGGCACCGCATTCCGCGCCTGCAGGCCTGGTACGGCGATCCCGGGGCGGTGATGACCTATTCCGGCACCCGTTTTCAGCCGCGCGCCTGGCATCCGGCGCTGGCGCAGCTGCGGCAGTGCCTGCAAGCTGAATGCGGCGGCGCCTTTAACAGCGTGTTGGTCAATCTCTACCGCGACGGCGATGACGGTGTCGGCTGGCATGCGGACGACGAGCCGGAGCTGGGTCGCCGCCCCCTTATCGCTTCTGTGAGTCTGGGCGCGGAACGCACCTTCAGCCTCAAGCCAAAAGGTAAAAATGGGCCCAACGCGGGCTTGGCGGGCATCCAAATCCCCCTCAAACACGGCGACTTGTTGGTGATGGGAGGCGAGACGCAGCACTATTGGCAGCACGCCTTGGCGAAAACGAAACGGGTCAGGTCGCCGCGCATCAACTTGACTTTCCGCCATATCCGCACGTAATCCTCGCCTTACCTTTGCGCCTGAATGTTGCTATAATCCGCCGGCTTTTTACCCGGGGCCTCCGACGATACTGTTGATTTGAGACTGGTGGCTGCTGCAAGACCGCGACGGGTATCGGGTGGCCCCATGCAGGACGCGCACGCGCAGCGGGCACATCCTCGTATGCTCGACGTCGGCATCCATCGGCAATTGCTCCATGCATTGCTCTAGTAAGCTACATCCGTGTAGCGATGCCTCCGACGGTCCTGCATGGGGCCACCCGATACCCGTCGCTAAGTACCAACACCAAACTTACGTCGACTGCATCAGGGGCCCTTACCCGGGGCCGAAGGACTTTGGGCTGGGGCGTCCCCCAGCGCGTAAATTTAACGATTTCAAGGTCTTTGAAGAGCTGCTCAACGCGGTTCTTGCGGGTGTATTAACGATCCAATTACTGCCAATTGACAACGGAGTTAGCGCATGGGATATCAACATATCCACGTTCCTACCGACGGTGAAAAGATCACCGTCAACCAAGACCTCTCACTCAATGTCCCCAATCGGCCCATCGTGCCCTATATCGAAGGCGACGGCATTGGTGTCGACATTTCACCGGTGATGATGAAAGTGACCGATGCGGCGGTAGCGAAGTCCTACGGCGGGGAAAAGAGTATCGCTTGGATGGAGGTGTTCTGCGGCGAGAAGGCGGCCGCGACCTACGATGGCGAGTGGTTTCCGGCGGAGACGCTCGAGGCCATCAAGGCGTTCAGCGTCGCTATAAAGGGGCCGCTGACGACTCCGGTGGGCGGCGGCTTCCGCTCCCTTAATGTCGCGCTGCGGCAGGAAATGGACCTCTATGTCTGTCAGCGCCCGGTGCGCTGGTTTCGCGGGGTTCCCAGCCCGGTCAAAGCGCCAAACCTGGTGGACATGGTGATCTTCCGCGAGAACTCGGAAGATATTTACGCCGGTATTGAATACCAGGAAGGCACCCCGGAAGCGAAAAAATTGATCGATTTCCTGCAGCGAGAGTTGGGCGTCACCAAAATCCGTTTCCCGGACACCAGTGGCATCGGCATCAAGCCGGTATCAAAGGAGGGAACCCAGCGGCTGGTGCGCAAGGCAATTCAATACGCCATCGATCAGGATTTACCCTCGGTAACCTTGGTGCATAAGGGCAATATCATGAAATTCACCGAGGGCGCTTTTGCCGATTGGGGGTATCAGCTTGCCCAGCAGGAGTTCGGCGCGCAGCCGCTCGACGGCGGGCCGTGGTGTTCGTTCAATAATCCTGTGACCGGTAAAGAAATCGTTGTCAAGGATGTGATTGCCGACGCCATGCTGCAGCAAATCCTGCTGCGGCCGGCGGAGTATAGTGTGATCGCCACGCTGAATCTCAACGGCGACTATCTCTCCGACGCCCTGGCGGCGCAGGTTGGGGGTATCGGCATTGCCCCCGGCGCCAACCTGTCGGACGCGGTGGCGCTGTTTGAAGCCACTCACGGCACGGCGCCGAAATATGCCGGGCAGGACAAAGTCAATCCCGGTTCGCTGATTCTGTCCGCCGAAATGATGCTGCGTCATCTCGGATGGAACGAAGCCGCTGACTTGATCATCAAGGGTGTGGAAGGCGCTATCGCCGCCAAGACGGTTACCTATGATTTCGAGCGCCTCATGGAAGGGGCGCAGCTCAAATCCTGCTCCGCCTTCGGCGAAGAAGTCATCAAGCACATGTAGCGGCCGTTTTCATCGGCTTGCCAATGAGGAAGCGCAAAAAGCCCGGTTTTTACCGGGCTTTTTTAGTCGTTAAGTTAATACGTTGGGCGCCACTGCAGCTACCTTTCGGTGGCAGCCGATATCAGTGACCTTAGTGGATTTCTTCCAGCGGTTCCGTATTGGCGGGCTTGCTTTTGTCTGACGCGGCCTCGTGGGCTTGGGTCGGTTTGATGTGGCTGGCGTGCAGGCCTTTGTCCCCTTCTTCGATATCGAAGGTGACGCTTTGGCCGGCCTTCAGGGTTCGATAGCCTTCCATTTCTATTGAAGAGTAGTGTGCAAATAAGTCCGATCCGCCGTTTTCCGGCAGAATGAAACCAAATCCCTTGGCATTGTTAAACCACTTGACAGTTCCCCTGGGCATAGCTCTTCCCCTTTTTTTAATGATCTACGACCCTATATTCGATAAATAGGTGTAGTATTGAGGGCTAGTTATTTTTATCGATTGTTTAAACTCGGCGGTTTGCGTCTTTTTATACAACCTTGGCGCGCTTGTCAAGTTATTGCGGGATTTTTGCCGATTGATCCATTTTTAAGCAGTTTTATCGACATATTACGCCTTTTTGTTCGTAAAAAATGTAAATCTAGAACGTTTTTATAGGGTTAATAGAATCCATGGGTAATCTCAAAAAACATCGGCTAACATTAAGTAGAGAGAGCGATTCGGACTCACTTATTGATGATAGCGGCGGGCTTGCGGTTCAGGAAGAAAAACCGAAGCTTAAAAGACCGCCCCTCTACAAGGTGGTACTGCTGAACGATGATTATACCCCCATGGAATTTGTTGTCGACGTGCTACAGCGCTTCTTTTCCATGGACAGAGAGAAAGCCACACGGGTCATGCTGACTGTGCACACCCAGGGAAAAGGCGTTTGCGGGGTATTTTCACGCGACGTGGCTGAAACTAAGGCGGCGCAAGTGAATCAATACTCTAGAGAGAATGAGCACCCGCTGATGTGTGAAATCGAAGCCTCGGACGAGGGAGACCAGGAGTGAGGCCCATAACTTTGGACAATAATGTGAACCTAGGCGTAAGTCACAATGTTGAGTAAAGAACTAGAGTCAACGCTGAATACGGCGTTCAAAAGTGCAAGAAATAAACGCCACGAGTTTATGACCGTGGAACATCTGTTGCTTGCCTTGACAGACAATGATTCCGCAGCGGGGGTGTTAAAGGCCTGTGGAGCCGATTTGAGGTTGTTGAAACAGGATCTGGCAGAGTTTGTCGATTCGACGACACCGCTGATTCCCGAAGACGATGAAGAGCGTGAGACGCAACCCACGCTGGGCTTTCAACGGGTACTGCAACGGGCGGTATTTCACGTCCAATCCTCCGGCAAGAATGAGGTGACCGGCGCCAATGTGCTGGTGGCGATTTTCAGTGAGCAAGAGAGTCAGGCGGTTTATTACTTGAAAAAGCAGAGTATTGCCAGAATCGACGTGGTGAATTACATCACCCACGGCATTTCCAAGGTGTCGGGTGCCAGCAGTACCCATTCCGACCAGGGCGAGCAGCAGGAAGATGAGGCCATTGGCGCCGGTGATGGCGGTGCGCAACAAAACCCCCTGGATTCCTACTCCACCAACCTGAATGAAATGGCGGTACTCGGTCGCATAGACCCCTTGGTGGGCCGCGATTTGGAGGTTGAGCGCGTCGTGCAGGTGCTGGCCCGGCGAAGAAAGAACAACCCTTTGCTCGTGGGTGAGAGCGGCGTCGGTAAGACCGCTATCGCCGAAGGGCTGGCGAAGAAGATTGTCGACGGCGAGGTGCCGGAAGTGCTAGCGGAAAGCACGGTGTATTCGCTTGATCTCGGTTCGCTGTTGGCGGGCACCAAGTATCGCGGCGACTTTGAAAAGCGCTTCAAGGGGCTGCTGGCCGAGCTGCGCAAGCGTGAGCACGCGGTGCTGTTCATCGATGAAATTCACACCATTATTGGTGCCGGCGCGGCTTCCGGTGGCGTCATGGATGCCTCTAACCTGCTTAAACCGTTGCTGACCTCGGGTGAGTTGCGTTGCATCGGCTCCACTACTTTCCAGGAATATCGTGGTATTTTTGATAAAGATCGCGCACTTTCGCGCCGTTTTCAGAAAATTGACGTGGACGAGCCCAGCGTCGAAGATACCTTTAAAATTCTTAAGGGGCTCAAGCCGCAGTTCGAAAAGCATCACGGTTTGAAATACACCGACAAGGCGCTGAAAGCCGCCTCTGAACTGGCCGCGAAATATATAAGCGATCGTTATATGCCGGATAAGGCCATCGATGTGATCGATGAGGCCGGCGCCTATCAGCAACTGCAAAGCGAAAGCAAGCGCAAAAAGCAGATTGGCGTGCGCGACATTGAACAGATTGTCGCCAAGATTGCGCGCGTGCCGGCGAAGACCGTATCGTCTTCGGATAGAGAGCAGCTGGCGAAACTCGACGAAGTGCTGAAGATGACGGTTTTCGGGCAGGAGCAGGCAATCGACGCCATTTCGTCGGCGATCAAGTTGTCGCGAGCGGGCTTGACCAACCACGACAAGCCGATCGGCTCGTTTCTGTTTGCCGGGCCCACCGGCGTCGGTAAAACCGAACTGTGCCGCCAGCTGGCGACCGCCATGGGGGTCGAGTTACTGCGTTTTGACATGTCAGAGTACATGGAGCGCCACACGGTGTCTCGCCTGATCGGCGCGCCGCCGGGCTACGTGGGCTTCGATCAGGGCGGTTTGTTGACCGAGGCGGTGACCAAGCAGCCGCACTGCGTGTTGCTGTTGGACGAAATTGAAAAGGCGCACCCCGATGTGTTCAACTTGTTGTTGCAGGTAATGGACCACGGTTCGCTGACGGACAACAATGGCCGCACGGCGGATTTTAGAAATGTCATTCTGATTATGACCACCAACGCCGGCGCCGAGACCTTGAGCCGCGCGTCCATCGGCTTTACCAAGCAGGATCACAGCAGCGATGGCATGGAAGTGATTAAGAAGTCCTTTACGCCCGAGTTTCGCAACCGTCTCGACGGCATCATCCAGTTTGGCTCTTTGTCGCTGGAGGTCATCAAGACGGTGGTGGATAAATTCTTGATGGAGCTGCAGACCCAGCTAGACGACAAGAACATCACCATGGAGATCACCGACGCGGCGCGCGACTGGCTGGCGACCAATGGTTATGACGAGAAAATGGGCGCCCGCCCGATGGCGCGCATTATCCAGGAGAAGATCAAAAAACCCTTGGCGGAACTGGTGCTGTTCGGTGAGCTGTCAGAGAAGGGAGGCACCGTCGTCATCGACGTGAAAGATGAGCAGATCGATATTCAACCGCAAGCGGCGTGAGGTCGCTTGGGGTCATCTGGCACGGTATGTAATTCTCCCTTTGCTTAAATCGTAAGGCGTCATTTCCACCTTGACCTTGTCGCCGGTCAGTATACGGATGTAGTTTTTGCGCATTTTGCCTGAAATATGCGCGGTGACCACGTGACCGTTCTCGAGTTTCACGCGGAAAGTGGTGTTGGGAAGGGTGTCGATGACTTCACCTTCCATTTCAAAGTTGTCTTCTTTTGCCATTCGGCAGTAACCTCACCTCGGTATAGATGTATTTTGTCAATATTGCCCGTTGTACTGACTTTTTGACTTTTTGCAACGCGCTATTGTCGTAGATAAATTAAGGCCGGCAATTTTGCCTTAATTACACAGCATTGCCAAGGACTTAGGCCCTGCATCCATGCCGGAATCTAGGGATTCAGATCGGAATTGAAATCTTTGACGGTGACCCAGCAGTTATCGATAAGCAGCTGGAAGGGCCGGTAGTCCACTTTGTAGTTCATTTTCTGGCAGTTCTTTATCCAATAGCCCAGGTAGACAAAGGGTAGGCCCTGTTCTCGCGCCCACTGAATAAGAGAGAGAACATTGAATACGCCGAGGCTGCGCTTTGCCTCATCGGGGTCAAAAAATGCGTAAATGGCGGACGCGCCACTCTCCAGTTCATCAATCACCGAGACCAAAATCAGGCGCTCGCCCACCCTAAACTCGGCGTAGCGCGTGATTCCCCATTCGCTGGTGAGAAAATCCAGATATTGATTGATGGAGGGCGGATACATGTCGCCGTCGGCATGTCGCCGCTCGATGTAGCGTCGATACAGCAGATAGTGCTCGTCGTCGTCAATGGCGTCGACAAATTCAATCGTAAGATCCCGATTGTTCCTCAGACAGCGCTTTTGACTGCGACTGGCGACAAAGCTTGCCACCGGAATCCTGATGGGTATGCAGGCGTGGCAAGACTGGCATCTGGGGCGGTAGACGTGGGGGCCGCTGCGCCGAAAGCCGAACTCGGACAGCTGGCTGAAAACCGCCCCGTTCATTTCGGCGTCGGGGTCGACAAATACGGTCGTGGCTTCCTCTTGCGGCAGATAGCTGCATTGGTGAGGCCGCGTGGCGAATAACTTCAGCTGCGCGAGGTCAGTCAAATCGGGGCTCCAGCAAATGGCCAGTTTGCCTGCCAGTTGCGCACCGCTTTGCCGTTAACCGCGTCGGCGAGCAGCGTCTCGAACGCGCGTCGTGGAATCTCCTTGGCGCCAAAAGATTCCAGATATCCGGTGTGAATTTGGCAGTCGATCAGCCTATATTCCCATTTTTGCAGGGCCTTAGCCAAGAAAATAAACGCCACTTTTGACGCGCCCGGCGTTGAACTGAACATGGATTCGCCAAAAAAGGCCTTGCCCAGCGCCAGGCCGTAGAGGCCGCCGACCAGTTTGCCATCGCACCAGGCCTCCACCGAGTGGGCGTGGCCCAGGCGGTGGAGCTCGCTGTAAGCCGCCATCATGGCGCGGGTGATCCAGGTGCCGTCTTGGCCCGTGCGATTGATTTCGGCGCATTGCGCCATGACCCTGTCAAAAGCGCAATCGACGTGAACGGTAAACGGGTTTTTGTTGAGCAACCTTTTGTTTGAGCGCCCGATATGCAGTGCTTCGGGGTGCAGTACCATGCGCGGCGAGGGCGACCACCAGAAAATCGGCTGGCCCTCGCTGTACCAGGGAAAAATGCCGCGTGAGTAAGCCTCCAGTAAGCGTTCGACAGACAGGTCGCCGCCCGCCGCCAGCAGGCCGTTGGGCTCGTCCAATGCCGCGGATGTCTCGGGAAATTGGCATGACTCATCCAGCCAAACCAGTTGGTTCATACTTTAGTACTCCTTCAATATTAGGTTGAAGGAGTACTAGCTCAGATTGTCCAAGTATTTTTCCGCGTCCAGGGCGGCCATGCAGCCGGAACCGGCGGAAGTGACGGCCTGCCGGTAGACGTGGTCCGCCACGTCGCCGGCGGCGAACACGCCTGCGGCGCTAGTGGCCGTAGCGCCGCCCTCAAGGCCGCTTGTAACCGTGATGTAACCGTTGTTCATATCCAACTGGCCGGCAAAAATATCGGTATTGGGCTTGTGTCCTATGGCGATAAACACGCCGCTCAAGGCCATGTCCCGGGTCGACCCGTCGCGGGTGGATTTGAGGCGCGCCCCGGTAACGCCGGATTCATCCCCCAGCACCTCCTCCAGGGTGTGGTTCCAGAGTATGGTGATATTGCCGCTCGCTTCCTTGGCAAACAGCCTGTCCTGGAGGATTTTTTCCGCCCGCAGCGCATCGCGGCGATGCACCAGCACCACTTCGCTGCAGATATTGGCTAGGTACAGCGCCTCTTCCACAGCCGTGTTGCCGCCGCCCACCACCGCGACTTTCTGATCGCGGTAGAAGAAACCATCGCAAGTGGCGCAGGCGCTGACGCCCTTGCCGGCAAAGGCCTCCTCCGAGGGCAGACCCAGGTATTGCGCCGAGGCGCCGGTGGCGATAATCATGGCATCGCAGGTGTAGGTTTCATTGCCCACCAGCGTATAGGGCTTGGAGCTCAAATCCACTTCGTTTATATGGTCGAAAATAATTCGGGTGTCGAAACGTTCGGCGTGTTGCTGCATTTGCACCATCAAATCGGGGCCCTGCAACTCGGCAATGCCGCCGGGCCAGTTTTCAACTTCCGTGGTGGTGGTCAACTGACCGCCCTGCTGCATCCCGGTGATAACCACGGGAGTTAGATTGGCCCGCGCCGCGTAGATCGCGGCTGTGTAACCGGCGGGGCCGGAACCGAGGATGATCAGTTTGTGATGCTTGGCGTCACTCATGTTTTGGCTGTTCCTGTTGAATGGTGAAATTGAACGAAATGATACGGGATTGGCGGCGTTTGCGCCATTTGAAGTCCGCTATGCGCGACAATGTCATTAACTTAAGCTCGGCAAGACCACTAGTACTCCTTCAACATAATATTGCCGGGTTCAGCGTTTGCCTGGTGCTCCTCAGCGAGGCGCAGCGCGCAGGGAAGGGTGGTTCCCTTTCCAAGCACTGCAA
>JAAUXX010034241.1_pt1 | contig 17184 bp, 16 predicted proteins | sample 7278111 | NCBI WGS metagenome assembly JAAUXX01 (sample SAMN14350116, study PRJNA611818) | marine sediment metagenome | isolation source: surface marine sediment (1.8m) | place: French Polynesia: Moorea | collected 2018-08
CACCGTCACTTCGGCCGCCCATGACGTTGTCGTTGACGACGTACCAACCGAGGTCGGCACTGTCTTCTGTGAAATCCGTAATGGGTATGCTGTCTGCCATAAGGGCTGCCGGGGCGGCGATAGCCAATGCACCGAGGAGCATCCGCTCCAACGATGGGAAGAGTATGGGCCTCAATGCGGGAATCGCCAGCTTATCACTCGGGGACGGCGGGCTCGCTCGACGAGCGCACCCCCGTATATCCCCGCCAAACGGCGAACGCAAAGTCGGCATGACCGCCAATCGGCGCGCGCGTGAAGTAAAGCGTCTCCCCGTCAGGGTGCAAGCGCGGCATCAGTTCGCTGCTTCTCGTGTTGAGGCTCGTAACGCTCAGGGCGGGCTCCCACCGTCCGGGCTGCCCGCGGCTAAAGTACAGGTCCCCAGGGACAGATACGTTGCCCGGGCGCGACGACGCTTCGAACATGAGTTCTGTTTCGTCGGCGCTCACCCAGACGTTCCACTCGCCCGTCGGGCTGTTGATCTCAGGACCCAGCGGCTCGGGCGCGCCGAACGCACTGCCTTCGGGCGGCGCCCGATAGATATCGCCGCGACCCGGTCCGCCCGGGCGGTCTGACGCGAAATAGATCGCGCCGGATTCTACGACGACCGGCGAGTACTCCTCGGCGTCCGAGTTGACGGGCGCAAGCTCGGGCGCCTCGTCGCCGGCGATGCGCCAGCGCCAGATATTTCGATCGGGCGTCTGGTCGGGATCGGCAGTCGGCCGTGTCGAGACGGAGTAGAGCCAGCAGCCGTCGGGCGAAACGAAAGGATCGCTGTCATTGTAGTCACCGGGTGGCAGCGCGGGCGCGGGTTTGCTCCAGCGCCCGTTATTGTCACGCGATACGAAAATTACGCTCGGCGTTCGTCGCTCACCGCCCCATGTGCCGTTCCATTCGACCCAGTAGGCCGTGTCGCCGTTCGGCGCGAACGCCAGGCCGAGCCGGTTTTCGAAGCCCGCATCGAACGCTGCCAGGTCCAATGGATCCGCCGTCGCCGACGCTGCGAGTACCAGGACCCAGACCATGACCGAACGGTGTAAGCGCATGCTGCCTGTCCGCTAAACCAGTGCCGATAAGCATACGCCGAGGCGCCATCGCGTTCACGCGACAAAAAAAGAGAAGCCCCGAAAAGGGGCTTCTCCATGTTGACGGGGTCACAGCGGATTCGTGCCCCGTCTCCTTGAGGTCGATTAGCGGATTCGACGAACTTCGATCCTCGCAACGGGGTTCCGCCAGTCGTACGCGGCCGGGCCGAGGTCGGCAATGCCGTGAACGCCGTTGTGGATGTGCACGTAACCCTCTGCGTCCTCGGTCGAGCGCAGGTTGCCGCTGCCCGGCGGGCACGCGGGGCCGGGGATAAAGGCGCAGTCCTCGTTGTTGCCTTCGCTGCCGGCATCGTAGCCGAGCGCGTTGTAGGTGAACGACCCGTTCCGCCAGCGCGGCAGTGAGCGCGAATCGATCGCTATCAAGGCGTCGTTCGTGTTGACCATCATCGACACGACGCTAATCACGCTGAAGCCACGTCGGCTGTTGATCTGGTAGACGGCCGACCCGCCCGGCGGAATAGGAGCGCTTGTTGACTGGGCTTCGGCCACTTGAGGTAGCGTCGAAACCAGTTCGGCGAGGGGGGCGCCGTCGCCGTCTTCGGCGACAATGGCGAGTTCGTCGAGCGCGGGCTCGCCAACGGCGAACAGCGCTACGTCACGGGAGTGCGTTACGAGTACGGGCGGGCTGAACACCTGGCCCTTGGTGATATTCGTGATCGTCACTTCGTAGACGAAGTCGCGCGAGTAGTTGTCGGCACTTGCCGTCGATGCTGCGAAGAGCGCAACGACGGTGAGCACTGCGGAAGTGCAGAGCGTAGTTTTCATGATCCTGACTCCTTGTGATTTGTTCGACTGTTTGGGAAGCCCGTAGTACAGGGAGGATTGGAACAAGCGCGCGCCGTCGAAAAATCACGGAAAGATCACAAATGCATGGAGTTTCGTGCCGGAGAGAGCCGTCGCGGTGATTCCGTCCACGATCTGTGCGGCAGAAGCGAGGAATAAAGGGCTGAGTGCCCCGCGCTACGGTCCGATCAGGGTTCGAGCACTTTGTCCGGCAGGGCGGCCGCGAGCCCGTCGAGATAACTCGGGAAGCGATGCAGATCGTTGTGGCCTGCGCCTTCGATCACCAGTAGTTCTGTTGGCGTTACCGCCAGCCGCAGCAAGGCCTCGCTGTGCTCCAGTGGAATGAGACGGTCACGGTCTCCGTGGACGAACAGGATAGGCGCGCGGACGTCTCCGATGTACTCGTCGCTCGGGAACGGGTAGCGAAGGATTGCCGAGGGTACGAACGGGTAGCGCTCCTGTGCCATGCTCAGCATGTTTCGAAACGGTGACACGAGGACGAGCAGGTCGGGTTCGACCTCGGTTGCGAGCTTTGTCGCGAGCGCTGTGCCGAGCGATCGTCCGTACAGAACGATTGGCTTGCCAGCGTACTCGCCGGCAACGGCGTCCCAGGCTTTTCGCACATCGGCGTGCAGTTGCTCTTCGCTTTCGATCTGCCCCGTGCTCTTGCCGTAGCCGCGATAGTCGATGATGAAGAGGTCGTAGTTGACGCGCCGGTAGTAGTCGACACCGGTCGTCCACGACTGCAGGTTGCCGCCGTTGCCGTGAAGAAAGAACATGAGGCCGCGCGGGTTCGGCTGCCGGAAGTGCAGCGCGTTGAGTTCGGCGCCGTCGACGGCAATCGTCCGCTCGCGATACGGCAGATCGGTTCTGAACTGATGGTCGGCCGGCAGCGTGGTGGCCGGGAAAATGAGTGACTCCTGGCCCGCATAGAGGTAGCCGACGAACAGCAGGTAGGCTGCTGCTACGAAGCCTGCGAATCTTGCCAGTGATGATGGAAATTTGGCTGCCACGGTTTCAAAGCGTTTGCGATTTCGTGAAGACTTGGATTCACGTTCGCGTGAGCGGTTCAATCAGCGGGCAGGCCAGTATGGCCGGGTTCCGGGCTATTCGCCATCGAGGTTCTGGACGGCGGTCCTTTCACCGGACGTGTCGCCAGGCTTCTGACCGAGCCGGACCTTCAGTCGTCCTTCGCTGAGTCGGCGGCCGTCCGGCCCGCGAACGATGTATTGCGTGGCCACTTTCCTACCGAGCGCCCTGGGTCCGACCGCGACCCGCAGCGAGGTACCCAATAGCGCCTGAGTCTTTTCCGCCGGCAGCAAACCAACCGTGCTACGAACCATGATGGAGTCCTCGCGGTGTTTGACCTCCGGGTAGCCCATTGCCTTTATCTCGGCGTCGGTGCGCTTGTCGAACGGGCTTAGGCAAATTCGATCTGCAATATCGAAGCCCGCGAGTCGCGGAAAGCCCAGTTCAATACTGAGGTCGGCGGCATCGACGTCGCATTCGTTGCGAATACAAAACTCGAGCTTGACGGCGCGGTCCTCGTAGAAGAAGTGCTTGTTCGCGGCCTCGGCAACCTGCGCGCTGGCATCGTCGCCCGGCTGTGCAATCTTGAGGATTCGCGTCGTCACCGTGTTTACCGTGTCCTTGATGGCCTGCGTCAGGTTCGAGGATTTGCGCGTTTCGCTGCCAGCCTCATCCTGCGCCGGGAATGGCGGGTCGGACGTGTCGGGCACGTCGACCTCGATAAACTCGCAGTCCGGGTCGTCATTGAAGCCGATAGAGAAACTAACGTCTTCCGGCAACAGTACGACGGCATCGTCTTCGACAGGGCTCGAGTGTCCGTTCAGGAGTTCGTGGCGCGGAACTTCGCGGAGCTCGCGTTCTTCGCGCAACCAGCACGCGCCGCGGCGCAGTTCGTCCGACAAGTCCTGGGCCAGGAAGTACGGGCCGTAATCGCAGCCGCCGATCTCGAGCGCTCCGACGAGCTTGCCGTTGATTCGGTCGAATATGAATGCGAGTTCGAGCAGCGGCTCGACCTGGGCTGATACGAGCCGGTGGGCGCGCTTGAGATCCCCGACCGCGCTGTCCGGTATGCCGATAACCGATTCCCCGTTCATGGCACCCGGGTTGACGCCGAACAGGATGTTGCGCGGCCCCTCGGTTCGCGCGTTGGCGAGCCCGATGACTTCCTTTACCAGCGATTCGCGATCGATAGTCCCAAACGGATCGAAGACCACAAGATTCGACGACGCGACGGGCGATTCGAGCAGCTGTTTCAGAAGCACCAGATTTCCCCGGCACGAGTGGGAAGCAAGGACTGTAGAATCAATCCCTTAGGCTGTCTGCGACGCTGGTCTCAGTCTGCATGCCCGGCAAACCGGGTGCGGTCCGAAGCGACCACGACGTCGTCGACATGGCACTCCGCCCGTATAGTGGCGTCAAACCTGTCGTGGCGAGACAAGCGTGGTGTTGAGATTGTTCACAGGACTCGTCCTGCTCGCGTGGATTCTGCCGGCAATGCCTGCCGGCCAGACTACGCCTGGACTCTCGGGGGGAGCTCGATCTGTTTCGACTCCCGAAAGCGGACGTTTGCTCGTAGCCACCGACGAGATCCAGGGGGCTGTCTTCGGAAGGACCGTTATTCTGCTGCTTCACTACGGCGACGACGGAGCCATGGGCCTGGTCATTAACCGACCTACCGACGTCTCGCTGGACGAAGTGACTGACGACGTTGAGCGCTTCGAGGGCTACAGCGGAGACTTGTTCTGGGGCGGCCCCGTGCAAATGGACGGTGTGCTCGCACTCGCGAAAATGAATGAGCCACCGGAGGGCAGAGGTGCCGTTGTCGGCTCGGTCGTATTCATGACGGTGGAATCGGCGTTGCAGAACCTGCCGGCTGACACGAGCAGCCTGCGGTTCTACATTGGTTATGCGGGCTGGGCGCCCGGACAGCTCGATGCCGAAATGGCACGCGGCAGCTGGACCGTCATAGAGGCAACGGATGATCGGGTCTTCGCCGACGATCCGGCTACGCTTTGGCAACGGCTGACCCGGCCGGGACAGGAGTACCGCGTAACGATTCCGTCGCGGAGCCCGGGGTTAGTTCAGCAGGCTTGCCATCTTGCGGCGGTATTGGCTGACGCGAGGGTCGTTGCCCAGAATGTCGAACACTTTCAACAGGCCCTGGCGTCCGACATCGTCGCCAAAGCTCCGGTCTTTCCGCATTAGCGTCAGCAGCAATTCGAGCGCCGCATCGTAGTCCCGGTCGGCCACCTTGAGAAACGCGAGCTGAAGCATCGCCTCGAGGTCACTTTCGTCGGTCGCCAGGCGGCCCTCGAGCTCGGAGACTGCCGGTACGTCGACGAGGTGACGTTCGAAGAACAGCCGGCTCCGGAGCGCGGCAACCTCGGGTTTGTCCTGATCGTCGATCGGCAGGGCCTTGAGCGTTGCTTCTGCATCGTCGGCAAGACCTGCATCCACTTGAGCTTCGGCCATTGCCAGCGTGACGCGCGGATTATCCGGGTCGGAATCCCGGGCTTCGTTCAACAGCGTGATCGCGCCGTCGGTATCGCCGGCCTCAAGGCGCTCGCGCGCCTCGGCAACCTGGGCGTCCGAGCCGCGCGCAACGTGGCGGTCCAGCATGTCACGAATCGTCCCTTCCGGCATGACGCCGGTGAACCCGTCGACGGCCTGGCCGTCGCGGAAGAGTTTGACCGTTGGAATGCTGCGGATATTGAACTGGGCCGCGATCTCCGGTTCTTGCTCGGTGTTGAGCTTCCCGAGGATGAACGTGCCCTCGTACTCGTCGGCCAGCGACGCGAGGACGGGCATCAGCATGTGACAGGGCTGGCACCAGTCTGCCCAGAAGTCGAGCACGACCGGTACGCGGAACGAAGCTTCCATTAGCTCCGCATAGTTCTGTTTGCTGACGTCGATGATGTACGGCGAATCGGCCATGGACGAGGTCCCGGGTTTCGTTCCCCAGAAGGTGGGGCGAGTAGAGCCCTTTTGCAAGCCACTTGGGGCAACCTGGCCTGCCGCCTGATCGGGGCCGGGCCTCCTCGAAGGCCGGCAGAGACAGGCGTGTCCTGGTTGCGCTACTCGTCGCCTTGAAAAGCCGTCACGACCGGAACGTGGGCCGAGCGCCAGGCCGGGAACAACCCACCGATCAGGCCGATCATCAATGCGAGCACGATGCCGTTCTGGAACAGCTCAGGCGTTAGCTGAAACGTAAACACAACCTGCGTGAAACTCGCGCCGAGCGTCGATGCGCTGAAGCCGTCGAAGAACAGCCACGCAGCCAGTGCCCCGACGATCCCGCCGATAATCGAGAGGAGGACCGACTCGGCCAGCGTGCCAAAAAACGCCGATATGCTGCTGAAGCCGAGCGCGCGTAGCGTGGCAATTTCCTTCGCGCGGGCAGCGACCGATGTGTACATCGTGTTGAGCGCGCCGGCGAGCGCGCCGAGGCCCATGACGATACTGATCGCCCAGCCGAATATCGCAATGCCGCTCAGTGCGCGGCCCTGGCTTGCGAAGTAGTCGGCTTCGGTGTCGACGTCGAGGTTGAGCTGCGGGTCGTTCTCGACGTAGGCCCGAATCGGTTCCACGTCGCCCGGGTTTTCGAGCTTGAGGCGCACGGTCTGGTAGGACGAGCCGCGTTGGAACTGGCTCTGCACCGTGGGCGCGTCGGCCCATAGTTCGCTTTCGAAAGCGGAACCGCCTGTCGAGAACACACCGACGACGGTCCACACCGTCTTGCCGAAGCGAATCTCGCGACCCAGTTCGAAACCCTCGAACTGCCGCTGCACACCCTCGCCGACGACGATCTCGTTGAGCCCCGGTTCGAATGCGCGGCCTTCGACGATATCGAGCCGTTCGCGAAGGCCGAAGCCATCGAGCGAGATTCCGCGCATCGGTATGTTGGCTTCGGTTTGGCTACTGCGTTTGATGCCGTCGACGATCACGAACAGCTCCGCCGAGTAGACCGGATTGCCGTTTGCGTCCTGGGCGATCCCGGGCGCGGCCGTGAGGATATTGACGACGTCGCGGGACAGCACGCTGTTGAGTTCCGACTGTGAGCCCACCCGGCTGACGACGGCGACCCGGTCCGTGCCCGTTCCGGCGAGGGTCTGCTCGAAGCCATTGGCCATCGCGAGGAATGCAAGCAGGACGGCAACGACGACGCTGATCGCAAACACCGCCGCAAGCGACATCCAGAGCCGACGCGGCAGGCTCAGGATGTTCATGACGACGACCGTACCGATCTGCGAAAAGAATCCGCGCACGCGAGTCTCCTAGCTGCGGCTCAGGGCCGTGATGATGTTGAGGCGAAGCGCGTTCGTTGCCGGCACGATGCCGGTCACGAATCCCAGCCCGGCCATGAACAGAAACGCCTCGGTCCATACGGCACCGCCGAGTACGAGCGTTGGCAGCTGTATCGGCGCCGCATTGACGAGTGCGACGAGCCCGCCTGAGGCGGCCACGCCGACGACACCACCGAGTAATGCAAGCAGCATCGACTCGGCCAGCACCATCCGAAAGATGCGTGCGGACGTGAAGCCCAGGGTCTTCATGACGCCGATCTCGGCCGTGCGCTCACGAATCGAGAGAATCATCGAGTTGCCGACGATCACGAGGATCACGAAAAACGCGGCGAACACGACCGACGTCAGGATCAGGCTAAGGTTGCCGATCTGCTCGATGAACGCCTTGTTGAAGACTTTCTCGGGCACGGTCTCGGTCTCGTTCGGCGAGTTGGCGAACATCTCGTCGATCGTCGCGATCACGGTCTCGTTTTTTTCCGGATCGCTCGTCCTGAGTGCCATGAAGCCGATGAAATCCCCGCCGAACGACTGCGTTTCGTTGAAGTACTCCCAGTGAAAGTAAACGCTGCTCGTGTCGGTCTGCGGATCGGCACCCTCGTAGATAGCCACGACGTCGAAGTCCCATGTCGGGCTGCCGTCGTATTGCGTAAAAATATTCGAGTTGATCGGGATTCGATCGCCTTTGCTCCAGCCGAAGCGCTCCGCGGCCGATTTGCCCGCGATCAGTCCCTGGCGATTGCCGAGCCAGGTTGCACGTTCTTCGTCGCTGATCAGGAGCTCGTCGTAGATGAGGAGGAAACGCTCGGGGTCGACCGCGAACATGCCGAACACGTTGCGCGGCTCCTGAAAATAGCCGCCGAACCAGTTCAGCTGCGTGACTTCCTGGACGTCCTCGACGGCGCGGACGCGATTGACGTAGGCGACCGGCAGCGTCTGCGTGAAGTTGATCTTGTTGAGCACGATCAGGCGATCGTCGGCGGCAAGATCGACGCCCGAATCGAAGGCTTTCTGAAACGCCGTCAGCGTGCCGAAGATCATGAACGCGATGAACATCGCGAACCAGGTGAGTATGAGCCTGAGCGGCCTTCGCGTCAGGTTTTTTAAGACGAGGTAGAAGTCCTTCACGCGGCGAGGTCCTTCTCGACGAATTCGCCCTTGTCGAGATGCAGGGTCCGGCTGGCGTACTTCGCCGCCGCCGGATCGTGCGTCACCATGACGATCGTCTTGCCGTATTCGCGATTCAGTAGCTGCAGCATCGACAGGATCTCGTCGGCCGTCTGGCGGTCGAGGTCGCCCGTCGGCTCGTCGCAGAGCATCATCTTGGGATCGGAGACCAGCGCGCGGGCAATTGCGACACGCTGCTGCTGGCCGCCAGACAGCTCTTTCGGCATATGCCGTGCCCGATCCGACAGGCTGACGAGTTCCAGCGCGGCGGCGACGTTTTTCTTGCGTTCCGAACGATTGAGACGCGTCAGCAAGAGCGGCAGTTCGACGTTGCGCTCTGCGTTGAGCATCGGCATCAGGTTATAGAACTGGAAGATGAAGCCGATGTTGTTGGCCCGCCAGGCAGCGAGCTGGCTTTCCGAGAGGGAGTCGATGCGGCTGCCGTCGAACCAGACTTCGCCCGCCGTGGGCTGATCGACGCCGCCCAGCATGTTGAGTAGCGTCGTCTTGCCGGAACCGGACGGTCCCATGATGGCGAGGAAGTCACCGTGCGCAATGGACATGTTCAGATCTTCGAACACCGTGATCGTGTCCTTGCCCTTCACGAACTTCTTGGCAACGCCCTTGAGATCGAAAAGTATGTTGTCGCTCATATTATCGTCCTCGGTTGCTTACCCTTTGAGGAAGGCCACTTTGACGCCCATGTCGGGCAGGATGCGCGGGTCCCGCGCCTCGATACCGATTCGTACCTTGACCGTCGCCTTGGCGCGGTCCGCGGTCGGAATGATCGCAATGACGCTCGCTGGAATGTCCCAGTCCGGGTAGGCGTCGAGGTTGGCAACGACGCGCTGCCCGCTGAAGACGCGCCCTATGAAGGCCTCGTTGACGTCGACCTCGATCTCGAGGGAGTCCATGTCGACGATCGTGCAGATACCCGTCCGCGTGAATCCGCCGCCCGCCGAGCCTGGCGACACGATCTCGCCGGGCTGCGCATTCTTGACCGTGACGACGCCGGCGAACGGCGCTGTAATCGTGTGGTCCTCGAGGCGCTCGCGCTGGCGCAGGACCTCGAGCTCGAGGACGGCAATGTCGGCCTCGGCGCGCTTCAGGTCGGCTTTGAGTGCGTCGAATCGCGCCGTCGCCTCTGAAAGCTCGGCTTCGGACACGAGGTTCTGCGGGCGCAGGCGCTCTGCGCGTTCGTAGACGCGCCTCGCTTCAGCAAGATTGGCTTCCACGCTGTCGACGACGGCGCGCTGCGACGCGAGCCGGGCAACGGCGAGTTCGAGATCGACCGAGACGAGCTCGTTGTCGAGCCGGGCGAGGACCTGGCCCGGCTCCACGACCATGCCTTCCTCGACGCTGACGTCGGTGATCAGTCCCGTGATCTGCGATGACACGGTCGCGATGCGGCGCGCCGTAATGTAGCCCGAGGCATCGAGAATGCGGTTGCTGTTGTTCGCGGCTCGAGGCGTCGGCGTCGTGGGCGACGCTTCGTCGGGCTCTGCCTGAGCAATCGTCGTCGGCGTTGTCGGAGCCGCATCGGCACGCGAATCATCGCTTTCCGTGGCGTCGTCGCGCAGCACAGCGAACCCGCCGACGAGCAAGGCGACGACGGCGACCGCAGCAATCGCGCCGATCGTCACGGGGCTCATGCCCGTAGACGCTGGCGCGGAGCGGTCGATCTTGAGTTGATCCAGTAGTTCGCTTTGCTTGCTCATTGCCCGGTATTCTGTTTTATGCGCGGCGGCGAGGCTCGGCCCCTGCTCACAGGCCGAATGGCCGAGTCTAGCGAATCTCCGGGATAGTCGACACCTCCACGAATCAGACCGGGTTCGACAATGCCGGTCCGCCTCAGGCGAGCGCGCGGCGAGTCGCTCGCCTCAAGTGCGGCAGCAGCGACTCGCTGAACCACGGGTTTTTCTTCAACCAGATATTGTTTCGGGGGCTCGGGTGCGGCAGCGGTATCACGTCGCCGCCGTAATCTCGCCAGGCCCGGACCGTATCGGTCAGGTTCTTGCCGGAGGCGGGGAGATGCGACCGGATCGCGTACTGGCCGATCACGAGCGTAAGTTCCAGGTTTTCGAGTATGGCGAGCAGTTGCGATCGCCACGCCGGGGCGCACTCGGGACGCGGCGGCAGGTCGCCCGATTTGCCCGTTCCCGGGTAGCAGAAGCCCATGGGCAGGATCGCGATCTTCCCGGGATCGTAAAACTCGTCGCGCGTGACGCCTAGCCATTCCCGCAGCCGATCGCCGCTCGGGTCATCGAATGGCACGCCGCTGTCGTGAACACGACGCCCCGGCGCCTGACCGGCGATCAGGATTCTTGCAGCCGGGTGGATCTGCAGTATCGGGTTCGGACCGAGCGGTAGATGAGGCTCGCACAGGCGACATGCCCTGACGTCCTCGAGCAGCCCTGTGTAATCGTCGTCACGCGTCATCGCCTTTAAAGCGTAGCGGAACTCGTCGGTGGTAGGGATACAATGAGGTCCTGAATCGAACGAGCCTGAGCGGAGGGCAATCAATGAAGATCACGGTGCTTGGCGCAGGGGCCGGCGGCACGGCCGTCGCCTTCGACTGCGCGTCACACGGGCATGAAGTGCGGCTCTTCGACTTCGAGCAGTTCCCGGACAATATCGCAGCGATTGCAGAGTCGGGAGCCATCGAGGCTAAGGGAGATATCGAAGGGCGCGCCGCCATTGCCTACTCCGGCCACGACATCGATGAGGCGCTCGTCGGCGCCGAGCTGATCTACGCGGTCGGTCCTGCCTACAGTACGGAACCGTTTGGCAAGGCTGTAGCCGGCAAGCTGCGTGCGGGCCAGACCGTGGTCGTGACGCCCGGGTCCTGCGGCGGCGCACTGGCGTTCAAGCACGCGGCGGGTCTCGACGACGATACGATCAAACTCGCAGAGACGTCGACGCTGCACTACGCGGTCAGGCTCACGGCGCCCGGGCATATCCGCGTATTCTTGAAGCTCAAGGCCGGCAACCTGCTCGCCGGTTTGCCGAACGCCAGTACACAGGGGATCCTCGACCTGATCGCCGACGTCTATCCCGGGATGGAGCCCGCGAGCAGTGTGCTGCAAACGAGCCTGCAGAACGCGAACCCGATCATTCATCCGGCCGTAACGCTGTCGAACGCAGCGCGCATCGAAATGACAGGCGGCGATTTCCTGTTCTACGAAGAGGGCGTCAGCGATTCGGTGGGACGCCTGATCGAAGCGCTGGACGCCGAGCGTATTGCGATAGGACGGCGACTCGGGCTCACGATCCTGCCGGATCCCGACATGGGCATGCGCCAGGGCTATATGCTTGCCAATAACTACGGCGAAGCCTATCGCAAGGCGCCGGGTTTTCTCGGCATTGGGGCGCAGCCCAGGCTCGATCACCGCTACCTGCATGAGGACGTGGGCTACGGACTCGTATTCATGTCGGAGCTGGGCCGCCAGGTGGGTGTCGAGACGCCGGGCATCGACGCCGTGATCCAGACGGCCTCGATCGTCATGGCGCGCGACTACCGTGCCGAGGCGCTCAGGACGCCCGGTTCGCTCGGTGTCGCGGATTTGTCGGCCGAGGCGCTCGGCCGACTTTAGGACGGCTTCAGACCAGAGCGCTTATTCGTCGTCGAGCTCTGGTGCCATCGGCTCCGCGGGTTCGTCGCCGAGCATTTCGTCCTCGCTCAGGTCCGAGGGGGGCGCTGGCATCGCGGGGTCGCCGGCCTGGCAGGACCATCCCCACTCGGTAAGCTTGGCAATGAACGCCTCCGTCTGCGCCTCGCAGTAGCCCTCTTCACTCTGTGCGCTCCAGAGCACCTGCCGTTCGCCGGGCGCTTCGGTGTCCTTGTAGTAGTGGACCTCACACGGAACGGATACGCCGGGCTCGGACATGATCTCGACGCGGCGCACATTGTCCCCGAATGTGCACTGGTAACTGCGTGCGTCCTGGGCGAGAGTGGCGGCGGGCAGCAATAATGCGAGCGTTACGATCCAGGTCGGCGAATTCATGACGGACTCCATCGTGGTCTGGAAGAACGCCGGAACTATAGCAAATCGATGCTGTGGCCAGACGTGACGTTCGGCCTTGACAGGCGCCTCGTTCCGAGACCCAGCCAGCCACAACAGGAGTCTTTGGTGGGCCGGAAAATCAGGCGGTCTCCAATGAAATTTCCTGATGAAGGCGCGGGCGCGGGAGGCGCTAGAATCGCGCTCCGCGGCCTCGCAACAGGCCCCGGGGTGACTGCCAGCCGCCCTGGAGGATCTGTTTCTTTGTGTAACGTTAGGACCTAAGCCCCTGTTTGTTCACGATTTGACCCCTACACTGGAAGTTCGGGCCGTCCCCTGCACCGACGGCTGTCCGCTATTTTCTGCGAGAAGGCACTCCACATGACTGAACGGGACCTCACCAAGCGGATCTCCGTCGCGGAGGTCTTTTCCTTTTTCGGCTCTATACTCGGCGCCGAGAGAAACTACTACCTGCTCGCGATCGTCTACGGTATCGGCATTAGCGCACTGTCGCTGGCGCTGCCGATCTCGGTGCAGATGCTCGTCAACACGGTGGCCAATACGGGCCTGACGACGCCACTCCTCGTGTTGTCGATCACGCTGTTCGTGCTGCTCATGTCGGCAGGTCTGCTCAATGCGCTGCGCATTCACCTGATGGACCTGTTCGGGCGGCGCTTCTATGCGCGCATGGTCTCCGAGATTGCGCTGCGTTCGATCTATGCCCTGAATCCGTTCTTCCAGGATTACAAAAAGGGCACGCTGTTCAATCGCTACTTCGACATCATCATCGTGCAGAAGACCGTGCCCGTTTTGCTGGTCGGCGGCTTCACGGTCGTCGTACAGGCGGCGTTCGGCTTCATCCTCGTGTCGATGTACCACCCGCTGTTCCTTGGCTTCAATCTCGTCATCATTCTGTTGATCTGGTCGATCTGGCTGATATGGGGCGCGCGGGCAATTCGCAGCGCGGTCGAGGTTTCGCACAAGAAGCACGCGGCGGCCGCATGGCTCGAAGGCCTCGGCGCCTCAAACGGCTTCTTCAAGTCGGAAAGTCACATCGAGGAGGCGCTGTGCCGAACCGACGCCGTGACCAAGAATTACATCGAGAAACACCGCCGCCATTTCGGACACTACTTCGCGCAGACCCTGTGTTTCCTGTTTCTCTATGCTGCCGCAAGTGCGGGGCTCCTCGGGCTCGGCGGCTGGCTCGTCATCCAGGGCCAGCTCTCACTCGGTCAGCTCGTCGCAGCCGAGCTCGTTCTGACGGGCGTGTTTTTCGGCTTGTCGCAGTTCGGAACCTATCTCGCTTACTTTTACGAACTCTGTGCGGCGCTCGACGAGCTCTCATTGTTTTATAACGTCGAACAGGAAGAGGCCGAGACGGCGGCACAGCCGTTCGAGGGCGATGCCTCGATCGAATTCGTCAACGCCAAAGGCGACGCGCGCGGCCTGCAGGCAACGCTGGACTTCTCGATTCGCAGCGGCGCGCGCGTTCTCGGCACGGCCGAGACGCACGGTATCCAGCGCGAGGTTACGAACTTCCTCAAGCGGCACATCCGCCCCGCCAGCGGCTACGTGACGCTGGGCGGCAACGACATTGCGGGGATCCAGGCCCACCAGCTGCGCCAGCAGATTATCGTTCTCGACCGGCCGAACGCGGTTGAAATGTCGATTCGTGAGTACCTGCGCATGAGCGGCGAGAAGCCGACGGCGCAGCAAGTACTCGAAGCCATCCGGGTCGTCGGGCTCGAGTCGGCCATTGCCCAGCTCGACGATGGCCTCGATACGCGCATTGCTGCAACGGGCTGGCCGCTGACCATTACCGAGACGATGCAGCTCAAACTGGCCGCCAGCATCATTGCGCGGCCGCGTGTACTCGTGCTCGGCGAACTCTTCGACACGATGACGAGTGCGATCCTCGAGCGATCGATGGATCTGATCCAGCGCGAGGGGCAAACGACGATCGTCTATTTCTCGGGCCGCCCGCGCGATCTCGGCTTCGACACCTACCTGTACCTCGGCTACGACGAGCAGTCCCTCTTTCATTCCTACGATGAGCTCTGCGCCAAGGCAACCGGCGGCGAGCTCTGCGGGCAGGTGCCGGATGAACCCCTGCCTGCCGAAAACAAAATTGCACCGGCGATGTAGTCATGGCCTACCGCGAACAAGACCTCGGATATTTCACGACGCTGCACGCGCAGAAGGTGCCGCGCGTGATGCGCGTGATCGGCTGGATGCTCGTCATCGGCGTCGTAGCGGCGTCGGCGTTCCTCGCGTTGACGCCGTGGGTGCAGACGACGGCCGGTTTCGGCGCCGTAACGGCGCTCAATCCCAACGATCGCCTGCAGGAGATCAACGCGCTCGTGTCCGGGCGTATCCAGGAGTGGTACGTCCAGGACGGCAGCCAGGTCAACGTCGGCGACCCGATTCTCCAGATTGCCGACATCGATCCGCAGTATCTCGAGCGACTCGAAGCGGAGCGGGCGCAGGTCGTCGCGAAGCTGACCGCGGCAGAAACGGCCGTCCAGACGGCCGAGATCGACCTGAATCGGATGAAGGAGCTCTTCGACGAAGGGCTCGCGGCCCGACGAGAATACGAACAGGCTCGCATTCGCGTCGAGGAGTTGCGGGCCCGCGTCGCCGAGGCGGCAGCCGAGCTGACCCGCGTCGAAGTCAATCTGTCGCGCCAGTCGGTGCAGACAGTCCGCGCACCGCGAGATGGCGTCATATTGCGAGTCAACGCGGGCGACGCGGCTACGTTCATTACGGCCGGGCAGGTCGTTGCCACATTCGTTCCGGATAACGTCGACCGGGCCGTCGAGCTCTACATCGACGGCCGTGACGTTGCCCTCGTTCGCGTGGGCGCCAACGTCAGGCTGCAGTTCGAAGGCTGGCCGGTCGTACAGTTCAGCGGCTGGCCGTCGCTCGCTGTCGGTACCTTCGGCGGCAAAGTCGTCGCCGTCGATCCGTCGGCGCAGACGAACGGCCGCTTCCGCGTGCTCGTTACCGAGGACGCAACCGACATGCCGCCATGGCCCGATCAGCGCTTTGTCCGCTTCGGCTCGACGGCACGCGGCTGGGTTCTCCTCGAACAGGTTTCGGTGGGCTACGAGCTGTGGCGGCAAATGAACAATTTCCCGGCCGAACTGCCCGGCGTGTCGACGGCGAGCAGCGCTCCTTGAGCCCAATGCGTACGACGCTCGTTCTTTCGCTGTTCCTTGTTCTTTGCCTTCCGGCGCGAGCCGAGGAGGCGGCGCCGCTGGAACTGTCCGAGGTGCTTAACGCTTCGGCAACCCACTTTCCGCTGATCATCCAGAGCCTCGCCGCCAGGCGCGCAGCGGAAGGCCGGGCGCTCGAGGCGGAAGGCTCGTTTGACGTCGTGTTCGGCGCCGACGGTTTCAGCCGTCTGAGCGGCTTCTACGACGGGACGGTCGCCAACGGCAGCGTCAGGCAACGCATCCGAAATCTCGGTGCCGACGTTTATGCGAGCTACAGCATCTCGGACGGCGACTTCCCGATCTACGAAGACATCAACTTCACGAACCGCGGCGGCGCCGCCAAGGTGGGCGTCATGTTCGCGCTCATGCGCGACCGGGCCTTCGATCGTCAGCGCTTCAACGTCGCGAGCGCCGCGCTGGACGTGCAGCAGGCCGAGCTCGACCTGCTTCTGACCCGTGTCGGCGTGCAGCAGCGTGCGCAGATTGCCTACTGGCGCTGGGTGACGCTGGGGCGGCAGCTGGGCGTCTACGAGAATCTGCTCAGAATCGCGCGGGAACGTCAGAAGGGTCTCGAGGAGCAGGTGCGGCAAGGTGCGCGCGCGACGATTTTCCTGACCGAGAACCTGCAGAACATCACCCGGCGGCAGGGTCTCGTCGCTGCGGCCCAGCGGAACGTGACGCTTGCGGCCAACGAACTCGCGATCTTTTATCGCGACGCGACCGGATCGCCGCTGGCGCCGACACCCGGACAGCTTCCGCCCACCGAGGAGATGGCGGAGATCGGCAGCCTGGCCGACGTCGACGAGCTGGCGATCAGCGATGCGCTTCTCAAGCGCCCGGAGCTCGCGCTGCTGCGTAACGCGATCGAGCGGGAACAGAACAACATCGCGCTGGCCAGGAACAACCTGAAACCGCGGCTCGACTTGGGCGTCGAGGTCAGGGAGCCCTTCGGCGCGATCGGCGAAGGCGGGCCATCGAGGGATACGACCGACACGATCGTCGGGTTCACGTTCTCGGTGCCGCTTCAGCAGCGAGCCGAACGCGGCCGGCTGCAGCGCTCACAGGCCTTGCTCGACGCGAGGCGTGCCGAGCAACAGCTCGCCGAAGAGCAGATTCAGATCGAGCTTCGCAACGTCCTCGTCGACCTCAGGACCTCGCGAGACCTGCTGCTGCTCGCCGAGCAGGAAGTGCAGCAGTCCGAGATCATGCGTGCGGCCGAACAACGGCGATTCGCGAGCGGCGCGAGCGATTTCTTTCTCGTGAACGTCCGCGAGGAAGTTGCGGCCGACGCGCGGATAAAGATGTTGCAGGCTGAGCTCGATACGCGCGTATCGCGCGTCAACTTCGATGCCGCAACTGTCGACCTAGACAGGCTTGGCCTCGAGTAATCGGTCCTCGACCGTCGACCTGGAGAGAAGCTTGGCCTCGAGTAATCGGTCCTCGACCGTCGACCTGGAGAGAAGCTTGGCCTCGAGTAATCAGTCTTCGACCGTCGACCTGGAGAGGAGGCTTGGCCTCGAGTAATCGGTCCTCGACCGTCGACCTG
>JAAUXX010003144.1_pt1 | contig 17012 bp, 13 predicted proteins | sample 7278111 | NCBI WGS metagenome assembly JAAUXX01 (sample SAMN14350116, study PRJNA611818) | marine sediment metagenome | isolation source: surface marine sediment (1.8m) | place: French Polynesia: Moorea | collected 2018-08
CAAGTAGCAGGTCAATGTCCCTTTTGTGCTTCTAGTATTGTGGCACAGCCTAAACAAGCCGATCCAACCCTAGCGCCCCAGGGAATTATTCCTTTTACCATTGGACGCAAAGAAGCCAGGGAGAATCTGCAAACTTGGATTAGTCAGCGCTGGTTTGCTCCCAATGATTTAAAACAACTAGCGCAACCCGAAAAAATCCAGGGGATGTATTTACCTTTTTGGACTTATGATGCTTTTACTAAAAGCCAGTATCGGGGAGAAAGGGGTCAGCATTACTACGAAACCGAAACCTATACTGAAAAGAATGAGCAGGGGAAAACTGAAACTAAAACCCGTCAAGTACGACATACCCATTGGTATCGAGTTTCTGGTTGGGTAGAGCGTTTTTTTGATGATCTGTTAATTCCCGCTACCAAGTTAGTTGACCATCAACGTCTGGAAAAACTTGAGCCTTGGCGTTTAAAAGATGCTTTACGTCCTTATGATCCTTCTTACTTAGCCGGGTTTGAGGCACAGCGATCGCAAATTGAGTTAGATGAAGGTTTTGAAAAAGCTAAAGCTGTGATGGCATCTCAAATCAGATCGGATATTAACCGAGATATTGGGGGTGATGAACAACGGATTCACAATGTTTCTACTAGCTATAGTGCCATTACCTTCAAGCATATTTTGTTGCCTGTGTGGCTAACATCCTATCGCTATCGCGGTCAGCAATATCAGATTTTGATTAATGCTAAGACAGGAGAAATACAAGGTGAGCGTCCCTATAGTGTAGTTAAAATTATGTTGGCTGTCATCGGAGTCATAGTTGCGATCGCTGTTATAGTAGCTATTTTTAATCTGCTATCTTAAGCTTATTGCTTGGCGATTACGCGATCGCTTAACCTGAGATTTCCCCTTTAACCAGGTTAAAGTTTTGCCAGGTAATCAGCCTCCAATCTTTAAAGATGGCAAGAAACTTACTAAACCTGGAAAAGTAATAATCAAAAATAATACTAGTAACTGTAACAAGATAAAAGGAATTGCCCCACGATAAATATCTTTAGTTTTTACCTCTACTGGTGCAACCCCTCGCAGATAAAACAAGGCAAAGCCAAAGGGCGGAGTCAGAAAAGAAGTCTGTAAATTTGCCCCAATAATTACGCCATACCAAACTAAATCTAAGCCTAATTTTTGGGCAATGGGAGCAAATATGGGAATTACAATAAAAGCAATTTCAAAGAAATCAATAAAGAAGCCCAGGAAAAAGATTACTAGCATATTTACTAGTAGAAAACCGATCGCACCTCCTGGTATATTAGTTAAGAGATTTTCCATAAAGCGATCGCCACCTAAACCGCGAAAGACTAAACTAAAAGCTGTAGATCCCAAGAGAATAAACATCACCATCGAGGTAATACGCAAAGTTGCATCACAAACTTGTCTGACAGCACGAAAGTTTAATTTGCCATTGAAATAGGCGAGAATCATTGCGCCTAAAGAGCCGACTGCACCAGCTTCAGTAGGAGTAGCAACACCAAAGAAAATACTGCCCAAAACTAGCATAATTAAGCCTAAAGGGGGCAACATTACCGTAATCACTCTTTTGAGCAAAGCTTTTCCCCCAATATCTCTAACTTCCTGGGGTAAAGCTGGTGCTGCATCGGGTTTGAGCCAAGCGACAATAATCACATGGAGACAAAAAGCTCCCGCCATTAATAACCCAGGAATCAATGAGCCAATAAACAGATCTCCGACTGAAATGCCTAATTGATCTCCCAAGACAACCAAGACAACACTAGGAGGAATAATTTGTCCTAAAGTACCCGATGCGACAATGACACCTGTGGCTAATTCTTTGTTATATCCATAGCGCAACATAATCGGCAGGGAAATCAATCCCATTGCCACAACAGTTGCCGCAACTACCCCAGTCGAAGCAGCGAGTAACGCCCCCACAATCACCACTGCCAGAGCTAAACCACCGCGCATTCTGCCGAAGAGAATCCCCATTGTTTCTAGTAACTTCTCCGCCATGCCAGTTTTTTCCAGCATCGAACCGAGAAAGATAAAATAGGGAATCGCCAACAAAGTATAGTTTGCCATGATGCCAAAGATGCGACTGGGCATGGCATTAAAAAAATTCAGACTAAATTCCCCTAACGCAGCACCAATCAGGGCAAAGATAATTGCTACTCCACCCAGGGAAAAAGCTACAGGATAACCAAAGGATAACAGTACCAATGCTCCTGCGAACATGGCTATCCCCAGCCAATCATAGGTCATAATTGTTCTCCTGAGAGCGGTTGTCAGCTAAGATAGCCCAATTTTTAATAGCTTCCGATATACCTTGAAAGATTAATAACAAAAGACCAATAATAATAAAAGATTTAATAGGATAACGGGGTAAACCACCAGGATCGGGAGACATTTCCCCTATTTGCCAGGAATTAACTACGGTTCCCCAAGAAAACCAAATTACCCAAGCACAAAAAATAATCAGAAATAATATCGAACCAATAAAGTTTACCCAAGCTTTACGACGAGGACTTAAATCTTTATAGAATATGTCTACTCTTACATGTTCATTATATTTGAGAGCGTAAGCGCCACCTAAGAGAAATACTAAGTCAAATAAGTACCATTGAATCTCGATTAGAGCATTGGAAGTGAGATTGTAACCGACAAGTTTGCCTAGATACCTGCCAACTACATTCCAGACTCCCACTAGTACCATAAATAATACTAACCAGTAGGTAAGACGACCAATCCATTCATTGACAGTATCGATAAATCTAGATAGTTGTAATAATTTTCGCAAACCATCTCCTCTAATCTTTGTTGCTCGAACTTCGTTGCTTATGCTATCTGTTCAAGTATGGTTTCGTCTAGAGGTTTTATTTTATTTACTATATTAAAATCGCCTACCTAAGCTAAGCTAGAGTTCTATGCTCTAGTCGGAGTATTGCATATCATGACAGCACAAATAGGTTTAGAACAATCGAGAAAAACAGAAGAATCATATTGTATTTTACCAGGTTATTACAATTGGCAACAATTTAAAACGATTCAAGCGATTATTGAAGAACAACCAGGTGTCAGAATATCTTATTTAGACGGCGTGATTGAAATTATGACTATTGGGGAAAGACATGAAATAGTTAAAAGTTTGATCGCACTATTACTAGGACTGTACTTTTTGCATAAACAAATTGAATTTATTCCTGTAGGAAGTGCTACTCGTGAATCGGAAGCAAAGGGAGTATCTTTTGAACCAGATGAGTCATATTATATTGGCGAGAAAAAGGAAAATCCTGATTTAGCGATCGAAGTTAATATTACCAGTGGTAGCCCGAGAAAATTAGAAAAATATAAGAGGTTTAAAATTTCTGAAGTTTGGTTATGGAGTAATAACCAAATTACAGTTTATTGCTTACGCAATGTGGAAGATGAAACTAAGGTTAGATATGAACAAGTTTATAGTAGTGAGTTATTACCAGATTTAGATTTATCTTTATTAGTTCGTTGTGTCTTAATGTCATCTAAACTTGAGGCAATGAATGAGTTTATGAAGACAATACAAGACAATGATTAATTCTGTTAGTTTATAAGAAGATAAAATCATGTAAAAAAAACTCATTTTCTATAAGATTAAAGGTTGATCAGAATTCATCATAAAGTCGTCAAATTCTTCAAAAGTTTCAAATCGTAATTTTTTACCAAAAAGAAAAGCAAGGTCAGCAAGAGATTGACTTACATAATCATAGTTTTCAGCAGCCAAACCTTGATCTATTGCAGAGAAACAAGTATCAAATTCATCACAGCTGGCTTGCAGCTTATCTTTAAAGGACTTTTTAAAATTTTCTCTTTGCTGCTTCATTGATTGACAAGCCACATCACATATCGCAATGATCCATTCCGCTTCCGCTTCCGCTAAACGGGCTTCCTTAAAAATAGCTGTCGCGGATTGATAAATACTAGCTGCAATAAGATATCCAGCCATGCTTCCAATAACAGCACCTACTGGTCCTAACATTGCTCCTGCTGCGGCACCAGTATACAAACTATATGTAGTGCAAGTTCCAGTTTGTCCCACTCTTTCTGTTAATTCGTCCGCAGTTATTTCTCCTTTAGCAAAGCTGTAAATTGATGCTCCAACATCAATTATTCCTGCTGCAATAGCGACTGCCACATTGGATTTACTTAATGCTATAACTCCTAATTTCGTTGCCCCATAACGAATTATGGTTCCGCCTACACCAGTAAAGGCACCACGGGAAGCTGATTTTCCTCCATCTATTACAGTATTAGATATCGCCTCTTCAACTGAGATTTCTTGTTTCAAGGCAGCAATAGTATTTTTAACTCCTGAGATTGCTCCTCCAATCACCAAGCCAGCCATCGCTGCATTAGCTCCAGTAACAACAGCCTCTTTAGCAACATATTTAACTTCTGTTACGGTTGCATAAAGTTCAGGATTTTCGGCAGCCCAAAGATTTTCTTCATAAGATGTTCCTTCAGACTCAATCTCTTTATATTTCAAATTATCGGTTACATTTTTAGCAGTATCTCCATAGTTATCAGCAGAAGATTGAGAACGTTGTTGAGCTAGTTCATGAACTTGTTCACCATTGCCATTAGGAACTAACTTTTGCATTCCCTCATATTTTGGATCACTCAAAGAATCCGTTAGATTATCAATCCTATTCATAGATTTGGCTTGAACTTCTTGAATAACCTGATTTCCATCTTTAATTAGTAAATCAGCAGCAGCATGAGGATTTCCTTCCGCAGCTGTCACAACTGCTCTTAAGGTCGAACCTTTTACCGCAGCATCAGCATTAAATTTAGCTGCTTCGATATATTCAAATAAATTCCCTTGAGAAATTTTAGGATTTACTGCTCCCAGTTTTTCCGCAGCTATTCTAAAGGCATCCATACCTTGTGACATGGCATCTGTTGCATTAGCATGAGACTGAGAAACTTGAGCACCATAAGTACCCGAACTAAAACTTGTAGCAGCATTCAGGTTCTGTCGAGAATTTTTTTTAGTCATTATTTTTTAATTTAACTTTGAGGTGACAATATATTTTTTCCTTGTGCTAAAGCCTTAAAACATTTTTGATCGACTGCCCCATCCTGAGTTAAAAGAGGTGTTTCCAAAAGCAACTTAAGAAATTGAGCGAATTGAACAGCTAAATGCACTTGACGTTTTTGTGAAGAGTCGTACAAAGAATAATCTGTTCCAGAAGCCATAATTATACTTTCTAAACTATCTAGAACTGGAGTCATCGTATTTGACAGTCTTCGAATAACTTTATCAAATTCACTAGCTACATCTTTGATCGCGTCTAAAACGGTCATAGCATTGTTCATCTGCTCAATTGCTTTATTTGCCTGTGCTTGATATTTTCTCGCATTGGCAAGATTTTCACGAGCTTTAGCTGCCATCATCAAACCTCCAACAGCCAGCACTGGACCTGCAACAATGCCTCCCAATACTGCCATTCCTCCAGCCATCCCTAGACCACCCGCTGCGAGTGAGCCGCCACCAAACCAAGCAAGAGTAGCATTAGTAGCTGCTGCACCAGCTAAAGAACTAATCGCTGTTCCTGTTGAAGCAGAAGCAAACATTACTGCTCCGCCATAACTTGCTACTCCGACTAATGCTCCACTTCCCAAAGCACCAGCTCCACCTATCATTACTTCTTGCGCTTTTAAGGACAAATCTTTCATCTGCCCTAATTCTTCTCTCGTAAATTTAGCAGCATTCAATTCATCAATATGAGCTTGCCCAGTTAGTTCAACATTTCTTAGTTGTTCGTAAAGTTGAACAAAACGACCTAACTGTTGATTCCAGACCTCTAGTTTTAGTTTTCCTAGTTTTTCTAGAGATTCAGTCGTAGTTTGTCGTACATATTTAAGATCGCGTTCTGTAGATTCATAAATTGCTTGCGCTTGTTTCTGCAATTCTTTAGCTTCTTTGTTATCAGAAGCTGCTTCAATGCCATTTTTAATGCCTGTCACACCAGCAGATATAGCTGCTGCTCCGAGAATAAAAGGGAGAACCATATTAAAAACCTCTATTTATGTTGTATCTTTTTTTGTAGCTTTTTTGATACAAATATAACTGTGATCTCAATCTATGTAAAATAATCAAATTAGATTAATAATAACGCGATCGCTATAAAAGAGTAATCTTTAAATATTCATTAAATACAAATAAAATAAGCAAGAGATTGAGTTAAATTTCTCTTTCTCTTGCTTCAATTTTGTGGCTTACTAGATTACAAATTTCAATTAGAAGTTACTGTTCCGCTAACAAAGAAATTCCTTCTAAATCTTCAAACCTTGCTTGTAGCCCCCAGCCAGTGACAGGAAACTTTTCTGAAACTTCTATCCAAAGTTCATTTTCGCCTGCATTGAGAGGTAAATACAATGTGTCATAGTAGCCGACAGTTCCCAAAAACCTATAATCCCTGGAAACTACATAGTCTTCGGCATCAAAGATCGCCTGATCATTGAGATATACTTTTATTCGGTCACTAAATCCAATTTTCAATGGTTTAATTTGATCTGATTCTGAGATAATCGTTGCTCGGGCAAAAGCTGTATTTTTCTCTTCTGTAATTCCTTGTACCATAGAGAGATTCGCTAATCCTGAACTATCAGAAGAGAATTTTGTCCAAGTCAAATTTTGTTTATCACTCTCAGTCAGTTGATATTTACCATCAAATAATTTTTGTTCAAAAGTATTAGACACTAGCCATGACATAATACTTCCTGGTGAAACAGTTTCCTCGTTTTGAGCTGTTCCCTTAAGTTGTGGATTGCTAACAGGCTTAAAGCTGAAATTAGTGAAATAAGCTGCGGCAAAATTTTCGGTTTCTACTCCTACTTTACCTGAGCTCAACCCGCCCTTGAGTTCACTGATAAACAATGCTGGCTCATTCATATCACCGACATAAATCTCAGCACTTTTTCCTGAGACAACTACTTTGACATGTATCCATTCATTGTAGGGAAAAGTAATTTTAGCTCCATATTGAGGGTATAATTGCCAGCTTGTCATTCCATTGATAACTGGAGTATATTGACTAGCATCTGGGTTTCCTGATTGGTGAGGTCTAATATAGAACTTTTCAAAATTTTGGGTATCTTGAAAATGCCATAATACGCCAACAAAACCTCTTTCATCAGGAAAAGCGACATCGTATTCGATAATGCCATCTGTGAATTCCGAATCACTGACAATAGCAACTCCACCTTTAAGCAAAAGACTTTTTTGTCCTAGATAGTCTTCTATATTAGTTTCCACACCACTAATATCCCATCTTTCCGAGTCAAACGGGATCACTTCATTAGATTCAGAAGATGTAACTGGAGAATAAGATAGAACAACAAAAAGAAGAAACACCAATGCACCAATAAAATATTTTCTGAATCTTTTGATCATTTTTTTTGATTCTCTAATTAACTTCAAAAAATTATTGAGGTTTATCTTGCTTTTTACCTATCTCAGTGCAGTAAAAAAACAACACTAATTGGAAGCTTTGACAAAATCAAAGCTCAATGTTTAAGCAATTAGCCGATATCTTAACAAAAATTCTGGTACTGCTGTAAATAAACCAATCAATTATATATTTTTATAATCAATAACAATTAATCCAAAAAATTTCCTCATATCTCGGATGTTGACTTTTTAGTTGTTCAAATCTCTCCCAAAAATTTATAGATACTCTTGTTTCTATAGTCTGATGAATAGCTCAAGTAGGATTATTAATTTTCAATTGTTCAAATCCTCCTAAACAAGTCAACCAAACCGATACTATGAGCCAATGAAATATTACCGCTGTCCAAAGAGAACCACTATTACAATAAAGAATTGTGCAGACAAGTCCCAACAGAAAAGCTAAAACCAAAAAGATTGGCTGGAAAAATACTTCTTTTTTGTTGGGAGAAAAAGTCATTCCGTTTATAGGATGAGAAACCAGAAATAAAATTAAACTTATCAGAATCCAACTAGATAAATTAATGGTACTTACTTGCTCTGAAGGATGAGGTAAAAGGATTACTCTAAATAATAATTCTTCTAAAATAGCTGGCAGAAATAAAGATATGATTATAATTTTAAATGCTATGCTCCAACGTGTTAGTAGATTAACTTGTAAGAAATTAAATCTAAAACCTAATAAGGACGCGATCGCCGCATAAATTAGGAATGACAACAATAATTCTACCCAATCTTCTCTACTAGGAATAGCTAAAATTGCATCTATAATTCTTTCTTTAATTAACGAAAATACTTTGATTAAATAATGCATTTATTTTCCCTATCACTGCTCCTATAATCAAACAATTTATGTTCAATTAACTCTAGTTTTTTAGATGTGATTTACGAGTAAGAGGAATTTAAGAATGTAAGAAAACACTGGAAATTAAGGGACAAACTTCTTGAGGTTTTGATTTGGGATTAGGGTTATTTGACCAAGCAGTGCGATATTCTTCCAATTCTGTTTTAAATAAAGTCATTTGCTTAATTTGGATTTCTAGTTGCTCGATCTTGTTATTCAGTAAACTTTGTACCAGGTTACAAGGTTTTTCTCCGCGATCGCGGACATCGAGAATTTGCTTAATTTCTTCGAGGGTAAATCCGAGAGTCTGAGCTTTTTTGATGAATTCTACCTGTTGACTAGCATCGAGACTATAGTAACGATAGCCATTATCTCCCCTGTGTTCGGGATGTAATACACCTAAATCGCTATAATAACGTAAAGTTCCGACAGAAATACCTGTTTGTTTGGCTAGTTCACCAATTTTGAGATAAGCTATTTGGCTCATGGTTGATTCACTACTTATTTCTTTTAGTCTAAACTCCATAGTAAACTGTAGAGCTAACAACGCGATCGGATCTGAGGTTTTGGGGGTTAGGTGTTAGGTGTTGGGGATTGGAACAAGAGTAAGATCGTTGCTCCTACTGTAAGTTTAAATTGCTCTCTGGCACTACCGCCATTAACAGCAATTTCTACATAACCATGACTTCCCACTAAAGCTAGAGATTTTCCTCTAGCGACGTCACTGTAAGTTTTCGCTGAGGGAATTTTTTGATTAGCAACCATAATATTCCAGTCTCGATCGCTAATTAACTCGCTAGGAATATTAGTAATGAGATTGCCAAAGCGATCGCAATATTGAATACAACCAGCGATCGAAGTTGCTGTCACTTGCAATGGAGGTAAAGGCAAAGTAACCAAACTATCTAGAAATATGTTTTCTCCCAATGATTCTAAAGCAATACCACTAGCTAAATAAGCTCCTACGGGGGCAAAAATATCTCTGCCATGAAAAGTCCGACTCGGATTAGGCGTTAGCCAATATTTACTATTACTTAACTCTACTGCTTGGAGCGCGGGACTAGTATCGAGAATACCAGAGAATATTCCATTGTCGGGTCCAACGAGAAAACCTTGAGCAAATTGGATTGCTACCCCTCGGCGATCGCTTCCCACTCCTGGATCTACAACTGCCACATACACCGTGTTTTCGGGAAAATAGGGATAAGAATTCAACAGGGCAAATCTTGCGGCCAAAAGGTCTTGAGGTGGAATATTATGAGTCAGATCAATAACTGGTAACTGGGAATTAATTTGTGCGATCGCGCCTTTCATTACACCTACATAAACATCCTCTAAGCCAAAGTCAGTTAACAGAGCAACTAGATTATGCTGCACAACCATTACATAAATAAATATTAAAATATAAAATCTAAAAAGTTGGGTTAACACCAAGATTAACCCAACAAAACTCTAAATTTGTGAAATTGCTCCTAGTTGAATTTCCACAATATTTACTTGCTTGAGATGCTAATCACAGTTAGTAAACTGAGAAACATCTCCGTTATAGATCGTATCATTAGGCATTCTCGCCTTAAATAAATCTGCTCCAGTGAAATCGGCACATTCAAGAATAGCCCCTGATAATCTCACATTTTCCATCAAAGAATCAGAAAAATCCCCATTGGACAAATCAGAGCCAGATAAATAGGCGTTGTAGAAATCTGCCTCTTGGGCGACAACATTAGACAAATCCGCATCAGAGACGATGGCATATCCTAGCTCAGCCTCGCTTAGGATTGCACCAGACAAGATTGCCCCACTCATTTCGGCATTATTCAATTTTGCATCCGAGAGATCGGCGTCAGTCAGAATAGCATTGTTTAACTTTGTCCCTAGCATGAAAGCTTCTGATAAATTAGCTCCTGTTAGATTAGCGCCGTTTAGCTTGGCTTCATTGAGCAAGCTTTCCGACAGATCAGCTCCCGATAGATTCGCGTCAAGGAGTGCACTGCCATACAAATCTATATCCGATAAATCGGCGTTTGTTAGATCGCATCCATTACATTCATTTGTCGCTTTTAAGCGAATGTAATCTTGGTTAACAAAAGCATTGGCTGGAAAACTAAACAGCACCAAGCTGAGGAGAGTTGTTAGGACAAAAGCAGAAACTTTACGAAACCAAGGTTTAATATTCATATTTTACTTCTAATTAAGGGTATTTTCTAGGCAATAAATCTCACAGGACTTAGGCAGTAACAATATTTGTCGATGCTTAATCAATCATTAAGAAGTTATGCGTAAGCCCTGTCCAAACTAACTCAGGCTCACAACAGGAGGCTCACTCCAAGTTCCGTAGCCTGGAGCTTTTGCCCCAGGGGGATTGACCCCAACTGCTCGCCAAACAAGTCCTTCAGGATAGGCTTGGGCGCTAGGAATAAAAGTCTTATCATCTTTCCCATTACCATACCAAGTCTGCCATGCAGGGGGAAGTTGTTCCCAGGTGGATGAATACCATAGTTTGATGATATTACGAGCAATTGGACCTCGTTTTGCCGATACCAAAATCTTAGATCTCAATCCCTCTGTTAAAATAGAAGGGTCATACCTTTTTTTTGCTCTTCTGTCAAGATCATGAAAGATCTCTAGCAATTCTCCAAGTATTTCGCTACCAATAATTTCCCAAACGGTATCAAAATAAAGTTCAGCTTGGCCTGTTCCTTCAAGATCAAACCGAGAAAATCCCGTGACCACTGCGGAGAAATCAAGGAAATAGTCCATCAAATCAGATTTATCAATACTCACTCGTTATTTACCTCCACAAAATTTTTAGCTTTGGTTTGTTCATTGTTAATTTGGTATTTACCTGGTTTTCGACAAATTTTACTCAAATTTAAAAATCGGACCAGCATTAACCCCATCCAATCCTGGAATAGGATTACGAATCAAACTATTGGCCAACTCCTTAAGTCGGAACATTCCTCCTACCGCAGGAAGCAACTGTTCAGGATTGCCATTGAAGGAATATTCAATCTCTGCGAGGAAATCACTGTAAGCTTGTTGGAATTCCAGAGCATGAAGATATAAATCTGAATCTGGATCACAATAATTTCTTAGCTTACTCAGAGTAAGATTGTCCATAACAGGATAAACAGCGTCCCAATCTACGGTAAAGTCGTTACCCGTAGGTTGATCTGGTCGATCAGAATTTCTAGGGTCTTCCTTATCTATCACATAAGATTTCCCTAACTTTAATTGTTGGAAGCGACGGTAATGGCAAAGTTCTTTTTCCGAATCATAGATCGTTTCACTTCCAGACGCCTCCCCTTGGGTTTGAATGACGTACATGGCTTTGATCGCAGATTCAAGATCGGTCACTTTGATGATATCTCCTGCACCATCATAGTAATATTCAGGGGTAATTTGCTTGTTAGGATCACCAATGAATAAATTCTTCCCTTCGTCCTTATACTTTTTATCCAGTGCCGTTAAGCCACGGATGATCTCTGTATAAAACAATCCAATGCTGTAGTAACTCAGGTCATCTTTTAGACCAAGAATTTTTAAAAAATTATGCTTCAATATTTGCGCGGGTCGAGATGCTACTAATGGTGCATCTTCAGCCTCATGAGCAGCCCGTTCAATGTTGAGAAAGGTATCTACTGTATCTTCAGAAAACTTACTTAAGGGAACAGTGAATTCCCTTTCCCCTGTGGGTAGGTAAGCAGGATAGGTAGGAACAAAGTCAGGGTTGGTCAACACTCCTTCGATATTACCCCCCACAGCATTAAACACATTCGCTGCTAGAGTTAGATGGAGCATTTCCTCTACCGCAACGGAGCGAATAACGTGGAAAGCCTCTAGATTCGATCCTGGTTTCAGGGAATAAAGTGCAGTTAAATAAGGAGGAAGAGTTGCATGTTCTATAGCCATGGCCTGGATTAGATAATAATGCAGGTCTTGAACTGTTGTAATCAACTCTAAAGTATTAGTAGTCATTAAGTAGTACCTCTGCTGGCAATATTTTCAAGAGTTATGAAATCAGTACGCTTTGTTGCTATCAATCTTAGGTGTTCAAGTCCTGAAGCATCTGTTCAGAAGCCTTAAAGGTCAAGGCGGCGAGACTCAATGTAGTATTAGCACTACCAATAGAAGGCATACTTCCAGCACCGAGCAGATAAAGGTTCTCGTACTCCCAGGAACGTAGATTACTATCAACGACTGAGTTACTTGGAGCCGTACCCATGACATGAGTTCCCGAAAAATGGTTTCCTCCTCGGAACCAATAGCCTTCACCCTCATACTCAAAATAGGCAGGATCTGTGTCCTCGTAGTGGGTGTGATCTTCCGCGCCCAAACGCTCGAAGATCGTCTTAGAAAGCTCTCGGCAGTAAGCAAAAGTCTTTTTGCAGTATTCAGGTACGTCAAAGTGAATGACGGGACGATAAATACCTAGTTTATCTACATATTGGGGATCAATGGTGACTCGGTTGTTAGGATTAGCTGGTAATTCACACATGAAGGCTAGTAGGATCTGCCGTGAAATACGACTGATTAATTCCTGGCGCAGTTCGGAGCCATACTTCCCTTCTTGATCCACAACTTCTCGTACTATATCAGTAGCACCTGTACCAGACCATCCCCAACCATCATTATGAATATCCATCGAAAAGACACATTGATTGTGACGAAAAGCCCCGCGTCGAAAAGTTCCGATTCCTGATGTCACTAGAGGACCGCGCATAGTACCAGTTACTTCTGGCATTAAACCCCAAGCTAAGAGGAAAGGGTGATCCATGAGATGGCAGCCCATCAAAGGATTGAGGTCAGGTAAATTCGAACCCAGCATCAGCTTGGCATTTTCTACTGCACCGGCGGCTAAAACAAATATAGTTTTTTCGCCACCTCTGACAACTTCATCCGTATGGGTATCAGATTCTCTGTTGTCATATTTTTTATAGTGAATCGCAGCGACCCGACCGTTTGCCCCAACTTCTACCTTGTAGGCTACAGCTTGGGAAAGTAAATGGACATTTTCGGGAAAGGCTATTGTTTTTAAAGTTTTTAGGGCATCATATTTGGCTTGAACCGGACAAATAGGGACACAATTGGCGTTTCCTTGACACCGTTCTCCATATTCGACAGTACTTTGAGTGGGAATGCCCTTGGGCACGAATTCACGACCACGGTTGGAATATTTGTAATCAGGGTTAGGTACACTATTACGACCCTGAGGAAAGGTACTAAGTTCTAAGGGAATAATTTCGCCATCGAGATCTACGGTAGTACCATGAATTTTCTCCCTAACTTTTTGATCTAAGTAAGAGGGGGGAAGCTCTTCCATAGGAAAGACATAATCTTCGGTAAAGGGAATACCCAGACCTTTTTGTCCTTCTACACTTCCAGATACCCCAAGCTCATACTCAGCTTGACGGTAGTAGGGCATCAATTCTTCATAGCTAACAGGCCAGTCAAGACCGTGTCCGTACTTACTCTGCAACTCAAAATCTTCGGGTAACATTCGCAGGGTTTTCCCTTCCCAGTGCATGGTTGTCCCTCCCAGCACTCTGGTATAGGAACCGCTCAGAGGAAGAGGCCCTTGCTCTTCAAAATAATTATAAAACCCATCAGTAGGGCTTAGTGCATTAGAGTTTTTCGGGTATGGGGCATTAGCATTTTTGGTGACTGTACCGTAAAACGTGTCAACATGGCTTTGAAAGCCTTCTAGGGTTAGGCTTTTGCCTGTACCAGCCTCAAGGATTAAAACTTTTTTTCCTTGTTCGCTTAGTTGTTTAGCCGCGATCGCTCCAGCTACTCCCGCACCTACAATAACGGCATCGTAGGGGGTTTGAGAGACAGTGTCGCAATCAACCATTTTCACAGTCGTTTGACTTTGGCTCATGTGTTTCTCCTTCAAAATTAATTGTTCAAGATTTGAGACTTGATGTTTCCAGATAAACTCCAATTAAATCTTGACTCAAGGTTTTATCCGTCTAGGGTAATTAGTTATAGCAATCTGGCTCATACCAGGGCAAACCTAATCATTAGTATTAGAAAAAGTAGACAGGATAAAAATTTTAGTGTTCGAGTTCTGTGTTTTGTAGATTAAGAAAATCTTTACTAGACAAGGGGATTAGATGGGTTTGCCCTAGGCTTCATAGCTAATAATTTGCTTGTTAACTAATTGAATATTAGTACAATAAACCTTTTGCTTAATTCTTCATCAATACTTTTGGTTAATTTAACAATTGTTAATAATTGCTGTTAAATATTTTTTAATAAAGATTTTGTAATAACTTTGTGGCTAATACAGTATTAATACCATAAAGCGAAAAAGCAATATTTGCTTTAAAATCTCTAATTTTTTGGACGAAAATGCTAACAGCTCTTGTTTGTTTGTTAAATCTTTTATTCTCTCCGTATTACCCTTTGAAAAACATCAGAATTAAGAAAATTTTAGGTTAAAGCATTCAACTTCACTTGAGCAATATTCACATAGTTGTAGGCTCCTCCCGTTCCTCCATTGCCTCCTGTATAGTTAGCATTATGGGAAAAACTTGACATATTAATGGCTTGAGAATCAGCAAAAATCTTAATTTCATAATCTTGACCAGCAACTAAATCAACTTGGGTAAAAATGACAGAAGACTCTAACCAGCGCTCCCAAGTACCCAACTGGGGCATCATCAGATAACCATCGGCAACTATTTGAGCATTTTGTAAATTTCTCATTTGTAGATGTTTAACCGCACAGGTAATCCCCGTATTGATTGCCCCAGCACCATTTCCTGCTACTACCTGGATAGCATGGGGAGCACTCAACTGAGCTGATAGGTTAACGGTAATAGTATGGCCAGGTTCACCCCAATTGTCATAATGTTCTCGACCGTGGTCAAAAGAACGATTTCCTCCAATGACAGAAAATTGGTCTGCATTGACAGCATAGATGCGATCGCTATTGGGACCCCAATAACAGAAGGGTTGCGAGCGTTGGGATCTTGTGCTACTGCTGATGTAAACCGTTTCTAGATTGTAACAATAGCTTGGCGATCGCGCTCCTTGACTGTTTTGATCCTGCCAACTGGTAAGATTCCCTGGCAGTCCTTGAGCGACTAATGAGCCATTGCGATAGATATTAACCGATACTTGCTCAGGATTTTCTCCGTTAAGATTAAACCGAATTTCTAAGTTGTCAGCGATCGCGGTAACAGATTCCACTATCGGTGGTCGCGGGGCAAACCTAAAGCGATAATCGTCCAGGTTAGTAACCAGATTAAGAGCAGAAGTTTCTCTATTCCCCTCGACTAAATCAACCTCTATTTTATTACTCTCAATCAGCCTTGATTCAGGAATCTCTGAGGTCATGCCTTGCCCGTTAAGACGAATTTGACCAACAGCATAAGCTCCCGCCATCTCCTCAGTTACAGGAGGTAAATTAAGCGTAATATTCAGCTGGTGACCTCGATAGAGCAAGCCCTTGAGGACTAATTGATTCGAGTTAGGTAAAAGCTGGTTTCGGAATTCACGGGTAATATAGGGAGCAATGCGAAGGTCTGAATCTGTCCAAGAAAGTCCAAAAATCACGTCATGGATCGTGGACAAATAACCAGCCACTGACCAGAGTTGACGGGGAGAATTTACCTGGGGTTCTTTTTGTTCCGACTCTATTTCCACCCGCCCACTGACGGCCTCAAAATTTTCCATATTCGATAAACTGAGGGCGGCACCGCGAACTAAAGAACTGATCCCTAAAGTAACAGCTCGATCATTTTTTATCTTTTTAGCAGCCCTAAGCCAAAAAGCTGTCACAAAAGGCCAAATAGCTCCATTATGGTAAATCAGGGTATCCCTTTGTTGGGGCCAAATTACAGAGGCTCCTTTGGGTAAATGGGGATAGTGAGCAACTATTTGTTTGGCCTGCTCTTCATCCGCGATATCTAGTAAAACAGCTAAAGAATTGCCTAATAAATCATATTGATGGGCAGCTCCTGGGGCAAAGGTAGTGGTAATAAAAGTTGAGTAGAGTTGTTGTTCTGGTAAATAGAGGTGCGTACGAATTGCTTGCCGTAAATCCTGCGCCCATTGCTGGTATTTTTGTTGTTCAGCACTGTTACCTAATTCCCCAGCAAGAGTAGCAGCTAAGCTTAGGGCATTGTAATGACAGCAATTAGTCGAGAGGGCTTTGGACATGCCAATTTGCACTGGATCTTCTTTTACCCATCGGGGATAACTTTGTTCGCGCCAATCTAAGAAGGACTGTTCGCCTCGATAAAGACCATCTCGGGGATCGAAGATTACTTGCCGATCCTGCTCGATGGTATTTTTGAGAGCCTCATAGGAACGCTGGGCAAAATTGCGCCTAGTCTCACCTTGGAGTTGTTGCAACAGAGCCTGGCAACCAAAAGACCAAGTAACGCGATCGCTTGATATGGGATAACTTCCCCCAGTGCCAGTGTCTTGGATGATTTGCAGATTGCCCCCTTCCCGACGTTCGGAAAGTTTAAAATTCACCGAATTTAAGGCTCGTATTGGGTCAACAACAGCTAAACTTAGATTCACCGAATAGGAAATATCCCTAGTCCAAACATAAGTCCAGAATAAACCTGTCTCAAAATAGCCACCTTCTGGGGCAGTAATCGGTTGCCCATTCAGATAGGCTCCATCACGAATCGCCGACACTGAACATTGACGAACTTCTTC
>JAAUXX010035240.1_pt1 | contig 16953 bp, 11 predicted proteins | sample 7278111 | NCBI WGS metagenome assembly JAAUXX01 (sample SAMN14350116, study PRJNA611818) | marine sediment metagenome | isolation source: surface marine sediment (1.8m) | place: French Polynesia: Moorea | collected 2018-08
AACGTCTATGATAAGATCAAGGTAAAAGGCACTCAAAGCAATTTCAAATTTGAGCGAACCGAAGCACCTACCTTGGAGCTGGAATTGCTCTTTGATGCGACTGGTGCTTCTGTCAATTCTCCAACAAAAGCCGGTGGCGGAGGTGATCCTGGATCGATGGGGTTTTCTAGTACATCATCGAGACGATTTAAATCTGCCTCTAATTCTTGTAAGGTGCTACCAAAATTAACTAACTCATTAACGGGATTAAGAAATTCTGTGGTGAGAACTTGATAAGCTACTAACATCCCGATACTCAGACTACCGTTAATGACTCTTACCCCTCCTACTACTAAAACACTAGTAGTTGCTAATGCAGTTAACAAGATTGGTATGCTGTTGAGAATCTGGGTGGGGATAGCTAATTCTTGCTGGGCGTTGAGGCTTTTAGCATAGTAACCTGAAAATTTAGCAAATAAATCCGCTTCCAAACCACTAGCTTTGACTGTTTCAATACTTTGAATGCCACTAATAGCAACCCCTGCAACTTTCCCTGTTTCTTGCGAAAGTCTAATATTGGCATCAACGCGATTACGAGAAAGATATCTTAATGCCAGAAAATTAGAGGTAGCAAAAGCGATCGCCATTATAGTCAGTACCCAATCATAAGCAAACATAATCAGGGCATAAAAGACCATCATCACTGTATCAATTACGGTAGTTGCAAGTCTCCCCGAAAGTACTTCAGCAACTTTGTCATTTAGTTGAGAACGACTGCTAATTTCCCCTGCGAACCTTTGAGCATAGAAACTACTAGGTAAACGCAAAATATGCCAAAGAAAAGAACCAGACATGGATGCTGATAACTTCAGCATTAATTTGCGGAGATAGGTCAGTCGCAACTTAGCTACTAACCCCCTGATAACAGCAGCCGATAACATCCCCAAAAGTAGAGGTCTAATCCAATCTTGACGACTTTGCACTAAAATTTCATCGATAAACACCTGGGTAAAGGCAGGTACAGCTAAACGAGGAATAGTTAAAATCAGACCTGCTAAAAAACAAAAAATAATTGCATCACGAGAGTTGCTCAACCGAGAACCTAAAGCAGGAATAATACCTTTTTTCTGACCTCCTTTTTGAAAATCCTCTCCTGGTTCCATAACCAGAATAACTCCCGTGTAGGCGCGATCGAATTCTTCAAAAGTAACGGTTCTTGGTCCAGTAGCAGGATCGTTAAGATAAACAATATCTTTACCAAACCCTTCCAGAACTAAAAAATGGTTGAAGTTCCAAAAAACGATCAAAGGCGGTTTAATCTCGCGAATATTCTCCAGAGATTTTTTAAATCCTTTTGCCTCCATTCCGTAAAGCCGTGCTGCTTTGAGAACATTAGAAGCTTTACTGCCATCTCGCGAGACACCACAATCTCTGCGTAATTCTGTGAGAGGAACAATACGTCCGTAATAACCCAAAATAATACCTAAAGCTGCTGCCCCACACTCTACCGCTTCCATTTGCAGTAGTGTGGGGGTACGAACTCGACCTACTTGTTTTTGGGGTAAAAATTTATTCAGTTTTTCAATCAAAGCTATTGGCATAGGAATTTGTTAATGGTTGATGGTTAATTGATCGATAGGAGGAGGAGTAGGGGCGAACGGCCGTTCGCCCCTACTCCCTAATAAATTCCAGTTAAAGAACGGAATAGAGGAATTACATAGGATATGGGAGCAACATTACCGATCTTGACTCTGACTTGAGCAGTTGTTCCTGAAGATATCTCAATGGGTGGGCCATCAGAAGAAGACCATTGATAACCACTAGTATTGTCGGTATTTGTGTTTAGACTAGTGAATATCTGCACAGGTGCCTTACCACCCAAACTCCGTACTAAATCTTCGGCTAAATTTTGATTACCAATAATGGCTGACATATCTTGAGGGGTGACGGGAAATGCGGAAACCTGACTTACTTCCCCGACAATGCCTCCATAACGTTCTCGTTTAACAATGCTGGGGGTAACTTGCACGCTCATTCCTGGCTTAACTTTTTTACCATCTTTATCGGCAAAGTAAACTACACCAACTAATTCGGAATCAGCATCTTGAGCTTGAATTGTACCAATGCGATTACCTGTACTAATCATTTGTCCTGGTACTATGGCTAATTCTAAAACTTTGCCGTCATATTCGCTAACAATTCGGCTTTTTTGGGCTAGTTCTTTTTCTATTTGAGCGATACGATTTCTAACTTCTTGTACTTTACTATCTCGATCGAAGGAAGTTTCTAAGTCTTCGCGATCGAGTTTGGCAACTTGACTGTTAATCTTTTGAATACTATTGTTTAGTTCGTCAATTTGATTGAGACTTTGTAAATATTGTCTTTGAATATTAGCTTCTTCTACATCTAATTGCTTCAGTTTGGCTTTTATTTCATCGATTTGATTGAGATTTTGCAGATATTGTCCCTGAGCATTGGTTTCTTCTACATCTATTTGTTTTAGTTTAGCTTCGAGTTCGGATAACTGAGCTAAACTATTAAAATATTCTCGTTCTGTATTTAATAAAACATCCCCTGTGATCAATTGTTCTTTTAACAGATTGCGATAACTTTCGTGTCTGCTTTCTAAAGTAGGAAGCAAAGTCTTAATTTGTTCGATTCTTTGATTGAGACTAGCTCGATTTTTAGCCAGAGAATCCAGAGTTTTTGCTCGCATTGCTGGTACTAAACCCTGAAAACTAGTGAGGCTATTTTCTAAAGTAAGGCGATTTTGGAGCAGAGACTCCAGACTTCTATTGCGCAAATCTAGTTCAATTTTGGCACGGCGCAAACTCTCTTCTAAATTGTCTTTTTTGTTAGCTAGAGCTTGACGTTCTGAATCCAAGTATTTATGCTGTAAATCGCTGCTATTACTACTTAAATCCAAAAGTTTAGCTAGTTTGGCTTTTTCTTGTTCTAGTTGCTGAGTTAGGGAAGATTGGCTAATAAATCCGATGACATCACCTTTTTTAATTTCATCTCCTGGCTGAATTTTTAGTTCGGCGACGTATCCTTCACTAGGAGCTTGAACCGGTACTACGCGACGGGGTTGAATTAACACACCTTGACCATTTACATTGAGGGGAATACGCCCCAATACACTCCAACCAAAGGCAATTAAAACTAAAGAACCAGATGTAGCTAAGGGTAGCCAAGCTCTAGGGTTAACTATCTTTAATGTTTGATCTAGTCTTTCTGGGGAAGATAAACGTTCTAATGCTTCTTGACGAAACATTTTATTACCTTGTGACATTTGCTTTTTTATTTATTTAAATCGTTTTAACTTACTTGTAGTCGTCTGAGCATCCAATCAAATCTCGCCCCTCCCAGAGCTATATTATCCAGAATGGAAAGGTCTATTTCGTCTTCGTATTCTCTATCCAGAGATAAGACTTGACCGAATTGGTAACTGCCTTTGCCAAATCCTAAACGGCTAATCATTCCTTGGATTCTGCCTGATAAAATAATTGCTACCACACGATAGAAGCGGGCTGCCATTCCTGGGTCTTGCTGTAGTTTGATTAGTAGTTTTGAGCGAGGAATTGCCAGCAGCAATGAGTTTTCTAAGGTGGTTAGAGTAACGTTAGAGAGATAGGAATCAAAAGCAGCTACTTCCCCAACAATTTCACCAGGAGTAAGCCGAGCAATTTCTCTACTCAATTCCGTTGGTTGTTCTCCTTCTTCTTCTAAAAGAGCAAAAACACTACTTAATTGATTTTCTTTCTGTTCGCTGACAGCTAGGGATATTGAACCCTGGAGTATGATGTAGAGATTCTCAACTTGACGACCAACTTGAGTTATTATTTCCCCTGGAGCAAATTCTTGTAGGTGGCCTTGGTGCAACATCCAGTCTACATCGCTGTCTTTTAGTTCACCAAATAGCATGGGGACATCTTGTAGGGGATTAATTTGTCCCAAACGACGACGCAGATATAGACTAATCAGACGCTGAAATCGATCGCTCAAAAGTAAGGCAATAGCATGATAAAAACGCGAGGCAAAATTTAAATCTTGGCTAATTTGACTTCTTAATTTTTGACTAGGAATTGCTAAAACTGTTGAGTCTCGAACAGCAGTGAAAGTATTAGCAGCAGGAGAAATATCTAAGAATGACATTTCGCCAATTATTTCCCCACTACCGAGACGGGCAATTTCTTGTTCTAAATCAGATTCATTTTCTAAAGCTGCAAAAGCTTGAGCGATAACGCCTTCTGTCTTGTTACTAATGGTGGCGGTAAATTCACCATTGATAATGAGATAAAGGCGATCGATTTTTTCTCGTTGCTGGATTAGAGATTTTCCAGCCCTTACTTGCTGCCTTTCTCCATTTCTTTTTATCCACTGCAAGTCTTTGTTGCTTAATTGTTCTAGTAAAACCTCTGTCATAATCTTGCCTATAAAATGAGTTCGGAATTCGGAGTTCGTAGTTGGTAGTTAGTAGTTGTCAAGACAAGCCTCTAAGGAATTAAATTCCGTTCGACTGTTGGCTAACAATAGTTCGACGGCGTTGGCAGAGGCTAAGTCTTCTAAATTAGATTTAGTCAGGGTAATCAAGACTGCTAAATCATGAATCTCAGTCCGAGGAAAAGCTTGATAATACTGACGATCGAAGTTTTCTAAATTTCGGGCTGCTTGTCTGACTAAAGCCTGTAAAACTTGAAAGGCATTATCTGAAAGAGGGGGATCGCCACGATAGTTGCCTAAACGCCCTCCTAGTCGATACTCTGGAGATTCTAAGCCCATAAAATAGAGAAACCAATCGGCGCGATAATTGCCGAGGGTAGCCACAATGCCTCGATAATCTGCAATAATTTCGTCTAACAAATTATTTTGCATCGAATTTAACAAACGACGAGTTATGTAATGAGTGCATTCATGTTCTAAGCGAATCTGGAGAGATAATTTTTGCCATTGCGTTTCTTCTAGTTCGAGTTGCTTTGCGGTTACGCCACTGTAACCCCCTGGACTAAGTAAAATAAAGCGGTCTTGATAGAGTTCTTTATGAGGTATTAGTTGCTTAAACTCTAATTTCCAGTCTGATTCAGAATTATGCTGGGGATTTTGCTCACTCCACTGCTGACGATATCTAGATATGCGATGCCAATTGTTATAACCACCAATAATACAAGCACCCATAGAATCTGGTATGGGCTGAGGTTCGTTTCTTTTGGTTAAAGCTCTTACCAGTGAAATGAAATCTGCTCTATTGCCCGCAATCAAGACGGGAATTTTGCCCGCAATAGTCTGGTGTATTAGTAGCTCTAGCCGATCTGGTTCTTGTAAACTCAAACCACTAGCTAGTTCTAAGCCAGCAGCAGATTTGCCCTTACGAGTTACTGAGCGATATTCTGGGCGATCGCTAATGCCTGGCTGAATGGGAAACTGCAACTGTACCAAATATTTGCTCAAAGTTTCATAAGTTCCCTTAGTTTGAGCTTCTGTTTTATATTCTTGCCATACGGGAATGTGAGGCTCATCCACTAGCGGAAAATGGACATAGTCTTGCCAATTATTGGTTTGAAAATGATTTTGATTGTAAATTAATAATTCATTTATTTCAGATTTATTAAGCTGGTAATTAGCTAATATCTGACTGCCGAGCGAGGTCATATTCATTGTTAAGCTTTGTCAATATTATTCACCTGAATTTATCTGAACTTATCTGAGTTTTTATTAATTAAAAAACTGAATTTTGTGCTGATTTTATATTTGAATCTAGGATAATTCTAATACAAAAAAATATTTTTTAGATCTTGAATTTAAGTTGTAAATAAACATTTATATTTCAAGAATAAAAAAATAACAATATAATATAAAAACAGCCATAAAATATTTAAATTAGGATAGAATGTCGATTTGTGCTTGCTTTATAGCTTGGGAAATTAGCTTGTCTCAACCAGAATTAGCTAAAGATAAAATAAATTTCTTTGATTCAACAGCAACTGAAATTTCCGATCGAAGTTATGCCATAAAAAATGAATTTAATCAAAATTATTTATTGAGTTTTGATCGAACTAATTTAAATCAATTTTCCGATAATTTATCTAAGTTAAATTTAGTTGATTATTCAAGTAACTTATTTTTATTTCCCTGGACAAAAACCGTAAAATCTTTAGAGAAAGAATATCAACCACAGAAAAAGAATGATGGCAAATTTCCTTTCAGGACAAATAGCAGTTCATTGGGGTCATCATCTATTTCCTCTACAAATTCCTCTTTATTCGATGGTCAGTTTAACCTAGCCAATCGTTCTCCCAATTATCTAAATACTCAACTCATCACCAGTCCGAAAATTAAGACTACAAATCTTGCTTCTAGTTTTCCAGTCTCCCAGTCTCCCAATAATAATGGTGCTAACAGTTCCTTAAAACTAAATCCCGATGAAAATCCTTTAGTTATACCAACCGAACCCCAAGAGGTAGAAATAGATAAATTAGCTCCTTTGACTCTAGAAGAGGCGATCGAACTAGCAGAAGCCAACAATCGAGGGCTAAAAATTGCCAAATTAGAACTAGAACAGGCTAAATCAGCTTTAAATGCGGAAAAAGCAGCCTGGTTCCCTTCTGTGGGGGTACAAAGTGGCTTGACTCGCGAACAAAGTCCGTCAGGAGAAGTCGGAACTAATATTGAACGAGATCTACTCCGAAAGCAAATCGCAACTATACCTGCTTTAGAAGCGCAATTAGCTCAGTCAAATGATCCCATACAAAAAGCTTTTATAGAGAGGGATTTACAGCAAGCAAGAAATGCCAGAAACGAATTAAACGATCTAGAAAATTTTGCCACAACTACCATTGATGGTTCAGTAGGAGTGCAATTTTCTCTGTTGTCTCCCCAACGTCAGGCTGCCATTAAAATTGCTCGAGAAGAAGTACGCTTTAACGAACTAGAAGTACAAAACGTTCAACAAATATTGCGTCTTCAGGTGGCAGACGCCTACTACAATCTACAGCAAGCGGATCGAGAAGTAGCCATTGCCGAAAAAGATGTTAAAACCAGACAGCAAGGAGTAGAGATTGTCAAGAAGCTGTTAGATGCTGCTTTAGCTACTCGTTTAGATTTACTCAATGCGGAAGTAGAGTTAGACAATGCCATTCAAGTCTTGAGACTCTCTCAATCCGAACAGTTAATTGCTCGTCGCGATATTGCCCAGATTCTCAGTTTACCTGCTAGCGTAACTCCTACGGCTGCCGATCGAGTAGCCATTAAAGATCTTTGGGATTTATCTTTAGAAGAAACAATTATTCTTGCCTTCCAAAATCGCGTGGAATTAGAACAGCAACTAGCTCAACGTCGTAGTGGTGAAGCACAAAGGAAGTTGGCTTGGGCAGCAATCAAACCCCAAATAGGTCTATTTGCTAATTATGACTTTGCCCGATTCTATTCCGATGAATCAGGAGATAATGCCTTCAGGGGTTTTGGTGATGGTTATTCTGTTGGTGTCAATTTTAACTGGACGTTTTGGGATGGCGGTGTGGCATCAGCCAGAGCTAAAGAAGCTAAAGCAGTTATCGCGATCGCCGAACAACAATATGCCGATAGTGCCAATCAAATTAGATTGGACGTAGAACAAGCCTATTTTCAACTTCCAGCTAATTTAGAAAATGTGGAAACCGCTACTGAAGCCGTAACTAGAGCAGAAGCAGCAGTAGAGGCTGCTGAAATCAGATTCAGAGCTAATTTGAATACACAAACAGAAGTATTAGATGCTCGCAATCGTCTCGTACAAGCAGAGAATAACCTCGTCCGCGCAATTATTGATTATAACCGTGCCTTAGCTGCTTTACAGCGAGCAGTGGGAGCAACTGAAACTGAAATCGAGCAAAATAAATGAGTTATTAGTCTCAATTTATAAGGGTCTTAAACCTGATTTAATACTAAGGAAAGTTACTGTTAAACTAAAATCTAACAACTCTAATTTACAATAATAATATAATCGTATTATTAAAAGCAGTGCCTTATTTAATCGAATTATTAGAATCGGGTCAGGAAAAGGTATACCAATTAAAACTTGGTATCAATAAAATTGGTCGTCAATTAGATAATCAGATAGTTATTAACGACAATCTAGTTTCCCGCTATCATTCTCAAATCATAGTTAATGCAGACCAAACAATCATTCAAGATTGCCAGAGTCGTAATCGCACTTTTGTCAATCAATTACCCATTACTGAATCCATTCTCCAAGAAGGCGATCGAGTAACTATTGGCAACAAAAATTTTTGTTACACAACTACTAGAGAAGTCGATCCGACTACTATCGTATCTAAATCTCATGACAAGACTACTAAAGGAGTTGAATTAACTCCTGTGGCAACAAAAGGAGTCGATTCAACTCCTAATGGACCTGAAACCCCTCAGCCATCAATTCTTAAAACAGTTCGCAAAACCTTTAATCTTCAGGAGGGCGATCGCCTTTTAGACAAAATTTTAGACAAAATTGCCGATCCACAGTCATCCGACAGATCTGTAATCAGGGTCGAACAAAAAAATAAAAAAGATAGGGCTCTAGAAAAACTAAAATTATTACTAGAAATCAGTCAAAAGCTTTGTTCTCCTCAAGAACCGAAGCAGATGCTTTCCCAAATCTTGGAGTTATTATTCAAGGTTATGGCGATCGATCGTGCAGCAATTTTATCAATTAATGAAGAATCTCAAGTATTAGAATGTAAATCCACCCGCATTAGAGATGGACTCAAATCTACTGGTTCTATTTACAGTCGCAATATAGTCGATTTGGTGTGGGAAACTGGAGATACATTTATAGCTGCTAATGTTTCCCAAGATGAAAGATTTGGTCATGCTGATTCTATTATTGGTGCGTCTATTCACGCTTCTATTTGTGTGCCTCTAACAGTTAATGAGAATAATATTGGAGTACTCTACGTCGATAATTTATCAATGCCTTCAGCTTATTCCGATGAAGATGCAGAATTTTTAGCTGGTTTAGCTGCTATATCTGCTAGTGCAATTCATATGGCAAACACCTTTAACCAGCGAGAACAACAACTCAAGCAACAGATCAGCGAACTGCAAATTATAATTGACCCAGAAATGAGAAAAAGAGAGTGTGAAGAAGCTATTGGAGGTCTAAATTTAGAACACTTTCAAGAAGTAGCCAAAAACTTTAGAGCCAGTAGGAATATGGGTAATAGGTAAACATTTACCGAACGCCAATCAAACCAAAAAAAGTTTCAGGAAAATCTTGCCATTGAATAGCATCTTTTGCTATTTCCTGTTTTACCATCTGAGAATTGGGAAGAGCGAGTTCGTCACATATAAGAACTAAATCAACGACAACTGTATACCAAAGGTAGGTTTGGCTGGCATAGCCCTCAGCTAGAAATTGAGATGCTTGTTCTAAAAAAGTAACAATATCCTTATTTAAAAATGCTTTCTTAACCACAAACCAAGCGTTAATTTCTGGGTGGTAGTAAGCATTATTATTGTCTTCTAAAAACAGGTAACGAGCAGCAACTATAAAAAGTTTATGGGCAATTTTAGGTTCTTTGCCTGCTAAAGCTAGAGCGATATCACGGGTAATTGTTTCTAAATGTACTTTAGTCAATTCTGGAGGCAAAAGGGTAGCAAGTTTAAGACTCCATACACCTTGAAGCGGTAAAACTGCCAATGCTCCATTCAGATAACCAATAATACAGCTAGCTAACTCCATAGCAGATTCAAAATCCATTGCTCGAAAATAGATGCGAGTAAGATTAATTACCATTTCTAGACGATGAGCATGAGTAACTAGCTGGTTGTATTTATAATCTCCCTCCAAAATCACATCAATAGCTAACGCCTTGAGAAGATGCTGTTTAGCATCTTCAAAATTATTATTTCGATAATCAAGATATGCTTCTGCAGCCTCTTGAAATGACTGACAGATAAAACGACCCTCCGTTGATAGTGTTTCAGATAAAATATACCCGTGTGACTCGACAAAAAACTTGCTAGCTAACACAAATTTACTCTGACGAGCAGCAGTCAACCCTTGATTTAGAGCGATAGTAAATTGGTTAACAATCGACTGCTCTTCCAGAGATAAACGCGCTCTAATAATCTCGTGTGCTTTTTGCTTGATTGCTTCACCAGCATTTTTTCGTTTACTCTGTTTGTGCTTTTTTAACCCTTGTCGATAATTGTCTAGTGCAAGTTGGATAAGTTGGTTATAAGAAGTAGTCATTTTTCACTGAAAAAAATATATTTGTTGCTCAAAAACTAATTTCAAACTCTTAAACATTTATTCCCAGAGGAGTACCGAGAGGACTTTTTCTGGAAATGCTAATCTGAGTATTTCGTATCCAATACCAGCTATTCCTTGAAAGAAAGAAAGACTGAATTTGTGGGTAGGTAAATTGTGTAACATTTGATATGTGCCTGTTTCTTCTGCTTTGGTAATAGCCAAAGTAGCTTGTTTTAAGGCTGTTTCTTGTAGTTGCGCTCGAGATAATTTGTGAGCAGCTACTAATAGAGTTTCGATACGTCCAAAGTTGCCATAACAGACAGAATCTAAATCTTGTAAACAGTAATTCTGAGTAGTTTGTAAAGCAACTTCTATATCCCGCTCAATTTCTGCGGTCTTGAGAATTGACAAACCCCCTAACCTTGCTATGCCAATTCCAGAAGCTCCATGACACCAACTGACATTGAATTTAAGTTGTTGGGTTGATTGACGAAAATCAGGCCAATTGCTATGTTTGGCAGAGAAAACACTATGTTCATAAGCAATACTCTCTTTAGCTGCCTCTAGATATTCTCTATCGTTGGTTACTTCGTATAGTTTGAGTAGAGCATAGGCAATGCCAGCAGCACCACAAGATAAACCTGTTAAGGGACGATCTGCAAGGGTTTTCCCAGCTTTAGGGGCGTTATTAACACTGATACGATGATTAAGTAAGTGTTGACCGCAGATAATCGCTTTTTGTAATACGTTTGGGGACTTCGTTGCTTGATAAAGTGTTAATAATCCTAAAATTGCTCCTGCTGCTCCTGCCATTAAATGTAGCTGGCGATCGCTCTGAATCAGTTCAGGTGTAATCAAATGAGCAGTTCGTTCTGCGTCTTCTATCAGCGTTGTATCCTTGAGAAATTGGCTGATTCTCACTAAAGAATAAATGATCGAACCAAGTCCTTTAGCTGCACCAATACCAATATTTCTGGCCAATCTTTGAGCAGATTCCCTAGCCGATTTTTGCATAATTGCTCGCCAAGACTCCAACGCTTTTAAAGTTAGGCTATGGAACTGGTTACTGTTGGTGACGTAATCTAAAGCTGCTAAAAACAAAGCAATACCACAATTGCCATCATAAAGACCATAATTTAAAGGTTGAAGCTGAAATCTAGCAGTATTTGAGATGTATGCTAAATCTAGCCAGTAGCAACTGTTGTTAGCTGTACTCAAAGCCATTTGTTCGATTGTTTTAGCAATTTTCTCCGCCTGGAAAATTAGTTCTTGTGCTGTTAAGGAGTGAACTTGTGAGAGATTCGTTACTCTAACATTTGATAGCTGGAAATTATCTAGTTTTCCTGGTTTGTTAATGCAGGCAACTCTAGCAGCAAAAGACCCCTCAATCATGGCAACTTGTTCGGCTAAATCTATTCGATCGAGTCTTTGCACTCTCTCAACAACTTGGTTATAACTGGGTTGTTTGAAATAGTTTGGGATGGGTTGTTTTACCCCAAAACTGAGTGCATCGCTATCCGTAGTACCGCCAAAATAGGGAATATCTAATTGTTCCATGGCTGCAATTTCTGCCTGTAACACAGACCAAAAAAAAGGTTTATGGCGATCGCGCAGAAAAGCTCTACTGAGGATATCTAATTCAATACTGCGATCGACTCCAGAGCGCAGGAATTCAGGGGCAAGAAGTTTTTGTAAGATTATGGTATAGATTCGCGTTTGGCGAAAAGTAAAACGTACCCATTTTCCTTTTAGTGCTGCTAAAGGACTACCATTTTGCCACAGTACTGTTTTCTGCTTGATTAGGAAATGATACATCTGCCTGAACCCCTCAATTAAATCATCGAGGTGATCGTGAGGGGATAAAGCTATTCCCTTTAAAATTGGGATATTTTTGTCGGGGGGTATCTTCACAGATGCAAATGCTAAGTGCATATCATCTGTATTAATAAACTTCCATTGGGGATTAGTCCAAGGTGCTTGTTGTGATTCTACATTTCCTAAACCGCTAACATCAAAAGCAATGGAGTTATCTTGGTTAAAATGCCAGCGAGGTAAAAGTCCACTACGAATAACAGAGTCCCAAAACTTTTGATTAGCTAAGTCTTGATGCTCTCCTATCTCTGTAGATTCTGCTAAAGGATTCACCTCGTGATACATAATAGCTTCCATGTCAATCAGCACTGGATGTTCCCCGTTAGCAATGAGATTCTGATAAATACAATCAGTTCCCCCCAGAGCATACATAATAGCGACAAGCATACCCGATCGCTGATAAAATCTTTGTGCTGCTAAAGTATTCTCACAAGGTTGATATTCTACATATTCAACCCATCCATGAGTTTGACAATTGATGATCTTTAAAACTTTGAAGTTTAAAGAATTACCGTGCTGGTTGCACCAGTCTAAAAACTGGTTATAAATGACTTCAGAGTCTAGATTTTTGGGTTTATAAACTAATTTCAGTTGAGACTCAAACGTGAGGATAATAACCGATCGACCTCGATTATGAAAATCGGCTCGAGATGTGCTTATTTCCCTAACTTTCCCTAAACCCTCGAAAGCTTGTTCGAGTTGCGCTCGATCTCCGTGGAGGCGTTGTAGAAATTCTGCGCTAGTTTCAACCCAAAAATCAATACTAGTTGCGACGAGTTGAGCTAAAGCTGGATATTTCTGAAAAAAAGTTAGTAAACCATCTTCTAAAAGTTTGGCAACGAAGCGATGATAGAGTTGTTTACTTTGGCTATTTTGAGTATTTGCTCCCATTTTTAAGAGCAAATTATGATTAAATGAACGACAATGAGAGAATTCAAACTCTAGAGTTTTCCCACATAAATTAACTAATCTTTCCAGTAAAGTAGATTCTAAATTAAGATAAGCTTGCTCAGAAAGTAGTTCTAAAAGTAAACAGCTAGATGATGAGAATAAAGAGTCTAGATAGCTTAGTAATTGCTGCCGAGCTACCAAAATCAAAGGTAAGAGAACATCTTCAAATGGTAAAGGATTTTCGGAATTGAGAGGGTATTTATCTTGTTTGGTTGCTGCTAAAAAACTAAATTGTGTAGCAGTTTGAATAATTTCCTTAAAAGTTTTTGCCCAATGGGGTAAACAATTACTATCCACTACAGTCATTGTTCCCAGTAATGGACGTACTGTATTAATGTCTAATTCATCCCACTCTAATCGCTGCTGAAATTTTGACCAGTCCCCCTGAGCAATAACTCGACACCAGCGTTCTAACCTTTCCTCGATTTTTTGTTGATTAACTTGGGTTTCGTCAACTTTAAACAAATTACTATTGAGGCGTTCTGAGAAAGAGCTAGCTTGGGCAACGATCTGGGTTAACTCTAGTTGATTCATCTTAAATTTAGTTGATTATGGTTAACAGTCCTTCTTTGACTAAGCGACGTGCCAACACTAATTTGCTATTATCGCTGAGATTACCAGGGATAGAATTGACAGAGAATTCTTCTCGCTCCGCAATAAATCGAAGTGCTGTTTCTATATGACTTGGTGCTTTAACACGGTTTCCAGGAAAATAAATACTAATAGAATCTTCTTGTTTAGAAATCCGACAGAGCATACCTTGTCTTTTTTTTAAGATAGTTGTCAGGTCAATATTACTGAGGCGATCTATTTGAGTAAAATGACCATCAGGAAGAGGTTCTATTTTGGCTAAAAAATTCTCAGCCAAACGATCGATTACCTCTTCGACATTAATCTCAGTTGAGATTCGTTCTAATAATTCTTTAAATTGATGAGTGAGTATTGCTATTTGGTCTTTTTGATTGAAAAAGCCAACTGGTAAAGACTTACGCAAGGAAACAAAATCTTTACTCGCTAACTCGATCGCACTGGTAATTAGATCGGCTAATCTAACAGGATGAACACCAATAGTTAAGTGCAAAGAAGAGGATTCTGAAGTTAATGCTTCGTGAACATAACCACGAGGAATATAGATGAGATCGCCAGCCTGCAAACATACTTCATGTAGACGAGGAGGAAGTTTATCTGCTGGTACTGGTTGTCGCTCTTTTGCTAGAGGTAAGCAACGAAAATAGTCGTATATATACCATGTTTTAGAACCTTCAATTTGTAGGATAAAAACATCATGAGTATCATAATGAGGAACTATTCCCTGTGCTTGTTTGGGAGTTAAATATATGCTTGTATTTACTGGAAAATTAAAAAATTTTTCTAATTTACGACAAAGAAATGCGATTGGTTCACAACCATATTGAAGCTTATTTAAAGTAATTGTATTTCCTTGAGAATAGGCAGTATATATCTCGGTAGTACTAGGAATATACTCTAGATTTAGATTGCTGGTTGAATACTGAAAGTAAACCTTACTTTCAGTCAATACATTTATTTGAGTAGCATCTCTATATCTGCTGTAGAGCAATAACTCTATAGTTTTAGTCGATAATAACTTGGCATAGTAACTAGGATTTTTGCGAGTAATTATCAAAGGACGTTGTTCCCAATAGTCACTCAAAAAAGTGTCTAATTCTATCGGAAAGATTAATTCATCAAAATCAAATTCTTGTTTAGACATTCTGAATCACTTCTGCTTGCGGTAAAAGATTTTTATCAAACCATCGCTGAGCAAATGCTAGATAGGCTTTAGCTTCCCAAGAAAGATCGGCTCGAACGACAATTTTGATATGACTAATACTTCTTCCAAGAATACTAAAGGCTTTGTTGCCTAATAAATAATTGTTCCAGTTGCGGTTACTAAACTCAGGTTTCATCTGGGAAAATCCAGACCAAGCTAATAGAGCATTTTGTTGAGCTTGTGTACATAATTCTTGTTTAACTAAATAATCTAAAAACAATTGCCATCGAGGTTCATATTTAGGCTGTTGTTCGAGAAAACATTCTAAACCAATCCTCGGTAAGACGGTATTACCAACATCAAAAGCTAAGTGAATACGATCGACAAAATTAGATAAATCTGCAATCAGAGAGCGCAATGTATTTGTCCTATCAATCCAGCCAATTGCTTGTAAATAATCTAACAATTGATAGAGTTCAAGTCCGGCTACATCTAGTCTTACTGCTTGATAGGGGCGAGATAACATTACTCCAATATGAAGGAAACTTGCTGATGGAGGTAAGCATTTAACACAAAGTTCTAGATTTGACTCCAGGAAGTGAGGAATAGAACGATTTAGAAGTCTCAGAACTTGTTGTGTAAGAGCGGGAATATCTTCCCTTACTTGTTTACTTAGAGTCAAAAAAATGCCCGGAATTGATATTTGCGAAGATTGCTCGTCGAGATCGAATTCTAACCAAGTGTCTGTAACTTTTTGATTTAGAAAAGACTGAGGTTTTGCCCATTCCCGATCGAAGTTTTCTAGCGATCGCCATGGGGAATCAGTATTGAATCGGTCTAATCTATTTTCACTGAAGTATCTTAGGGCAAAATCTACTCTAGACTGCTCCGTTCCCAAATAACTTTCCAATACACCATAACTGAAGGAAGGTAAGACTTCAGATAAGGCAAAAATGCGAGACAGAGCTTGAGAAGAAACTAGCCTGGAGTCAAGGTAGGGAGTAAGAATTTTTAAGTAATTTTCTAGGGTATAACTCATGATAAAGTTGGAGATAGAAATGGGGTGCAACAACACCCCAAGGTGGTTTAATAAGCTTGGACGAACCTAAGTTGCATATTATCTGTTTCAAGGGTGCCTATTTCCTTGACCAGAATTTGAGGATGCAGTTTTAATTTGTCTAAGCTTATTGAGCTAGTGTCAAAATTACTTCATTCTGCAACGCAGCCCCAGTTATCTAAAAACGATGCCTGTGCTTGAGCTCCACCAGCTACTGATTCTAGTTGTTCATCGCTAAGTTCCTCTCCTGGAGCAGATGTAGTTATTGTCCTCTGAATATAAGCTCGTACTTCTTCCATGGTTAAGGAGTAACCTTTGTCCTTACCGAGTTCAACAGCCATTTGTGCTGCACCTTCGCGATCGTTAGCTTTATTTGCTTCCTGGAATCTTGCTTGCAGGACTCGATCTTGGACAACTTCTTGGAAGAATCTTTCTAGATCTACTTGTGACATATTTCTTGTTCCTTATTTAAAGACTATTAATACTAAAATGCTAGAAATTTTTTTCTTTTCTGTAAATACATAAAAAATCGTAAAAGTTCAGTAATTTGAATCTTTTAGGTAAAGATTTATAGCCTTGTTTCCAACCTATCTTTTTTAAAAAGTAAATAAAAACCAAGGGATATTTTGACAATACATTCTGATTAGTTCTTATTTAATTTCTGCCAGGATTTTCTCGGCAATATTTTGGTAAATCTTACTGAGAGGATGATGGGGATACTTCAGACAGAAAACCCCATTACTAGCGAGTTTGATAATATCCTCCGATTCGGGAAATACGCCTACTACTGGTACATCATAAGTTTTAGCGATTTTCTGACCAACCTGTTCAAAATTATAAGTTTTTAATACCTTATTAACGATAAGTTTCAAGTTGGGTACTTGTAAGCGACGAGCTACATCTATAGTTACAGCAGTACCTTGAAAATCTTGTTGATCTGGTCTGAGTATCAGTAAAACTAAATTAGAAATAGTCAAGGAAAGTAGAGTTTCTTCATTTAGTCCAGGGTGAGTATCGATAAATAAGTAGTCAAGGTTCAGAAATGTAATTAAATCTTGCAAACCTTGGAGCAATATTTCTGAATTAAACCCTTCTCTTAAGACACGAGAAATATCGGCTAATTTGGTACTAGCTGGG
>JAAUXX010001143.1_pt1 | contig 16895 bp, 8 predicted proteins | sample 7278111 | NCBI WGS metagenome assembly JAAUXX01 (sample SAMN14350116, study PRJNA611818) | marine sediment metagenome | isolation source: surface marine sediment (1.8m) | place: French Polynesia: Moorea | collected 2018-08
TCGGCAAAAAAATTATGATTGTCGATGATGATGTAGAACTATTGCAAATATTGCCCAGTTTACTTAAGCCTTGGGGATTTCAACTTACTACTTTAGATGATCCGCGACAATTCTGGGATGTGTTACGGGCAGTCGAGCCTGATTTACTGGTATTAGATATTGAAATGCCTCACTTCAGCGGAATCGAATTATGTAAAGTTCTGCGAACTCATGCCTATTGGTGTCAACTTCCTGTGTTATTTTTGAGTGCTCATAATGATGTAAATACTTTTAATCAGGTATTTGCTAGTGGTGCTAATGATTTTATTAATAAACCAGTTATCGCTCAACAACTTGCCTATCGGATTCTTAATCGTCTGATGGTCTCTACAAATTGACTGACAGGCAGGATGCTTATTCTGTCTTCGCGATCAATCATCTTCATAGGAAGGAAAAGATTCAGTGATCATCTCCTCAGTATCCTCATCTGATTTTCTCAGCGGAGTTGCTCCTAAAGGCTCATTGTTAATTAAAGCATAAGCTCTCTGTAATGCTTCGAGACGATCTGCCAAGATATTTTCTGGTGGTAATAGCTGTAAAACTTTCATTTTCCTGAGACGCTCTCTGACTGCGCCCTTAACTCCAACGATAAAAACCGCTCTGCGTTTACCAAGAGCTTCTTTAACCATATTTTCGATCGCCAAAGAAGCTGTGACTCCCATCAAGGGAACTTCTCTAAAATCTAAAATTAAGACATCATATTTGCCCATCATGCCCATCCGTTGGGAAAGACTTTTCGCGGCACCAAAACTCATCGGACCGCCTAAACGCAGTAAGAGCATTCTACCTTGGACGCGTTTGAGGATATATCTTTCTTCGTTATTTAAAGTTATGCCCTCATCGGGAGTAGTAATCGTTTTAATAGATTCTGTTTGCAGATCCGAAAGACTTTTCACTGTTAATAAATTAGCAATAAATATCCCTACTCCCACCGCAGTAATTAAATCGACAAAAACAGTCAAAAACATGACCGTATACATTAATCCTGTCGCCTTGAGGGAAATATGATGGGCGCGTTTGAGGAAACTCCAATCAATAATATCTATGCCTACCTTAAAGAGAATGCCTGCCAATACGGCATGGGGAATGTTCTCCGTTAAAAATCCGAAGCGGAACACAATCAGAAATAAAATCAAGGCGTGAATCATCCCTGATAATGGAGTTTTTCCCCCAGATTTAACATTAATTACCGTCCGCATGGTAGCACCAGCGCCAGGTAGCCCCCAAAGTAGCCCAGCAAATATATTGCCAATTCCTTGACCGATTAATTCCCGATCCGAGTCATGGTTAGTGCGAGTAATACTATCTGCCACTAGAGAAGTTAATAGAGAGTCAATAGAACCGAGAGTCGCTAACATTAGGCCATAACCGACAATATTTCTCAGTTCACTAAATTTCAGGACAGGAAAATGAATCGAAGGTAAGCCAGTTGGGATGTCACCGATGCGATTGAGATTGCTGTCAGGAAACACCATAATAGAAATTAAAGTACCGACAATTAAAGCCAATAAGGGAGAGGGAAAAATACGATTTAGCCTCGTAGGTAGCCCAAAAACAATGATTAGGGTTATAAGCCCTAAAGTTACAGCCGCAGGATTCGCATCACTAATAAAGCTGGGAATATTACGTACAGACTCAATCACATTGGCAGAAGCTACATGACCAAAAAACGGACCGATTTGCAGCAGGATAATAATTACCCCAACTCCCGACATAAAACCCGAAACAACTGTATAGGGAATTAGGGTAATATATTTGCCCAGTTGTAAAATGCCAAAGAGAATCTGAAAGATTCCCCCCAATATCACGACCGTGAAAGCTAAGGCTAAACCCGTTTCGGAATTATCTCCCGCAACGCTAGTAAAAACCGCAGCCATTACTACTGTCATGGGTCCTGTTGGTCCGGATATTTGAGAAGGAGTCCCCCCAAACAGAGCCGCGAAAAACCCGACAAATATTGCGCCATAAAGACCAGCGATCGCTCCTGCTCCCGATGAGACACCAAAAGCTAGAGCCAGAGGCAAAGCAACAATAGCAGCTGTGATACCGCCAAAGATATCGCCCCGCAGATTTTTGAAATTTAAACTATAGAACAACTGCATAATTTCAAGTATCAAGTAGCGGTTATTAGTTGTTAGGGATATCTCCGATTCTCACGGTTATTGACCGATAACTTACCAGGGGCATGCTATCCCTAAAGAAACAAATAATATTCTATATTGAGAAAATCATACATGATGTTAAATGGTATTCAATGGTAATTTATCTGAAATCACCAAATTAAGTAATTCGACTTAATTAAAATTAGCCAACCTCTACCCTAAAACTTCTATCTTCGTTTGACATTTCATCTGTAATCTGTAACAATAGATACAGAAATTAAATCAATCGTTCATCTCTCAACAATATTGTCGAGAGACGGAAGTAGGGAAACTCCCGAAGGAACGCGCCTCAACCTTAATGTAATAATTATCGGAGGCGAAAATATGAAACTTGTATATCGCGGTGTAAGTTACGACTACAATCCCCCACAAGTTGCGGTAGAAGAAGGTTTAGTTACTGGTAAGTTTCGTGGACTAGATTGGCGATTCCATAATCTTAAAAAACCACTTGTCTTACAACCACCTGTGAATTTGACTTATCGTGGTGTGGCTTATAACAATCGACCCACCAGCAGTCAAGAACAATCTGCAACAGCAACCAATGTTCAAGAACAAGCACGTTATCGGATGCTCAGAAAAGAAAAAGCTGTCCACAATCGTGCTGCGTCGATGTACTTACGCACCGCTCATGAAGTTGGTTTAGCATAACATTACGCAAAAAATTAGCCAGACAGAAGATTAATTTCAGGGGCGAACGGTTGTTCGCCCCTGAATCATTTATATATTATTAATTTTAATTTAATTTTAACTACAAATATCCCGATCGCGTTCTGTTACGTTAGGATTGAATTTTAGATAATTAGTAATGCGATCGCATCCTTGGGTTAAAAGATTATCTAATTCTAAGTTCCAGAATAATAATCCCTGTTGTTCGTCGGCATTAACGATAGTTTGGTCATTATTAATCAAGGCAAGACTATTGATTTTTGAGCCACGACTTTGTAAAGTTTTAAGTAAAGTTCCGTCTTTAGTTTGCCATAATTTAATTGTGCGATCGCCGCCTCCAGAGATCAGGAGTTTCCCATTTTTACTAAAGGCTAAACTGGTGATTCCATTTTGATGCCCTGATAATATTTGTAAAGGTTTGGGGTTGATTTTTCCTGATGATTTTACCTGCCATAATTTAATTGTGTTATCGGAACTGGCAGAAGCCAAAATTTTACCATTCTTGGTAAATTGCAAGGAGTTAATTGCCAGATTGTGAGCCCCGATCGTTTGTAATAATTTTCCTTGAATATTCCAAATTTTAATAGTTTTGTCATCTCCGGCAGAAGCAATAAATTTGTTGTTAGGACTAATAATTACCGTCTTAACGCGATCGCTATGTCCTTCTAGAGTAGACATCACAGAATTATTAGCTAAATCCCAGATTTGAATAGTTTTATCTTCATTGCCAGCTATTAAGAAATTGCGATCTTGACTAAAGGTGATACTATTGGCTCCTAGTTCTGGAACTTCAAGATTAGAAATTACTTCACCGCTTTCTGTATCCCAAATTTTAATCGTCTTATCCGCACTAACAGAAGCTAAAACTTTACCATCCCGACTATATTGTATTTGACGAATCTTGGATTCATGCCCTGATAAACTATGAATTAATTCTTGACTATTATTCTGGTGATTAATTTGCCAGATTTTAATTTTTTGATCGACACCAGCAGTTGCCAAGATAGTAGGAACAGTAGGAGAAATAGCCATAGTAGATATTCCTTGACCTTCTAGAGAAGCAGCTTGAGAAATTCTCCATAATCTGACAGTTTTATCAACACTAGCAGAAGCAATAATATAATTATTGTCAACTCTAGGTGCAGTTGGTAGCTCCTGGGTATCTGATGCAGAGGTAATTTGTGGATTGCTATTATTAGCAGCCTCAAAAGGTCTAAATTCAATTTCTAAGATTGGACCATTATGCCCAATTAAAGTCTGTTGTAAGATCCCCTGACTATTGTAGATATTAATTTTTCCTTCAAAGGTTCCATTAGCTAATAATTTATTATCCTGGCTCAAAGAAATATCGTTAATTGATTCACGATTTGCCGAGAAATTCTGCAAATTACTTTTGCTACCATCTTCAACATTCCATGAGGTTACTTCCCAATAATCACTAACAGCAATAATAGTTTTTTCGTCGTTACTTACTTCAAGACTAGTAATGTTTTTATCTGATGCTGAAATAGTTTTTAATTGTTGACCGCCATTATTATTGATTTCCCAGATAATTATCTTGCCATCTTCCCCACCAGATACTAAGTAAGACGGGGAGGCTTGAATGGTATTTACCTGACCTTGATGACCAGATAGGGTATTAATTAATTTGCCATCTTCTTGCCATAATTTAATCGTTCCGTCACGACTAGTAGTGGCAATTATCTTATTTTTAAAGACAATATCTGTCACCCAATCCCTATGTCCTTTTAATTGATTAATTGCTATTCCTTGATTATTTTCAATACGCCATAGGATAGCAGTCTTGTCTTCACTACTAGATGCTAATAAGTAAGAATTTGAGCTGTTTTCTCCTGAAGACAAAGAGTTGGCTAAAGGTTTAAAAATAATATTAGTTACTCTCTTATCATGACCCGATAAACTGTCTAACAATTCTCCATTTTGATTCCAAATTTTGACCGTTTGATCGTCACTAGCAGTGGCAATTAATTTACCATCAGAACTATAGGCAACCGCATTAACTTCCTGACTGTGACCTTGCAATAAATTGAACTCTTCCGTGCCATAAATAGCTTGTTGTAAAATAGCCGCCGTCCTGATTTCTCTGCCATCCCAGCGCTCTTGACCAATTAATTTTTGTCCCCAAGTTCCCACTTGGGCTAATTGCTTACCTGCTTTAACACTACTCACTATAGATTGTAATTGCTGATTAGATAACAATAAGGCCTCAGAAGAAGCATTCATCGCTTCAATATTTTCTAATTGAGTAATGAGTTGATGACGATAAGCGAGTCCGGCAAAAATTGGTAAGGTGATAGCCAGTATCGACCAGCCAATTTTAGTAATTTGGTTATGTCTGGTTCTTCTTTGCATTTCCCTTTTTTCTTGGGAACGTTGCTCCAGACAAGCAGCAATAAAATTTTGCGAAACTTTCGTTAACTCATCAGTATATTTATGAAAAATCTCTTCGGCTTCTGCTAACCTAGTACCTCTTAATAAGAAATCTGGGTGTTGATTTTTATTTTGCCAGAGGATAGCAGCTTGTTCGATTTGTCTTTGTAATTGTAACCGAGAACGATCTTCTTCTATCCACCAGCGTAAAGTTGACCAATGACGGATTAAAATTTCGTGAACAACTTCTACGGTTGGTTCCTGTTGCATGGCTTTGCGTAGCAACTTAGTATAATCTGGTGATTGGCGATCGCCACGACTGATTCCTGTTACTATTCCCCTAGGTAATTTGGTAACAATTAATTTGGCACTGGTTAATTTTTCCAGAGCTTTCTCGATGAGATTAGCAGGATATTTCGGTACTATTAAATCTGATTTGGTAATGCGACGACGAGTATCTTCTGTCCCATCACCAATTTTTGTCAAATTAAGGAAGATCCACCGCACAGCTTCTTGGGTTTGCGGGTCTAAACTGTCATATAATTCCTGGGCTTGTTGTTCTAATGCACCCTTAATACCACCTAATTGTCTGTAAGCACCGAGAGTTAAAAATCCCCCTTCGCGATTTTCCCAGAGTTTTTGGAGCACAAACTGCAATAAAGGCAAGTCCCCAGTTCCCCCACTCAACTCTCGTAACAATATTTCCTCTAATCCAGGCTCGACCTTTAACCCGACTTGAGTAGCAGGTTTAACTATGGCTTCGCGATATTCAGACTCTGTGAGATAGGGAGGAACTAAAACACTGTATTGTTGGATAATTTGCGATAACTCGGGGATTTCCAGACAAAAAGAGATAAAATCAGCCCTGAGAATGACAATTAGTTTAAAGCGATCTCCAGCATAGTCTAGAGTTTTGAGCAATAAATGAACAAAATGCTTTCTTTCCTTTCTAGAGGCTAAAGTAAACAATTCTTCAAACTGATCCACTACCAAGACCACCATTGGTTCAGGACGAGACCGCAACCATTGAACAAATCCTTCTACACCTTGAGACAGCAATTCTTCTATGGGCAATCGTAGTTTTGTCGTACCTTTCTGACCAGCCTCATTACTCAAACATTGAGCTAGAGATAGCAAAGGGTTACTTCCTGGACAAAAACATTTTAGCAACCAGCGATCGCTTTGGGGAATTTGTTTCCCTTGACTGAGTTGAGAAAATAAACCCGCTTGGACAACGGAAGATTTACCACTACCCGAAGCGCCGATAATAGCTAAAGCGGTTTCGTGATTGATATGGTTTACTAATCTCTGAACTAAGGCATCTCGACCATAGAAATATTGGGCATTTTCTTCGGTAAATGCTTGCAAACCCATATAAGGGCAAACATTAATATCTAATATTGTCGAACCATCAAGATGTTTACGAGTTTTGCTTTTTTCTGGTAAGACTTCGATTACTCCTCTAGTCCCAGATAACCAGATTTGGGGAATCAGATCGCTACCAGCCAACTCGATTTGTAACTGAGATATCCAGGCAGCAACCGATAATCCTGTTTCGGGGTCGCTTTTCTGTAAAGTAGAGATTAAGGTTCGGGTAAATTGTTGTAACCATTCTCGGAGATTAAGATTGCTCTCGATCTGGCTCTCCTTGCTGCGCTCATAGGCTATGATACATTGTCCGCGATCATATTCCAATCGCAAGTCTTCCAGCCATTCTTTAATCCTATGACTGTTCGGAAAATCGAGAATAATAATCTGTTGGGTTACCCGAGACTGATGGACCACTTTCCGTAACCATTCCCGAGAAATATAGGCCCCATCTCTAAAAACTAACCAAGCTTCCCCAGCTTTGCCATATTGTATTTTGCCCCGTAGATATAAAAAAGCGGTGGTAGTTTCAGCGTTAGGAGAACCATTGAGACAAGAGGCAATAGTTTCCTTGATATCTGTCCATTGTTTACCCTTAGCGGGGAAATATTCGACATTGAAACCACCTCTACCACGTAAAACCTTACCTAAATCTAAGGTGGTCTGATTACTCCCAAAGCCATCTATGACCAAAGCCTGACGGGATATATTATCAGTTTCTTTAATGCCCCAGGTGCCAATAATAACTTTACCGAAACCTTCAACAATGCGCTTGGGAGTTTGCAAAGGATATTCTGACTGTAACGCTCTTTCCCCGCGACTACTTTTTTGTTGGTTAATTAAGCGTATCTGTTGATTAGAGCGATCGATATAGCGTAAAGTTTGATGATAAACATATTGGTATAAGGCATCGGCTTCGATTACGCCTTGAGAATCTGCGGCTTCTCCCCGCAAGCCTCGCATGAGATAGTAGGTAAATACTCCATGTCCCAATTCAGGAAATTCCCAGGATTGCTGAGACTGATCGCAAGAGAGCAAGGCATAGAAACCCTGACTCTGTTGGGCTTTGCGCCGTAAAACCTTCACTAATTGAGATGTGGGGTTAGGTAGCGAGATTTTTGTAGTTCCCCGTAGAGTCATCCCACCACTATGACAAGCATCTAACCAAATTAATTGCTGACTGGCTCGACAAGTTCCTAGCAAGCGCAAAATTTCATTTAAAGGTAAACCAGTGGTAGTTAATTCTTTTTTCTTGGTATCTGCTAAACAAAGATAGATCTTTTGGGTTTCAGGATCTAAGAGCCCATGTCCAGAAAAGTAAAACAGGATGGTGTCTTCAGCCTGGGCAGATGTTACTATTTCCTTTAAACTGGTGCGTAGAGCCTTTAATTCTGGTTTGCGATCGGCAAAGTCATGATGTAAGATAAGTTCCCGACTATTTTCTGTCGCTTCGCTTAGGGCTTCTCCTAATCCCTGACAGTCTAATGCAGAATATTTTAGGGATGGTAATTCCACATCATCATACTGGTTTATGCCCACCAACAAGATCCACAGTTTGCCTAACTGAGTTGGTTGATTGATCGCTTGGGGAGGGTTTACGGCGCGAGGACACATGCGGATTAGAGTAAAGATGTCAGTATCTATACTTTAGGTTATCTGTTGACTGTTGATGCAAATATTATTTAAGTCTTGTTGCTTAATTAGAAAAATAAAATAGTTAGGTCAAAGGATGATTTATCATGTATTTCTCATAAAACCTGTGATATAGACAAACAATTTTAACGTAAAACCTTCAAGACCTCATCAGAGAAGGATTGCATACTATTGTTTTTTTTCAGAGTCGCGCTCATGCCTAAAGACTATTCATGTTGGTAATCCCAAATAAATAATCCTTAAAATCGCAGACAAGTTAGACAAGCTCATCAAATAGGTTTTACTGAATTATTTGAAAATTCTATATTAAACTGCGTCCAGATAGGAAAATGAAGTTTTGAGACAAAGGAGCCAGGAATTAAGGGTTTCAAGTTAACAATATTGACATTGTTGAAAACTACCGATTTTAACGTGGACGTGTTTTATGTTGATTGTATAACCCAAGTTGCTAGTTACAACTCTAAAGTTGAGCGAAGGTGTCAATCAAACGTGTTTCTAAGGAAAAAAAACGTCAATCTCAGTTTTTATACGGACAAAAAAAACAGTAAAATCCCCTAAAGATCGGTAATTTCTCGGTGGAACTTTTCAGGGAATGCTCCTAACTTTGATGACTAGCAAATATTATCAAGGAAATTTAGCAAACAACGGAGAATATAAAATTTATGCCTGGAAGATATGGTGGAAGTTCAAATGACGACTCGAGATTTGTATATAGTTTTGATCTTATTGAGAATAATGTAAACTTTGTAGATGGTAAGTTTCCAGGAGCAATTGTTAATTTTGGATTTTCTTTGCTAGCGGATCGCGAACCATTGAAGTTTATTAAGAAATCATCTCTAACTCTAGATTTAATCCCAAAATTCATACCTGCTAATAATACAAATCCGGCTCGACTTGTATATAGTTTTGCTGACATTGAGGGTCAAAATATATTACAGCAGGAAATATTCGTACCAGAATTTTCAGAAACGTTTAGTGGACTAAGCTTAATTATTGAAGATCGAAGTGATGATCCAGGCTTTCAATTTGGCTTTGGGGATGATCTTTCTACAATAACCTTTGAACAAGCCAGTGGCCCTGCCGTAAGTGATATAAATTTCATAGTTGATAGTAATTTACTAGGAGCAGCTACAAATTACAGCTTAAATAGTGATAGCAACTCCTTCGATCCTTCTTTACAAATTAATCCCAGTGAAAATGTAATACGGGTTCAAGCAGAAGATTACTTGAACTATTTCGATACAACTCCAGGTAATAGATTTGGCGCTTACCGGAATGATGATGTTGATATCGGAACTTCTCTCGATTTTGACAATGGATTTTCTATCGGCGAAATCGCAGCAGGTGAATGGTTATCCTATGATGTGGATATCCCAGAAGATGGCTTATATCAAGTTGTAGCTAGAGTTGCTTCTGCTAAAGATGGATCTCATCAACTAGATGTGTCTCTCGCTGGACAGAATACGAGCATAGTTATTGGAAATACTGGCGGTTGGAATGATTGGATTAATGTAACGGGAGATACTCTTAACTTGAGTGCTGGTAGTCAGGAATTACGTTTCGATATGGTGAGTCCTGATTTTAATCTCAACTATGTTGATTTAATTGCCGTAGATGATAATGACTCTAATTTCAATGATGATTTTAATTCAACCAATGATTTTTTCCCTTTTCAAGCAAATTCCGATCTCGGGTTTATAACATTAAATGAAACTCCCTTAAGAGAAGACAGCTTTTTAGCAGATGATATCTATGAAAATGATGTCTATAAATTCACACTCGATGAAACTAGCAATTTAGATATTGTTCTTGATGCTAGGAACCCTGAAGACGATGCCGATCTTGAGCTCTATCGAGACAGTAACAATAATGGCCAATTAGATTCTAGTGATGAATTACTTGATTATTCTGATGCTCCAGGTTCCGATGACATCTCTTATTCCGGAGCTTCTGCTGATACTTATTTTGCTGTTGTTTATTATTTCGATGGAGGTATCGATAGTTTGATCGACTACGATTTAAGTTTATCTGCTTTCTAGACTAAATTGATGAAATCAAGGATCTAAATAAACTATGATATAAAACCTATAGTTTAATGTTTAAGCTCGCCAAAACCCATGAATTCGTAATTTTGCCTTAAATATAAGCTACATCGTTAGCGATCATAGCTGCTCCAGTAATTAACAAGTTTTTATTATGAGTATCTTACTTTTTATTAAAATAATGGCCCTTACAAATATATGATGTGCTACCACCTAAAAATTAGTCTTACTACCATTGCTTGTTTATTACCTCTCAGCGAAATAGCTTATGCTCAAGTTATCCCCGATGCAACAGTTAATACTCAAGTTGATCAAAATGGTAACGTTTTAGAAATCACTGGTGGGGAAACTAGAGATACCAACCTGTTTCATAGCTTTCAAGAATTTTCTGTTGATTTTGGGCAAGAAGCATCTTTCCAAAATGCACCTACTATCGAGAATATTTTTTCACGGGTAACAGGGGGTAATATCTCCAACATCGATGGTTTGATTCGTGCTAATAGTGCAAATTTATTTTTGCTCAGTCCCGCAGGAATTATTTTTGGTGAGAATGCGAGATTAGATATTGGAGGTTCATTTATTGGGACTTCTGCTGATAGTATTCGATTTTCCGATGGTACTGTGTTTAGCGCTAAAGATACTCAATCACCGCCGATTTTAACGATTAATGCTCCCATTGGTTTGAATTTTAGAGACAATCCAGGAGATATTGTTAATCGTTCAGTTTTTCCTGATGATACTGGTGAAAACTTAATTGGGCTAAATGTTCCTACTGATGAAACTTTAGCCTTAATTGGCGGTAATATCTTAATTGAAGGAGGGGTTTTAACCACTGAAGGAGGAAGGATTGAGCTGGGAAGCGTTGCTCAAGATAGTACTGTCAGTATAACTCCTGTTGAAAAAGGTTTTGATTTCGGCTATGAAGCAGTAGCTAACTTTCAAGATATCAGCCTATCTGCGGCTGCTTCAGTAACAAGTAGTGGAGTAAATACTGGCGATATTGAAGTACAAGGAAAAAATATAAGTCTGATTGAAGGTAGTGCACTTAGTATTAATGCATCTGAAGGTCAAACTGGTGATATAAACATTATTGCCTCTGAATCTTTAATATTAGATAACAGTGCTTTCATTTTTACCCAAGTTATTGGTGATGCTACGGGAGAAGGGAGTAGTATAAATATTGATACCTCAACATTAACCATGACTAATGATGGACGAATAGGTGGTGAGATTATTGAGGGAAGCGGTCAAGGAGTAGATGTAAATATCAATACTTCCGAAATAATTGCGGAAACTTCACTTATTTTTTCTCAAGTTTTTGAAGGCGGGACGGGAGATGGTGGCAAGATAACCATCAACACAGAAAAACTTACTCTAAATGATGGAGCGCAAATTTCGACTGATACTTTTGGCCCTGGTAATGGTGGCAATATAGTTGTTAATGCTTCCGAATCAATTGAATTGAATGGCACCTCTCCAGATATTGAAGACAATACTCCTAGTGCTATACGTGCCAGCGTTGGAATTCCTTTCTTCGCTATTCCCAGTTCTGGAAACGGTGGAGATGTAACAATCAATACTCCAAGACTTGAAGTCACTGATGGAGCTCAAATTCAATCTACAGCTCAAAATAATGGGAATGGAGGAAATTTAACAATTAAAGTTACAGACTCGATTCTATTAACTGGAACTTCTCCTTCAGCAGAATTGGGGGGGGATGGTAGAAGTGGAATTTCTGTTAGTGCAGAACCATCATTTGAAGAAATTGATGGTTTCGATTCAGCAGGGGATTTTATTTTCACTGGGGAAATAATTCCTACCACTGGCAATGGTGGTAATTTAACTTTAAATACAAACAATTTAACAATTGAAAAAGGTGCATTTATTTCTGCTGATACTTTTAGCCTTGGTGATGGAGGAAATGCAAATATTAACGTTAATCAATTAATTCTCCGGGATGGGGGACGAATTAGCTCAGGTTCTTTATTGGGAGTTGAAGGGCTAGATGTAGAAAGAGGTTTGGGAGGAAATCTCAATATTACCGCTACCGAATCTTTAGAGATTACTGGCATTGGAGATATTAACGGCGAGCCAGTTAACAGCAGTTTATTTAATTTAGCTGAAAGTAATGATAGTGCTGGTAATACAACTTTGAATACTGGAAAGTTAACTATTAGTGATGAAGGAGATATAAATGCTAGTGCCATAGGTACAGGTGCAGCAGGAAATTTAGCTATTACTGCTAACTCTGTGGATCTCGACCAAGGAAAAATAACCGCAACTACCGTCTCAGGCATAGGAGGGAATGTCACCCTGGATATTGAAGACAATATTACCCTAAGAAATGAAAGTGTTATCTCGGCAGAAGCCCTAGGAAAAGAAGCTAATGGTGGCAACGTTACTATTGATTCTGAATTTATTATTGCTTCACCCAGTCAACCTAATGGTAACGATATTTTAGCGACTGCTGTAGGAGGAACAGGTGGCAATATTGAAATAACTGCTAAGTCTTTGTTAAATATTGAAGAACGGGAAGCCATAGCAAATAATGGAACTAACGATATTGATGCTAGTTCTGATTTTGGTGTAGATGGAACTGTAAACATTAAGACACCTGATACTAATCACCTCCAAAGTGAAACAAAGTTGTCCAAAAATCTTATAGAACCAGAACAAACAATTGCTCAAGCCTGTCAGAGCGATCGCACTGCCGATCGACCTAACGGGTTAACTATCAAAAGTAAAGGCGGTGTCCCACCATTAGCTACTAAAACTTTTGATTCTGACTCCATCATAGTCAATGGGGAAATTGCTGCTCCCAACCTAAAAGCTCAGTATCCAGAGATCAAACCCATCAAAACTAGCATTGGAGATATTTATCCAGCCAGAGGGGTCATTAAAACTAAAGAAGGAAAGGTGATCTTAACAACCTATTCCACAGACAATATCAATACTCGTACTCCCCACATTTCTGCCAACTGTAGTTGATCTGGGTTTGGTTCTTGAGAATTGAGGGTTGAAAGAAAATTTAAATCAAACAATTATTGATTATTAATTTCCCACCCCAATCTTGTTGGTTGTTGGTAGATCTTTTTAAGGGTATTAATATCTCTGGGAGAAATAAGAGGCGGATCGGCAACTTGAGAGAAGTATAAAGCATCATTTTTGCGATCGCTATGTCCCCAAATTCCTAGAGCATGACCTAATTCATGTCTTGCCGTGGCTAAAGTCGCGTTTTTCCCTAAATCTGGGCTAATTTGAACCTTCATGCGATGTCTAAGAATCGGCGGAGTATCGGAACCTAGATAAAATTCATAGGTAGTTTGAGCTGTAATGGCACGAGGAATTTTATACAATCCTGTTTCGGGATCGAGTTGAATTTCTCTGTCAACTTGCGATCGCGTTATGATAATATCGGCTAATTCGAGACTATCTGTTTCTACTAGAGGAAGATAGTTATTCCATTCTTGGATCGCTTTTCTGATAGCTGTTACCCATTGTTGAAAGCGTAGATTACTAGCCGAGTTATCTAGAGAATTTGGTTGTTCTAAATATATTTTGAGAGGAAATTTAGTCCAAACGAGGTAACCAACCGCAGTGGTTTGGATTTGTGAGAAATAATCCCCAATATCGTCTTTAGTTTGCCATTCTGCTAAGGATGGCGGTAGGGGATGGATTTTAGGACTAGGGAGATTATTAGGAGACGGGGAGACGAGGAGACGGGGAGCAGGGGGAGCATGAGGAGATGGGGAGATGGGGAGACTGGGAGATGGGAGAAATGTTAACCGGCAAAAAGCGATCGCAAATAACAATAACTTTAGCAAACGCGATCTCTTCATATTCATAAGATTACTTTTAACTGAGGTTGATAATAGAACCGATATTTTACAGGGCGGAAAATTCTTCTAAATTACGAATCGCGATCGCTTTCTGTAATAATTGGTGTAATTGGTCTAAATCATTAATAGACTGTATGTGCTCAATAATTGACTCAGGAAGATCATTAAAACGACTTTTTAAGATTTCTATAATTAAGTTTTGCTGCTTGGCAGAATATGTCTGCAATTTGTCTTGAACTTTGCCCAACTCTTGCTGTTGATTATTAATCATTTCGACCATTTGTTGCAAAACTCGCGCTAAAATACCTAATTCATCGGAACGGGTGGCAAAACTCGCAAAATCCGTTGGGGAGAACTTTTTATTTTCAACTGCTGAGATAACTGTTGCGGTCACAGCATATAATTCCTCTAAAGACTCCACATTTTGTTGATGATTTTTTTGTAAGGCATCCATGACTTGGTTATAACGAGTCGCAATATGTCCGACTTCCGTAAAAGATTCGACAGGAACTCGTAAACTCAAATCATTGGTTCTCGCTTGGAGATCCATTACCTGGAACAATTCATAGGTATCGGTTTTTGCCTGATGTTCCGAAACATTTAAGCCTAGTTGTTCCGCTTCAGGAGATACCCTCAAGATAAAAAAGAAATTGAGGAGTTTAAGCAATAGCCAAGTTAAACCAAAGGCACAGCAATAAATTACTAAAATCCCTAATAATTGCACACCCAACTGACTAATCCGATTTAAATCCGTCGCAATTACTTCTAATTGACCAAATAGCGCCACACAAAGCGTTCCCCAAGCTCCCGCACCGCCGTGAACTGCCACCGCATCCACCGCATCATCAATCCCCCAACCTTTTAAACTCTGGGAAACTAACTGCGCTACCATCGCACCCGTCGCGCCAATAATGACAGCTAAAGGAGTTGCTACCAGATTACAACAGGCAGTAATAGCAACTAAACCCGCGATCGAACCATTAATTAACTCTTCCACTTCAATTCTGCCATAATGCCACTGACTCCATAAAGTTGCAGTGAGCATTCCCGAAACACCTGATAACACAGTATTCAGGATAATTCCTGGAACTTGTTCATTGAGTGCTAAGGTACTGCCGCCATTAAAACCGAGCCAGCCAACCCAAAGCAGTAATGCTCCCAAAACAGCAAAAGGTAAATTAGTTCCCTGAATTTTATTGACTGTTTTTGCGGGACTAAACCGACCTTGACGCGCGCCGATTAGAATTAAAGTCGCTAAACTAACCCATGCGCCAACGCTATGCACCACAGTACTGCCAGCAAAATCAATAAAACCTAACTGTTTCAGCCAGCCAGCATCATTCCAAGCCCAATGACCTAATATAGGATAAATCATGCCTGAAACTAAGACTGCAATAATTAAATAGGCACTAAACTTGAGACGTTCGGCTACCGCACCAGAAATAATCGTTGTCGCTGTTCCGCAAAACATCGCTTGATAGAGGAAAAAAACGATTATTGATGATTGTTCTGATTCGGCGGAGGGGAAAAAATTACTAGTACCAATCCATCCCGCTTGGGAGATGCCAAACATAATTCCATAGCCAAATGCCCAGAATAAAGCAACAGAGATGCCAAAATCCGCGATATTCTTAACGGCTACATTGATACTATTTTTGGCGCGAGTTAAGCCTGACTCCAGGCACATAAAACCCGCTTGCATCAGAAACACTAAACCCGAACAGAGTAACACCCAAAGTTGATCGATCATCTTAGTTCAGTATTTTCGCTAAAATCCCTCAATCTGATAAGATACTAGATATAAATTAATAGTTAATTCTATAATTGAATTGGATTTACTGAGTACTTTAATATATGTCTTCAAATTCTCCAACATCAGCTAAAAAAAAGTTACCGAAGATTTATATTAGTACCGATAAACAGGGAATTGCTGAATCATTAAATAAACTTTTGATAAAAGCAGGTCATCCACCCCGTAATCCTGAAAAAATTCAACTTGCTCTGCAAAATTCTCTCTTGTATTTCAGTGCTAAATCATTCAAGGATAAGTCTATTGTCGGTTTTATCAGGGCGACTGGGGATGGTGTATTCCATGCTTCGATTTGGGATTTAGTTGTCGATCCAGATTTTCCTCATCAAGATCGCACAAGAAGGTTACTGCTAGAGCGTTTACAACGAGAAATTAAGCGTATTTATCCTCAATGTGTTGTTTCTCGCTTTGCTCCTCCCGAAGAACTGGAATTACTGTCTGAGATTAATTTTATTGAGGATTATAAAGGAATTTGTCCCATGGCTCTGAGGGATGATAGCTGAAGAGATAGGGAAGCAGGGGGAGATGGGGGAGATGGGGGAGATGGGGAAGATGGGGGAGATAGGGAAGCAGGGTAAGATGGGGAAGCAGGGGAAGCTAGCGTAAAATAAAGTATATAAGTTCTACTTCAACTCTAAAATATGGGTTCGCACTCTGATCGCACTCCATCCCTGACGATATGGCAAGATTTTCATCGACTCAAGACTCCGACAGTCAATCAGTTAGATAATATTAAGGCGCATCTTGATTTAGTAATTTTGGCTTTAGAAGCGATCGCGAATATTACTTCTGATAGTATATTAAATGCAGCTAAAGAACTGGATTTAGAATCTGTGATTACAGATCGAGTCTCTTTGTGGCGTTTACGTCAATCTAATCCGCTGCGGAATAGTTCTGGAGGCAGAAAAAAGTTAGATGTCGAAGA
>JAAUXX010016330.1_pt1 | contig 16845 bp, 16 predicted proteins | sample 7278111 | NCBI WGS metagenome assembly JAAUXX01 (sample SAMN14350116, study PRJNA611818) | marine sediment metagenome | isolation source: surface marine sediment (1.8m) | place: French Polynesia: Moorea | collected 2018-08
CCAGAGATTTACTCTGGGTTGGTCGAAAACTCAACATAATCTTTGATTTTGGAGCTATAAATGCATTGATAAGTATTTTTTCTTATAACCTCGTACGCGAACGATGAGTTTAAGATTTGCCAAATTGCGGAATTGAGCATAATTATTCAAACTGCTACTACTAGCAGCAATCTTTTTCATCCCGGTGACACTTACTCCAGAAATAATTGCATCAGCAGCAAAAAATTCCTCGCCACATTTAACTCCCGTTGCTTGGCCTGTCTCATCAACTACGATGTCACTAACTCGTTTATTGGTTAAAACTTTACCACCAGCTTTTTCTATCTCATTAATCCAAGGTTTAAAGATTTTTTCCCCGACAGTACCGCGACACCAAACCACGTCAAAATCAGGTTGGTGAGCCAAAATAAAATAATAAAGCATTCCCAAGGCTGCTGCGGCGGAACATTGTTCTCCTGGAGCGAATAATCCTACTAACAACATGGGTTCAAAAGATTCTTTGTACAGTCTTTCCGAAACGCCATATTGTCGAAACAATTCTCTGGCGGTTATCTTGTCATAACGCTCCCAAGCTTCTGGAGAATTATCAAAATCGATTACCGAATAGAGGAGAGGTAAAGCAGAAAGGCGATCGCTTAACGGCAGTCGTTTAAACTTAGTATAGATAAATGTCCCCAAAGGAGAAGGTAAACGGGGTTCATCCTGAAAAATTGGGGATTCTACCTCTAAACCCGCAGGAGAATATTGAGAAGAACGCGTGAAACGGGTAAAAGGTTCGAGCCCTAATTCTTTGACCTTGCTAAAAATATTGAAATAGGGATACCAAAAACCGTGAATTCCTCCCTCAACAGATTTACCTCCTGGAGTTTTCCACCCTGCTACCAAACCTCCTGGATAGGGTGCTGCTTCGAGAAGAGTAACTTCATAACCCTGCTGGACTAAATGGGATGTAGCTCCTAAACCTGCCCAACCGGCACCGATAACTATAACTTTCTTTTGTTCTGGCATTCTAGTATTTTTAGTGTTGATTAAATCCTAAATATTGCCGATCTGGAGTTGACTATAATTAGGACAATTCTATGGAAAATAGAGAAATAGATGTTTTTAGAATTAAAAATATATCACTATGCCAATTACTAAAGCTCGTTTGCGCCACTTTCACTATATTCTTGCTCCAATTATGTTTTTGCCCATATTTTTGACGGCGATTACAGGATCGTTGTTTCAAGTAGCTGTAATTACAGGGAAGGGGGGAGATTTTCTTTGGTTATTGGACTTACACAAAGGCAAGTTTGGTAGCATCAATTTAGAATTTATTTATCCTTTTCTTAATGCTTTTGGAGTTTTATTTTTAGCTATTACAGGGATTACGATGTGGCTGCAAATCAATAAAAAAAGTAAAAAGCGGCATCGATAATATTGAATCTCTTATGGTAGAAAAACTAAAGATCTTAACCTAGACGGGGTTCATTTACCTCTCCTGGCAAATTGTGATCTTGATTTCTTGATTTAGCCCTCACTACCAACATGATGAGCAATTTCAGGGAATAGGGGAAAAAGAGTCATCTTCCCAATCCCCAATCAAATTTTACTTACCCATGCCTAATTGTTGAGCTTTTTGATAAACTTTACCCTCAGTCAAGAGAGAAGGCGCAATTACTACTTCCACTTGTTGCATCTCTTTAAGGTCTTTAGCTCCGAGAGTACCCATACTGGTTTTAATGGCACCAAGAAGATTGTGAGTACCGTCATCGAGTTTAGCAGGACCGACCAGGATTTCTTTAATCGTTCCCGTTGTGCCAACTCGAATTCTAGTGCCGCGAGGTAATACAGGACTAGGAGTTGCCATCCCCCAATGATAATCTCCTCCAGGAGCTTCCGCAGCACGGGCAATGGGAGAACCGATCATGACAGCATCAGCACCACAAGCCAGACATTTACAAATATCGCCACCAGTAATAATCCCGCCATCAGCAATGACAGGTATATATTTGCCTGTTTCTGCATAAAAGTCATCCCTCGCCGCAGCACAATCAGCGGTAGCTGTAGCTTGGGGAACTCCTACACCCAATACACCACGAGACGTACAAGCTGCACCAGGACCAATGCCAACTAAGACTCCTGCTGCTCCAGCTTTCATTAATTCCAGGGCTACTTCATAGGTAACACAGTTGCCTAAGACTACTGGAATCGGCATCTCCTGGCAAAAAGCTGCTAAATCGAGAGGAGAAATCGATTCAGGTGATAAATGATTAGTCGAAACTACGGTTGCTTGGACGAATAACATATCCGCACCAGCTTCGGCGACTACTTTGCCATATTTGCTGGCTCCTGCTGGAGTTAAACTAACCGCTGCAATGCCATTTTGCTGTTTGATTTGGCTGATTCTTTGTTTAATAAGTTCAGGTTTAATTGGCTCAGCATATAATTCTTGCATTAAGCCGACAAACTCTTCTTTGCCTACAGACTCAATGCGATCGAGAATTGGCTCGGGGTCTTCATAACGGGTTTGTATTCCTTCTAAATTGAGGACTCCCATAGAACCTAATTCTGATAGCAAAGCTGCCATTTTTACGTCTACAACTCCATCCATTGCACTAGCAATGATCGGAATCTCTCGTTTGATACCACCAATTTCCCAGGTAGTATCTGCCAGACTAGGATCTAGAGTCCGCACTCCAGGAGAGAGTGCAATTTCATCAAATCCATAGGCTCTACGAGCCTTTTTACCACGACCAATTGATATTTCCACGCTTAATTAACCTTCTGCTCCCAAAGCTATTTGCTTAGGGTATCAAATTTTCGAGACATTTGGAAATGGAGTAAAGGCTTGGTTTCAATCAATCAATTAAGATAATTTAGCTGTAACTTCAGTTAGTTTTTTAGCGATCGCCAAAATCCCTTGAGCCTGTCTTTCGTCTTTCAGTTGTCCCAACTCATCAAATGCTTGCGTCGCATGGGGAATAGCTTTTTGTTCGGGAATCACAAATACCCCAATTCCCTCTAAAATGGCACGAACATGAACTAAGCCTCTAATTCCTCCTAAACCTCCAGGAGAGGTAGCCAACAGTGCCGCGACTTTGCCTTGGAAGCAGCTTAATGGTTTTTCATTGAGTTCGGGACGAGATGCCCAGTCAATAGCATTTTTCAATAATGGAGTAATTGAGCCATTGTATTCGGGACAGGAAATTAAAAAACCTTGATGTTCGCGCAAAAGATGCTTAAATTCCAGAACTTTTGGCGGTAAACCTTCTTGTTTCTCTAAATCCTCATTAAACAGAGGCATCGGATAATCTAGCAGATCTACATACCTAACTTCTGCTCCTGCTTGACTCGCTCCTTCAATAGCAATTTTGACCAACTTTTTATTAAAGGAATCAATTCGAGAACTCCCAGCAAAAGCCAGAATTTTTGGCTGATTAGACATCTTTGTTCCTCAAGATATTGATTATTAAAATAACATATCTTGCGATCGCACTCAGTAATTAGAGCGATCACGTTTTTGCTAATTCGGTAATGTCACGACTTGGCAATGCTCTTTCGGACATGAAATACTATAAGGAAAGGTTATAAGCAAAGTAGAGAAACTATGACGCGCATCTTCATTAGTCACAGTCATTCGGATGAGGCGATCTCGCATAAGCTAGTAAACTTCCTCTTGGCTGCTCTGAGGATAGAAGAAGAAGAAATATTTTGCTCCTCAAATCCCGATCAAGGATTGGACTATCGCTTTAATGGCGTACCAGATCAACTCAAAGAGAAATTAAAAAACTCGTCAGCTTTGATTGTCTTGATAACCTCTGATAGCCTTCACTCAGCATGGATACCATTTGAAGCTGGCTCATTCTGGACAACAGATAAAACAGTAATTCCTATTTTGGGACCAGGCTTGACTCACGATGATTTGCCAGGACCATTAAGAAGTTTACTCAGTATTCCAATAGACGTAAAAGATTGGAGATACAAAGTAAATAACGCTATAAACCAACTAGTTGCTCAGTTAAAGATCGAGCAAAAGGTAAGCAAAAGACGAGATGCCACATTAGGAGAATTTTTTGATGTTCTCAGAGCTTGGCAGTCTAAACGACCCTCGAGCGATCCAGCATCACAAGAAGAAATTGAAGAGTTAAGAACTCAGATACAAGAACAAGAGAGATCGCATAATAAACAACTTCAAGAAATGAAAGCAACTTCGCAACAAGAGAAGTCAGAATTAGAACAAAATATTCAACTCTATCAGTCTCAAATCAGAGAACTAGAGCAACAGTTAGAGCAAGCGCGATCTCTCACAAGTGAGAAAGGCGTTTACTATCATAAACTTCGTGACCTTCTAGCAGCAGGAAATTGGAAGGAGGCAGATCAAGAAACGGCTAAAGTTATGCTTGAAGCTGCCGGAAGGGAAAGTACAGAATACTTAAGTGCAGAGGATCTTGATAATTTTCCTTGTGAAGATTTGCGTACCATCAACCAACTATGGCTGCATTACAGTGATGGCAAGTTTGGCTTCAGCGTTCAGAAGGAAATCTATAAGAGTCTGGGAGGAACAAAGGAGTATAACGATAATGTCTACGAGCGATTTGGAGATCGCGTCGGCTGGAGAAAATACGAAAACTGGGTGACCTACTCTGACATTTTTGACATGCCGGAGAACAAGGCAAACAATGCAAAGCGATATGGACACCTCCCTTCACCTCCTAATTATCAGGAAATATTGCACGAAGAAATATTGACGACAGAGATAGCAATAGAAATGTTGTCAAACGAGACATCACTTAGTGCTGGGGATATTTATGTAATTGGTGAACAGGCTCAACTGAATGCTCAGCGTTTGGCAGACCTTGAAGATTATAGAAATTATGATTTGTACGTTCGTGGCATTGGTAAAACTCTCCTTTCTCTTCTCTCACGCGAAGACTTGTAACCTTTAAAATATAAAGGCTTCAGGCAACTTCATTAAGTAATAAGTAATAAGTAATAAGTAATAAGCAATAAGTTTATTTTGATTTGATCTTATTAATTGTGGCAGTTAAAATTTTGATTATTTCAATTTATTTAAATAGTTAGCTATTTGACTAATATAATGGGGATAAATTATTAAAACTTTTTTGATATGACCAAAAAGCATTTTATGATTAATATTTAAATACTGATGAGCCAAAATATTTCTGACTCCTACTGATAAAGACAATTCTTCTGCTAATTCAACAGTAATAATATTATATTTTCCCAAATTAAGAAAAGATTGTTTATTTGTAGTTGATTGAACTTGAAGACCTTTAGTAAGCAAATGCTCATTAATATCTAATGCAGCTTGAATCACTAACTCAAGAATACGCTCGGAAATTATTTTTAGATCAAAGCTAGCCAAATATTCTTCTAAAGTAATTGTTTCAAAGCGTCTTAACTCACGAAGATTATCAGACATAAATTTAAGTAGGCTCAGAACCATTGTCGGTTCAATACTCATTTTTCAGCCCACTCTTTGAGAAATGCATTGATTTGCTCTTTCAAATTATTTTCTATTGTTTGTAATTGTATGTCGTTTAGTAAAGCTTTTTGTTGAAATTGCTCGAATTCTCCTGGCTGCTGTTCATAAATTAATTCACCATCACGAGTAATAAAATGAGCTAATAAAGGAGTAGATTTTTCTAAATCGATAACATCTACTAGATCTTCATTAATTTCTAAAACTTCACTAATTATTTGTAATATTTGCAATAGTCCATTTTCGTTTTCATTCTGATTAAGCTGTCCTGAATCATACATAACAGCAAAATCCCAATCACTCTTACTATGAATATTTCCTACAACTCTAGAACCAAATAAAACTAACATTTTTAGAGAGAAAAATTTTTCGGTAATTTTTTCAACAAGTTGGCGTAAATCATGATTTTTTGTTTGGATATTTTGATTCATAAATTGTGAATAACTAGGACTAAAATAATTTTCGTTGATTACACAGTGCAAAGATTATTCATCGCTCTCGATCCTCTCTAATTAATTCTGTGCTATCTGGTAGCCCAAAATCTGCTGGATTAACCCGATGATGCCGATCTATTTCCGCTTGTAACTGGGGAACAGCTTGACGTCTTTCTTCCCAAGTAGGATCGGTTTCTGGAGAAATGAGAAATTTTAATTTTTCCTGTGACTGATTTAAAGATTGTTTCAACAGTGCGATCGCTTGTTCTGTGACAGTACAATTATTTGCGATCGCAAGTTGTTCGATTTGAGTTAGCATTCCATCGGGAAGGTTTTCTAGATTCAAAGCTGCCATTATCTTTTATCGTTTAAGGTGAATTAATTATATTTTTTTACTTGTTTTTTCTAGCCTACCTCACTGTAAACTTCGCTCAACAATCTTGTCACTGCGCCATTTAAACTTGCTGTACCAACATACTCAGCATATTCATTTAACTTATTCCAAGTTTCCTGATTTAATCGCACATAAAACTCGCAACCCATCCCTGGTATATAATTAACTCCTTCTTCAATTTGTTTGTTGTTCTCGTTTTTATTGTCAGAACCAACTTGACTTTTATCAGATATAGACTTCCCTTCAATTTTAGCTACAAGATCGGAAACGACCTTACCAGATGGAACTCTACCTTTAGCCATTTCTATTGCTTGACGCCAAATTTCCCTCTGTTGTTGAGGTTCAAGCTTAGTTAGAGATCTAATTTGCCATTCAGAAGTAGGTATTATTTCTAAAGTTTGATTCGTGTCTGATGTGTCCGAACTATTTTGTGTCCGATCCGGACACATTTGCAGAATATTATCCACAACAACGGATGCATCAATTAGGCGATATGAATGACGACGAGCAAAACCAAATCTTTCTTTACAATATTCTTTAAAAGTTTTGTGAGTAGATCGATATAATTTTCGATCGCGAAGTTCCCTTAAAGCACATCCCGCCGCATAAAATGCTCTTTCTACTTGTCTCTCTAGCCTTAATCTATCTCGTTCATCTTCTAAACTTATTTCTTCATTATTGACTATTTCAATTGCGGTATTTTTAGGCTCTTTTGAGTCCACTATTGATATCATGAGAATATGCCTCCTATTAGGCGAAATTAGCGATCGCTCAAAGGCTACCAACCATAATGCGATCGCTAAATCAACATCCATATTCGCATTATATATGTATAGAACGAGGAAGAAAAGCTAATTGTTAGTTTTTTGCTAGATAATGTAGATGTGATGACAAGGCAGTTTGTAAGAAAAAAATGACAGACAAAAACTATTCTCATGGCAAGCATCCCAATAGTTTGGCAAATTTAAACTACCGTGGAGGAAGACCAAAAACCTTTAATGCGTCTAAAAAAAGAAGAAGTGTCTCTGTTACAGAAGAAGGATGGGAAGGATTACAACCAGTTATTGAAGAATTAGGCTGTAAAAGCGTATCTGATTTTTTGGAAAAAGTCGGTAGAGGATTGGTAAAGGTTCAAATTTCTGCTTGAGTATCAGCCAAAGATATCATGTGCTTAAGATTTTTTCAGTACCATTTTTTTGTTACGTACATTGCGATCCGGTAATTCGGTTTCCAAATTCAACAAGCGAGGTTCTCTGACTGCGATCGCGACCAAAATTAAATTAAATATTCCCAGTAATACTAGTAAGAGAGAAATCCCGCCATCTTGTCCCATTTGACCACCAATAAACCGCGTTAAATAATGTAATGGTCCTCCTTCTGCCATCAAAGGATTTAATATCGTATCAACCAAAGGTCCAGCTAACAGATAGGCGATAACAGCTAAAGCTCTTTCCAAACTTTGGATTAAAGCAAAGATTCTGCCGTGGAGGTGAGTCGGAACTTTACTTTGCCAAATCGCCTGATTCGAGCTTATCAGAATAGGATGAGAAAATAAATAGAGAAAAACTCCCACTGCTAAGACAATTACTGAGATCTTGAGTCCAGCGAATAAAGTGACAATTCCCTGTAAGCCGACACAACCCACAATGGTAATTACCCGATATTTAGTGTTTCCCCAAATACTCATTAGCAAGCTACCGAGAAGTACTCCACAACCCCCAATAGAAAGAACTGTTCCCAATTGTTGGGTTGAATCAGGTTTATACAATAAAGGCCAAATAACAACCTCAACCATTCCTGTAGTAAAAAAACTAATCGACACAAAGCTTATTAGTCTTAGTAAACCTGGTCTAGTGGCAATGTAATTCCAGCCTGAAATTGTATCTTGTAAAAAGATCCTTGTTGCTGATTTATTACGACTTCTTCTTCTCTTAACATTGGGAAATCTAACAATCGATAGGGTGAATAAGGCTATAACAAAAGTTCCTAAATCAATTGTTAATACTCCCTCTAAGCCAATAATCTTCATTAAAATCCCAGCAATAAAAGGAGAAACAATTTTCGCCACACCACTAGAAACTTGTACCATGCCATTAGCACGACTAAAATGCTGCGGAGGCACTACTTGTGCGATCGCTGCTGTAGAGGCTGGAGTTTGAAAAGCATTGAAAGTAGAGGTGACAGTAACAGCCAGATAAATATGCCAAACTTCTAACTGATTAGTTGATGCCAAGAAAATTACGATAATGGTAATCAAGGTTGTTACCACATCACTCATAATCATCGCATAACGACGATTCCAACGATCTATTAAAACTCCCGCAAAAGGAGAAACAATAACTTTTGGTAAATAGATCAGCAGAATAGTCAGGGCAAATTGCGTAATGGTTCCTGTATCTCGATAAGTTTGTTCGAGAATCCAAAAACCGAGAGCAAACTCTGTCAGTTTAGAACCTAACAGAGAAATTAATTGTCCAACCCAGACGATTAAAAAAGTACGCATGAAATAGGAGTGCTAATACTATAAACTACAATATAGATTACAATAATTACCATAAGCTAGCTTTTATAATAAGCTTCAGCTAACATATATAAGTATTTTTACTGACTCAAAATAGAGAAAGCTCCAAGCATTCTAACCTCAGTTTATAAAAAAAATCTATATTGCTAACAGGAAACTTATCTAGTTTATAGCTCGAAAAAGATGTTGGGGATTGCGGTGCGCGTTCTGTTGGGGATTAGGGAAAGAATTTATTAATCAAGCTAATTATGTGCTGTAATGTGGAGAATCAGAGTTGTTTATCTAGGGCAAGATTAAAGGAAGTAGATGGGAAAACAAAGGGATTATTACTTGATTCTAAAAATATCCCCCAATGCGACTATAGAAGAAATTAAAGCTTCTTTTCGACGTTTAGCCCGTCAATATCATCCTGACCTCAATCCCGATGATCCTGAAGCAGCAGAATGTTTTAAAGCAATTTCCGAAGCTTATGACACCTTGTCAGATCCGCTCAAACGTCGCCGTTACGATCGTGATCGCAGTTTGACTAGCAATAAATACAGTAGCAGTTATAGTTCTCCCGAGCCGATTCAGAAACCTCAGGATGCTCAGTATTATTATCGTCGGGGAATAGCCCAAGGCAAAGCGAAACAATATCAGAAAGCGATTGCAGAATATACTAAAGCGATCTCCTTAAATCCCAATTTCATTGATGCTTATCTTAAAAGAGCCGAAATGCGTTACACATTGGGAGATCACCAAGCGGTATTAGATGATTGTTATTGGGTAATTAAAATTAACCCTTCGTTTGCCAAGGCTTATTACTATCAAGGAAGAGCCCGCTACAGCTTGGGTTATGTGCAAGCATCTATTGATTCTTTTAGTGAGGCTATTCGACAGGATAGAGATTATGCTCAAGCCTATTACTATCGCGGAATTGCCTGTGGAGATCTCCAGGACAAATCTTTAGCTATTAAAGATTTACAAATTGCTGCGGAATTATTTCGTTTTGAAGGAAACCATGAGGCTTATTATATTGCTAAAAATAAAGTTGAAAATTTAAATAATTTTGGCTTGAAGTTTTTCCCTGACTTGAAAAATTTTCTAAGAGAAAACATTATAATTAAGTTAATTTTTCCGATACTGGTTCTAAGTATTTCGCTTTTTATTCTTACGCAATTATTTAGTATTCAACCCTTATTCCTTTTATTATTAGTTTCTCTTTTTTTATTGTTATTTCTTTTGTTCATCTGGAGTAAACTTTATAAGTTATAACCTAAGAAGCTGATTGAATAACAAAAATAAAACTTTGACAGTTCCTGGTAAAAATGGTGATGATGTTCCAATTTATTTGGAAAAACAATTAGTAAAATTATTAGCAGAACTAGAAAAATTAAGAGAGGAATAAATTCAATGAGTCAATACACCATGCTTATTCAATGGTCAGATGAAGATCAACTTTTTTTAGTTACCATCCCCGAATTCAGCGGTCTTGCTTAGGCAAGTGCTACGCAGCGCGTTATCATGCCTTGTACTCATGGGAAAACTCGTCAGGAAGCAATAACAAATGGGGAAGAAGTAATTGAAATGTATTTGGAAGCTTGGCAAGCTGAAGGAGAAACCATTCCCGAACCAAGTAAACTACAGACTGTATAAAATCTGAATCTGTTTGTATTAGTTAATGCCTAAAATAACTCAATTAACTCCTAAACAAGAAACTTTAATTCTTAAATATTACTTATATCTCACCAAATTCACTCGATAACGCTGTTTTTTAGTAACAGAAACTTCTCCTACTTCTAATCTTCCTTTTCCTCTAACAGAAATTAAATCTCCCGATTTTACGTTATAGCTAGCCTGAGTAATATCTTTCCAATTAATGCGAACATCGCCAGCAGAAATTGCATTTGCCATTTTACTCCGCGACATGCCAAAACCCGCAGATGCGATCGCATCTAATCTCATAGAAGCCTCGACAGTAGTCATTTCTTTCTTTTTTGGCGGACGTATTTTTAGTTCACTAAAATCAATTTGCTGAGTTTTAACTCCCACAGATCTTACTTGAATTAGAGAAGTTGTCAGAAAATCTACCATTTCAGGAATCACGATTACTTGTGCACCTCTTTCCCCTAAAACAATAATATCTCCGACTTTTTCCCTAACGATTCCCGTCCCCAAAATTGCCCCTAAAAAATCTCTATGGGTAGCCGTATCAAACAAGAAGTTGCCCGCAATATCCAAAGCTGCTAATTCAATTTGGGAAATATCTAAAGGTATTTCCGAACGAGCAATCCCCAATCTTTGTCTTTCAGCTTGGGGATAACCACCCCAAGCCAACAATTCTATATCTGTTAATTTGTTAAAAATTCCCTGCACTTCAAGCATCACAGGAGGAGATAAAAAATCAGTTAAAACTACTTCCCAAGTTTTCAAAGCTTGCTCAGCCTTATCAATAACCCGAGCAACCTCTTCCCTATTTTCAACCCCTTTTAATAAATCTTCTCTTGGTAACATTAAATTTGCTAAATAATAAATGTTTGATGTTCAATGTTCAATGTTTACTGTTGATATCCTTGGAGCATTTCGGGTTTAAATTTACGCAAAATATCTGCTGATTTAGAAAGAAAAATTTCTGAACCTTTAACTACTACTAAATACTTCCCTGCATCCAAACGATTGCGATAGGGTAAAGCATCACCACTTCCCGTAGTTAAACCTACACCACCACCGACAAAAAAACTGCCCATAGCACCACCAATCGCCCCAGCAATACCGCCAACAATATGATTTCCTGGAGTACCAGCCCAACTAAAAGTATCTAAACCAGTTATCAAATCGAAACCATAACCAGCCGCAAAGCCAAAAGGAACTAGCCAATAAGCCATCGCGATCGCTCTTTTTTTCGCTTGTTTCCCAGGATCGATTAAACCAAATTCATCAGCAGTTTTGTAACCTCGACCCAAAATACTCATCTGAGATTGGGGAATCTTAGCTTTTTCCAGGGCGGTGTAAGCTTCTTCTGCCACAAGGCGATCTGGTAATACAGCAATTAAGTAATTCATTAATATTAAGCAAAAATTTTATTGATTCTTCTTTAGATAGATTATCAGTTTCAAGGCAATTACAATTGGGTCAGTTTAGCTTAAATAAACTATAACTACAAAAACCTGAAGGACTACGAGCTCTACATTTTAATTAATGGCAATCCCTAGATATTCAGAATATTATACGGTTAGCTAATTGTTCCAGTAAGAGGCGAACTGGCACTAGCATATTGTTTAACAGGAATTCTCCCTGCAAGATAAGCTAGTCTTCCCGCAACTGCTGCTAATCCCATTGCCTGTGCCATTGCTGGGGGATTTTTGGCTAACGCGATCGCGCTATTAATCAATAAAGCATCAGCTCCCATCTCCATTGCTTGGGCGGCTTCACTGGGAGTGCCAATTCCCGCATCAACTACTACAGGAATCTGCGACTGTTCGATAATAATCTCGATATTTGCAGTATTTCTAATGCCCTGTCCTGAACCAATGGGAGAACCCAAAGGCATCACTGTAGCACAACCAACCTCTTCTAAACGTTTTGCCAGCAAAGGATCGGCATTGATATAAGGAAGTACCGCAAAACCTTCTTTAACTAATTGTTCAGCCGCTTCAAGAGTACCAATCGGATCGGGGAGTAAATATTTGGCATCGGGAATAACTTCGAGTTTGACAAAATTATTATCCTCCTGCCCTAAAAGTTTTGCCATTTCTCTGCCCAGACGGGCTACCCGAACTGCTTCATCGGCAGTTTTGCATCCTGCGGTATTGGGTAACATCCAGATTTTCTGCCAGTCAATAGCTTCTGCTAAACCTTCATGTCCAGCTGCTTTGGTTTGTACTCGGCGCACTGCTACAGTAACAATCTCACAACCACTAGCGACAATACTATGTTGCATCGCTTCGATATTAGGATATTTGCCTGTACCAGTCATCAAACGAGACTTAAAAGTTTTTCCTGCAATGATCAGGGGTTGATCTTCTGAAATGATTTGAGAATGAGAAGATAGGAGAGGTGAAGCAGCAATTGTCATAGGAGATTTTTCTTTAACTTCTAAGGATAAATTGATACCGTTGGATTCGCTGTTTGCAGAATCTTGATTGAGGACGTTAAGACTATTGTGTCCGTTATTGAAATCATGATTCAAAGAATTAACAGTCTTATTTTGTGATTGGTTCGAAAAGCGTTGCCAACTAAAATGAGGTAGTAAAGGATCGGATTTTTGCTCCAGAATCAAATCAGTCATCAACAATGCCGTAACAGGGGCGAGTAGTATTCCATTACGATAATGTCCTGTAGCTAAATATAAATTATCACAGGGACTAATTCCGAGAATCGGCAATTCATCAGGAGTTCCTGGGCGAAAACCCCACCAAAATTCTTCAATTTGCCAATCTGCAACTGCTGAATATAGTTTTGTAGCTTTATTTAATAAATTTTGAATACCTTGAGGCGTATTATGGGGAGTCCAACCGACATCTTCTACTGTAGCACCCAGAATTAGTCGCCCATCTTGTCGCGGTACGAAGTAGATATTATTGCCAAATAAAACCCTTTGTAGAGGATAGGGTTCATGGGGTTGATGGGGCATTCTCAGAGACATCATTTGCCCTTTGACTGGTTTCACTGGTACGGGCAATAATTCACTCGCCCAAGATCCTGTCGCCAGAACATATTTCTCGGCGGTGAATGATCCTTGGCTGGTCATAATATTAGTGACATTCCCTGCTCTTTGTTGAATTGCCTGAACTGTAACTCCTTCTTGGATTTCTATTTTTAAATTTTGGGCTGCTTGAATAAGCGATCGCATTAAACAACGATTATCAACTTGTCCATCTTCGGGATACCACCAACCACCAGCCACATCTTGACCTAATCCTGACTGATAAAAGTTAATAGTCTCCCGATCCAACCAGGTTTTACTCCCCGTCTCCTCGTCTCCTATTCTCCCCGTCTCCCCATCTCCATAAAGGGGAGCCAAAATACCGCAGGGCAAATAGCCAGTAGCAATTCCAGTTAAATTTTCCAGTTTACTTGTCCATTCAGGATATAACCAGCGCGATCGCAGACATAAATCTAACATCTTAGTATCGGCTATATCTTCTGCCATTGGGGCTAACATACCTGCTGCGGCATCGGATGCTGCCTGTTGAACATCACGGGATATTACTGTAACTTCTGCACCTCGTAATTTTAACTCAACAGCGATCGCTAATCCAATAACACCGCCACCAATAACAATAATTTCCCGATTCTTATTCATTTCGCCAATCCGAAGAGGAGATTTCTCGCAACGTCTAGGATAGAATTATATCTTGGTTTGCATAGTATTTCACAAGCAATACTTGAGTTCTGCTTATTGTCTAACTAAGGTAATGGGGAAAAATACGCGATCATCATTATCTTATTTCATTCTGTAAGTTAATGCTAAAGCAGATTCTGATTGTCAGCCGACAGAAGATGATTTTTGGACTAACGCTACGTTTATTTTACTTAATACTTCGGCAGTTCATAAATCATTAAGCATTGAAAAAAAAGCAATGCCCTAACTTTGCAAACTAGAGTGGCTATAATAATTCTAAAGTACTAATCATCTAAATTAGTAGATTTTGTATGCAAGTGAATATTGAACAAGAGTCAGAAACTTCTAGCAAAGAACTTAATGCTCTCTTTAAGAACCGATGGCATGGTGCCGTAAACATTCGTGGTATTCGTTATCAAATTCTTTATTCTGTACTTCGCGCTTTAGATCTTTACAAAAAAGAAGGAATTGACAGTTGCCTTCGATTAGAAGGGATTGAAGATGTAGATATTTTAGACTTAGTTGGGTTGCGTTACAAAGATGAATACGTTCAGGTTAAATCTGCTGATAAACCTTGGAAATGGAGTCAACTTAAAGAACCACTTGCGGGATTTCTAAAGGTTTCTCGTACTGATCCTGATTGTCGTTTTGTCTTAGCTGTAAATTTTTCTTTGACGAAAGATATTGAAAAACTATCTCTGCTAGAATCTTTATCTAAAAATGAAAAAAAGAGAATTAAAAATAATTTTCGTCAGCTTTGTCGCAAGCTAGGAGGTTCTTCTGAGGAAGCAGATGATCTTCTTGGTAGACTTTCTATTATTTCATTATCAGAAGATAAAATTTGGAAGTTATTGAGAGTAAATATTACGGAAGCATTTAGTCTTGGTAGTGAAGCCGTTAATACTTACATAGCAGCCCTGGTTGCTAAATTTCTTGATTGGGCTAAAGAACGTAAAACAATCAGGCACTTTGATTTAGAAAATGTTCGAGCAAATATTGGCGAAGCTTTAGCACGAGAGACAGAGTTCCAAGCTTATGGACGCGGTTTGATCGATAGAGTTTTATGGAAACCAGACCAAAGAATTACAGACTTTTTTGAAGGAAAAGGAACAAGACCTGGTCATATTGTTGCTGGCTTTGACATTAAACGAACAAATTGGCTAGAAAAAATTGAGGCAGCACTCAATACTTCTAAAGTCTGCGTTCTCAGAGCTTCAAGCGGACAAGGTAAATCAACACTTATGTATCAGTATGCCTATGAAAAATGGTCGAGAGAAAACATCTTTATTCTTAGAGTAGCCAAATCATCAGAACAGGTGGAATTGGTTCGTAATTATCTTCAATTCAGAGCTGGTCTAGGATTACCAGTTCTTTTACTAATTGACAATATCGGATGGTCAACTCAGCTATGGTCGTCTATAGCTCAAGAATGTACAGCTTTGGGCATCCGAGTTTTAATAACAGTGCGTGATGAAGACTGGCAGCGTTTTGCTCAAGAAAGCTTGACTAGTTACGAAATTCTAGAACCAAGCCTAGATTTTGAGGAAGCATGTCAAATATACCAAGTCCTTCATGCAGAGGGACGAATACATACATCCGTCGATTCTCCTGAGTGGGCATATGAAAAAATTGGAGACTCTCACCTACTTATGGAGTATGTTTATCTTCTAACCCAAGGGCGTATGTTAGAGGAACGCCTAAGAGATCAAATTAAACAATTTTCTCAGCAACAGGAAGATCCTGCCAAAGTTGAAATACTGCGTCGAACTGCCTTAGCCGAAGCACTAGGAACACCTGTTGTCGTCGATAAGCTGCTAAGTGGAATCTCTTTAAATAGCGATCCACAACAAGTATTACAATCCCTTTGTGGTGAGTACCTGAAGTTGGAGGGAAAATTAATAATGGGACTTCATTGGGTACGTTCAAACTGTTTAGCTCAGATTCTTCATCAAGATTATCCCAATCCTGCTATTACTGCCTTGGCAATCTTAGATGCCATACCTTCTGCCAATCTCTCAACTTTTGTATCCAATGCTTTATGCTGGCAAGGACTAGATGTAGAGATATTTCTAAAAGGCTTAGCTAATAAAACTAAAAATAGCGCTCTCGATACTACTTTAACTTTTCTGGATGGTGTTTTTGAAGCTGGAGAAAGAAAGTTTTTTGAAGCTAATCGAAATTTATTCGACGAAGCTTATGAATATTTAGGGACTTCTGGAATATTTTGGCTAGGAATGGATTGTCTACCTATTGTTAGTGCAAGTGACAATTTTTCTAATCTAATAAATAGTTTAGGTGATAAGGCAGTAAATCTTCAAAAAATAAGAGAAATCTCCTCTAAAGTAAATAAAACTTTTAGAGGTATCGATCTATGTATTAACTTTTTAAGTCAGATTTGTCTAGACATCCAAGCAAATACTTTACTTAATGACTTGAAGAATACAGGTAGACTACTAGACTGGTTAGCCTTGTGTGAACTTAAAATATCAGCTTGGCAAAGTATCAAAGATAGTTTCCTTTCAGATACGAAAATTCTCAGTCTCTCTTTAGAGGATTTTTGTAGTCTAGCACAAGGGGTTTATCGTTACGATGGATATATTTATAGACGATGGTTTTCTCTAAATAAAGAAGATATTCTTGGCTATCTCAAACTACACACAGACTGTATTGAATTAAAAATAGAAGACG
>JAAUXX010032213.1_pt1 | contig 16809 bp, 16 predicted proteins | sample 7278111 | NCBI WGS metagenome assembly JAAUXX01 (sample SAMN14350116, study PRJNA611818) | marine sediment metagenome | isolation source: surface marine sediment (1.8m) | place: French Polynesia: Moorea | collected 2018-08
CCTTCCACTTGTACAGCAGGTTTGCTGCCACACCCACTGCCTCGGCCGCTTTGGGAACGCTGTAGCCCTGTTCGGTCACCAGCGCAACCGCCTCCTCTTTGAAGGCTTTGGGGTATTTTCTTCTTGTTTGTTTTGTGCTCATTTGACACCTCAGTTTCAGATCGTATTATCTCTTAACTAAGTGTCCGGTGCTATTAGACCACTACATGCCGTCTCAATTGCGAACAGGAAAGCAACGGCGACGAAATGGCTTTTTCGTATGAGCGGTAGGTCTTCGTTAAAACCCGCCGCCTGGCAGATCATTTCAATTTCTGAATGTGAAATACGTCTGTTTCTCGCCGGTGGACTTTTCGGCCTCTGAAGATCCTTCAGGGGGTTGTGAGCCATCCATTGCCAGACTCTTGCTATTGTCAGGCAATTGCTTAGTAGATTTAACTCGCGGTTGACAGTCGAGGATTTCACCTCTGCCAAACGATGATCGATCCATTCCTGGAAGTCTTTACGCGTGGCGTTTTTGAGTTTGAGTCCGCCGAGTATTTCATCCAGTTCAAATCGTGCGAGTCTCTTTTGCTCCCAATAACACCCACGCTTCTTGGGCGAAACTTCGTGTGAGTATTTTTTGAATAAGTCGGTGAAGTTTCATGAGTCGTCAACCACCGCAGAGAGTTTACTTAATTCTACTTCACGTTCGCGGGCCCAGCTTTTTGCCTTTCCAGCCGGAAGCGTCTTTGATTCTCTGAAGCCATTGACGTGAAGCTGTACTCTAACTTTGCCGTTTTCCAGTCTTATATAAGAAGCCATTATGCTGTTCCCTTATACAGTTAATTCAAAAATGGGTAATAGTGTGCGTAAAAATCGCGTAATCATGAATGGAAATAACAGCAAAAAACGGGATTTACACGGACGAGCCGCTGTGACTGATTTCTGGCCATTAAGCCAAAAAATCTATAAAAATCAGTTGGTTAAGGGAAAATAAGTAAGAATCTAGATTGATCGGGAAATGATCAATTCCTGGGAGAGGCCTCTCTCGAATAGTTGGTTTAAGCTATTGATTTAAAAGGATTTATAATTTTTAGATATCAAAAATACCATCATTTATACCAACAAACACCCGTTCCTGGAACGTCAACCACCCACCTTCCGCGTGTTCAGTGAATATGCTCAGGATACTCGGATATGACACAAAATAGTACAAAAAATAACCAATCAGCCGCCACTGCTTCCGCGTCGATGGATATTGGCAGGCAAATAACCCAACTGACGGACAAACTCTACAACCTGGAGAGCTGTTATCAGTTCCACCTCGCCTGCATTCAAGTGATGACGGAGAAGGACCTATGTTCGATCGGTGCGAGATGGAACCACGGACTGTTCTTAACCTCTGGTTGGTTACTGGACACGCACAAAGGTATCATCCAAGAGTTAGACCATATCAAAGGCGGGCTCGACGCTCTAAACTCACAACGTCCAATCAACCGCTGACAATTCGTCCAGCCCCTCCGTGCCGCTTGCCGTGCTGGCACGGGGTGTTCTTAGCCCCCGCATAAGCTCCCCCTGGCGGTGCTCCTGGACTTCGCCATAGCTGGAAAACGTGGTCATGGTACTCTCATGGCCAAGGTTCTGGCTCCAGGCTTTGAATTGCTCGGGGGTCCGGCAGACTCTTTCTCCGAGCTGCGCGAGCGTATGTCGAAAACTATGTGGCTGATAGTAGCCGAATCCGGCTGTTTCAAAGGCCCTTCGAAATATCCTGCGCACGGGGCCGGCATTGGACCAGTGATCTTTGCTCAGGCCAGACGCCTGGAAACTGTGGCTTTGCCCCTGGGCTACCAGGGTTTTGGGAAACAAAGGATCATCGTTACCAAAAAGTAAGTTTCCTTTCAGGTGGCATACCCACTTGTGAACAATGTCGTAAACATCCTTATCGACGGGGAAAAAGAAGGTGGCGAAGGTCTTACTAAATTTGGTGTTCACTTCTCTGGCATCTTGGCTGACACAATTTTGGTGAATATCAATGTGCTTGATTTTCATCGATATGGTAGCGCTATTCCGTGTTCCCGTGAGTAGCGTAAACGCGACCAGGGCGCGATCTCTTTTTTCGATGTCATTAGTGAAAGGCATTGTATTCAGCACATGTTTAATTTGCTCGATAGTGGGCACTGGCCCTGCTCTTTTCGCCGTGGCCACCCTCGTGTCTTTTGCAGATAGATTGAAGTATTCCGCATCTGAATAGTGAATGCGTGACTTGTAACCAGGCTCTCGCGATAACCACTCAAAGAAAGCCTTCAGGTGACGCACGGTGGAATACAGGGTGGTTTTGCTCAAGGGCTTACCCGTTTTTTGGCTCTTTTGCCTTGCCAAATATGCCTTGAACCCCACCGCTTGCTTATGGTGGAAAGCTTTGAAATCGCGCCACTTGGTGTATTCCTCAAAACGGGCAATAGCCATGGCGATGGTATCGAGAGAGCCCTCGCTGTGTTGCCTGGCGTTTTTCATAAATTCCAGATATTTGCGTTTAACCCGTTCGTTGCCGGGGTGGTGTTTTTTACTCATGTTCTGACTCCATCCTCAAGTGACAGTTTAAGAGAGGCTCCCAGCGCTAGATTAATCGTTTTTCCGCTCTCGCCAGCGTGAATCAAATTTATGCCTAATTTCCTGCCATATCGATAGGCTGATAAACTTGTGCATAATGATGGTGCATTGTGGGCACACCGCGACCATGGCGCCTGTTGATTCGGTAGTTGGTTGAAAATCCACCATGTTGGCCCCCGGCTTTTGGGGCTTCTTACACTTCACGCAATACATTTCCTCTGGCTTGCACTTGTATTTTCTGGCGGCATTGCGTTGACGCAAAAAGGCGCGCAGCTCGCTACCCAGAATCAAGAACGGCTTTTGGTCGTCGATAACAGGTAACCCAGCCTTGATCCATTCGCGAACAGTGTTTTTATGTACGCCAAATAAATCCGCCGCTTCCCTTATCGTGTAGCTGCGGCGCAATTTTGCCAGGTTGGGGTTAAGTCGCTTGGCCATTATTTACGCGTCCTGCTATGGATGATCCTCTCTTCCAGCCAGTTTTCGATATCACTTTGGCACCATCCCACGGCCCGTTTTCCCAGCGATATTGGCCGGGGGAATTCGCCGCGTGACATTTTCAAATAGATGGTGCTGCGAGAAAGTCCGGTAAAGTCTATGACGGCGGGTAACCGCAGTATCTTGTGTGACATTGTGAAACCTCTTGAATGACTGTTGGATCAGATGTTCAAAAGGTTAACTGGGCGATTTGGGCGATAAAATCCGGGGTTCTTAGCGGGGAGGGGCCTTGTTTCAAGCCTGATAGCTGACTTTAGTTCGGCAGCAGCAAAGGCATTTCAAAGCGAGATTTGAATAACTGTTTGTAGATCAATGACTTACAATCACTGATTTGGGCGAAAAAATTCCGCCCAACTTTTTATCCCAGCATGTGTTTTCGAATGGTTTCCGCACTAAGGCCATGTGCAATGGGGCTTTTGGAAATCCGGTCGGCAATCCACACATTAGGCTTATGCGGGTGTTCTTTCTTTAATTCGCGATACATATCTTGCCAACTTTGGTACTTGGCCTGGGTTTCGGCTTTGCGTGCTTCGCGTCTATCCCCTCGCGGCGCATAGGGTTTCTGTGGGGCTTGTGCCGGGAGTCGCAGAATACTATCGAGCTGTTCTCTGTCTATTGAGAGTTGATTATTATCGACATAAAGCAGATCCTTGACCGGGATTGATCGCTGGTTTAATTCCAGGGCGAGTGGCCCTTTTTGTAACCTCAGTTTTCCCCGGCGCTTTTTGAATTTAAGCCAGCCGATATCAATCACAGGTGCCTTGTCGATATCTGAAATACTGTTCTGTATTCCTAACAACTTGGCAATTGCCTTGGCGAAGTGCAAGGGGCTGCTTTGCCACCGCTGCAAACGTTCGGAAGGTATGGCAATGCGGCTCATTTGCGCCTGCATGTCGGGCTGTTCGCAAACAATAAAAGCTCTGCGTGTTTTGCCTCGACCGTCTTTCGAAAACACAACATCGCTAATGCACTGCTGATGACAGGCATGGCATTGTAGTGTGTCGGCTTTGGTGGCGGCGCTGATAAAGCCAGTGGTTAACAGATGGTCAAGCACCCCCGCTTGCCAACTGCGGGTATAATCCCAAGAGAGGTAAACACTGTTTTTTTGCGTATCAACAACGTCGACCAAGTCCTCAATGGCAGCTTCCAGATTCATGAGTCACCAACCTGATCCGGCGCACATGGCTCGATACCGGATTTGATCAAAATATCCCGGATTACGCGATCACTGCCTTCATAGTTCAACCCGCAGATATTAGGATATGTGATGTTAAAACGGCGCGTTCTGGCTCGTCTGCCATTGACGGGTTCCAGGGTGGCCTTGAGTCCGACCTGGGTAACGAAGTAGGGTGGCAGTGTGAGAGATTCCAACAGCCTATACACCGCTTGACTGTCTTTTGAGCTATCCGCCTCGACCTTAACACGTCTTTGTGTTTTAGAGCCTTTCAAAGTCACCCGAATATGTGTTACCACGATTGCCGAAATGCCCGAGTCTGGTTCAATCTGAAATTCAAAGGCAGGGTTTCTCAGCGGGCTTAAGTCGTAAACCCGCCTATCAATCGTGCCGTCCTCCAGTGCTTCCAAGCCCAAAATATGCTTGGCAAATAGCCTTTGCAGATCCGGAACGGCTTTTGTGTTCCGGGGCGCATAAATATCCAGTGAACCTTCGTTCTGGCAATAGACCAAAATAATTTCAAAGGCGGGGTGTCTGGCGCGAGTGCTCAAATTATCCTGAATCCATTCAACGCCCGTTCTGGCGTAGTCTTCGGGGTAAACAAAGAAATATTCCTGTTGGTAGCGCCGATAAACCTCGGCTTTGCAGTTTCGCCCCCGCCCCTCATTTTGATAAAAAAATGCACTAATCGCTTTCTCAAAAGCGGCTATGGCCTTGTCTTCCACCGCCGGTGGGGCTTTGGGTAGATCCTTTCGCTTGCGCCACATGGAGGCGCTGACATTGTCAGCATGCAAAAATTTGGAAGCACCAGGCCAGTAGTTTTGTCGCTCCATAAAAGCCCAGAACGCCTTGGCCTGCAAGCCTTCAATTTTGGCTATTTCTTGAGCAAAACCGGTGTCCTCGTGAAAAGCCGCTTCATCGATCAGGGCCTGAATGCCGCCATCGACCGCGAGGGCGTTGATATCCTGAAAATCGGCTTCCGCTTCCGCCTGTTTAGATTCAGATAATCGATTAAACGCCGCAAAGATGCCATCGGCATCCTTTTCCGCCGTATCATCCCATTGGATGTCCAGGGCCATATTTTTGCTTAAAAAATATACAGCCAACTGGGCATTAGGGGCTCGCCTGAAAAACTGTCTGTGTGAATATTGACCAGCCAATGCCTGTTCTGAGCCTGCTTATTAACTAAAAATACGAATTTGGCCATCATAAGACTTTGCGGGAATAAGTGTTATAGAATATGCGCGAAATATCACCACCACCTCCCGTCGGCTAGACTTAGAGGTAAGAACAATAAACGGGCCCATCCTGAATGCCACAACTTGAAAATATCGAAGCCATAGAAAAGCGCCTTTGGGGCAGCGCTGATAATTTACGCGCCAACAGCAACTACGCCAGCAACGAATACTTTATGCCCGTGATGGGGCTGATCTTCCTACGCCATGCCTACAGCCGCTATCTGGCGGTCAAGCCGGAAATCGAGGCTGCGCTGCCCTCGCGGGGCGGCGTGACCCGTCCGCTCACCAAGGAAGACTTTTCCAGCAAGGGGGCGATATTCCTGCAGGAGGAGGCCCAGTTTGACTACCTGGTTGGTCTGACCGAGGGTGACGACCGTGCCCAGGCCATTATCGATGCCATGGAGGCCATAGAAAGCGACTACGAAACCCTAAAAGGCGTACTGCCCAAAAGCGAATACCAGGAGCTGGACAACGACGTTACTGGCAACCTGCTGCGGACCTTTAACGACCCGGCGCTGAAGCAGGCCACCGGAGATATCTTTGGCCGTATCTACGAATATTTCCTTACCCAGTTTGCCAATCAAGGCGCCCATGACAATGGTGAGTTTTTTACCCCCGTGTCACTGGTGCAAATGATCGTTAACTTTATCGAACCGGATCACGGCGCCGTGATTGACCCGGCCTGCGGTTCCGGCGGCATGTTTGTGCAAAGTGCCCACTTTATCGAACGCCTGCATAAGAACCCGCAGGATGTGGCCACCTTCTACGGCGCGGAGAAAAACCCCACCACCATTCGCCTGGCCAAGATGAACCTGGCCGTGCATGGTTTGGAGGGGAAAATTCAAAAAGCCATCAGCTACTATGAAGACCCCCACGATTTTCTTGGCAAAGCCGACTTTGTCATGGCCAACCCGCCCTTTAATGTCGACGACGTGGACGCCGAGAAAATCAAAAACGACCCGCGCCTGCCCTTTGGCCTGCCGGGGGTGAATAAAAAAGGCGCGGTATCCAACGGCAACTACCTGTGGATTTCCTACTTCTACAGTTACCTCAACAACAATGGCCGCGCCGGCTTTGTTATGTCCTCCCAGGCGTCCAGCGCCGGCGGGCAGGAGGCCGAGGTGCGCCGCAAGCTGGTGGAAAGCGGCCACGTGGGCGCCATGGTCGCCATTCGCTCCAACTTTTTCTATACCCGCACGGTGCCCTGCGAGCTGTGGTTTCTCAATAAAAACAAACCCAAGGCCCGAAAAAACACGGTGCTGATGCTGGACGCGCGCAATGTCTATCGCAAAGTTACCCGCAAGATCTACGACTTCTCGCCGGAACAGCTCGCCAACCTCACAGCGATTGTGTGGCTTTATCGCGGTCAGCAGGAGCGCTTTTTGGCCCTGGTGGAAAACTATCAGCATCGCAGCTTGCAGGAAGCGCACAACAGCAAAACCACACTCGATGCCTTTATCGCCAGCAGTGATGCGCTGATGGGTAAACTCGCTCAGGTGGATAGTGACACCATCCAGGCCTTTGAAGTATTGACTCAGGATATTCGTGAGTTTGAAGACACGGTGGCAAGCCGCTGGCAACAGTGGGAGCAATTGCCCAGCGACAATGCCGGCTTGCTCAAGGCCTCGGCCTTACTGGAGCCCATTGCGGAAACCAGCCGTGATTTAATCAAACAAATTGACCAGTTGTATAAATTTGTTGAGAAAGGGGCTAAGGACAAGCCCACATCCACAAACGATGGCAAGGGCGCAGAGAAAGGGCTGAACAAGTTGGTAAAAGACCTCGACGAACAACGCCAAGCTGCCGTCGAACAGTTAAAGCAGGTGCGCTATATCTTTAAACAAGCGCACTGGCTGCAAGAACGCTTTCCCGATGCAGAACTGCGTGATGTGGCGGGGCTGGTCAAGTTGGTGGATATTGAAGAGATCAAGGCCAATGACTGGAGCCTGACACCGGGGCGCTATGTGGGGGTTGCGCCGGAGGAAGAAGATGAAGATTTTGATTTTGAGGAAACGTTGCGGGATATTCATATCGAGTTAAAGGGTTTGAATGAGGAGGCTGCTGTGCTTGCTGCTCAAATTCAGAAGAATTTCGAGGAGTTGGGGGTATGAGTTGGAGGACAAGGAGCATTGGCGAATTATGCGATCAATCAGGCGGAATTGTTCAAACTGGCCCCTTCGGTTCTCAATTAAAACAATCAGAATATATAGAAGATAGTAATGGTGTTCCCGTCGTAATGCCTAAAGATATTAAAGAAGGAGCAATAGACGAAAGTGAAATAGCAAGAATCCCGGAGGCTAAAGCAAATGCACTGAGTCGCCATATGTTAGCGAAGGGGAATATTGTATTCCCTCGGAGAGGGGAGATTAGTAAAAGGGGTTACATCAAGGAAGATGACAAGTATTTTTGCGGCACTGGGTGTTTGAAAATTCATATGCCAGATAATGAAGTGCTCAATAAATACCTGTTTTATTATCTCGATCAAGATCACGTTGTGAAATGGCTAGAGGGGCGTGCAATTGGTTCGACAATGCTTAACCTGAATACCTCAATAATGAGGTCGGTTAATATCTATTATCCTGATTTACAATCGCAAGAAAAGATAGTTAACACGTTGTCAGAATACGACGACCTAATCGAAAACAACAAACGCCGTATTGAGCTATTAGAAGAATCGGCGCGGCAGCTTTACAAAGAATGGTTTGTGCGTTTCCGCTTCCCCGGTCATGAGCATGTCAAAATTACTGATGGTGTGCCGGAGGGGTGGGCCAATAAGCCTCTCGAAAAATATTTACAAATTAAGCACGGTTATGCATTTAAAGGCGAGTTTTTCTCTGATGTAGATACTTCAATTGTGTTGATGACGCCTGGTAATTTTAAGGTGGGTGGGGGAGTTAAATTAGATAAGAAGAAATATTATTCGAATGATGGTCCAATCCCTAACGAGTATGTTCTCCAAGAGAGTGATTTGCTAGTAACTATGACTGACCTTAGCAAATCAAGCGACACTCTTGGTTATCCAATGTTAGTTCCCAAGCCGGCAGGCCAAATTTATTTGCATAATCAGAGGCTGGGAAAAGTAACATCAAAGAGGAACGGGTACTTCCCAAAATATTATTTTTATTTCGTATTGCAAGATGTCAGGTATAGAGCATTTGTGGTTGGTAGTGCTTCTGGGACTTCAGTTAAGCATACGTCACCCAAAAAGATCCTTTCTTATACTCATATCATGCCCGAGAATATAGAGTGTAGCTTAGTAAGACAGTTTGATAGCTATGCATATGGAATTCAAAAACAAATTAACACTTTGATTTCATGGAATTTTAACTTAACAAAAGCCCGCGACCTCCTCCTCCCCAAACTCATGAACGGAGAGATCACCGTATAATGTCGCCGCGCAATCAAGACACTCTGATCCAAACCACAAGATCAGCACCACCAGGGATGTGACATGACACAAAAAACCGCACTGTATATTTCAGACGATGGGCAGGTACAGCTTGAGCTGAAGCACACCCAGGAAACACTCTGGCTGACGCAGGCGCAAATGGCTGAACTGTTCGCCGTTAAGCCACAGAATATTACCCTGCACTTAAAAAATATCTATGCGGAACAAGAGCTTAGCGAATCGGCAACCTGTAAGGATTACTTACAAGTTCAAACAGAAGGCGAAAGAGAGGTCAAGCGACAGCGTAAGCACTACAATCTGGATGCCGTGATCTCCGTCGGCTATCGGGTCAATTCCAGGCGCGCCACGCAGTTTCGTATTTGGGCAACGCAGACCCTCAAACAGCACTTGGTTGACGGCTACACCCTGAACCAGCGCCGTTTACAACAACGGGGCATCGAGTTTGAGCAGGTGCTGGGCCTGTTATCGCAAACCCTGGCCAACCAGGCCCTGGTGAATGAGGAGGGGGCGGCGGTATTATCGGTGATCCACGATTATGCCCGCAGTTGGAGTTTGTTGCAGGCCTATGATGAACAATCCTTAAGTGACGCCAAGCAACAGCAGGCCCATATGCGACCCCTGGAATGGGATGCGGTTCTGGCCGCTATTGCCGACCTGAAAAAAGCGCTGATCGCCAAAGGCGAGGCCACCGAATTGTTTGGCCAGTTGCGGGGCGAGGGCTTGGCCTCGGCCATTGCCACTATTGAACAGGGTTTTGGCGATGAGCTGTTCTATCCCAATGTGGCCAGCCGTGCCGCGAATTTGTTGTACCTGGTGATAAAAAATCACCCCTTGGCCGACGGCAACAAGCGCACCGGCTCATTTTTGTTTTTGTGGTATTTGCGAATCAATCAGGCGCTGCTGGCCAAACCCGTCGAGCGATTGATTAACGACAATACCCTGGTGGCATTGGCCTTATTGGTGGCTGAAAGCCAGCCGGAGCAGAAAGCCTTAATGATTCGTTTAATTGAGCATTTTATTTTGCTGAAGGAAGCCCCGTCTGATGTCGCCCCTCAATGAAGATACCCTGGTGCAACAGACCACCGCGGATTATCTGCAAGAGCAACTCGGCTGGGAAAGCGTCTACGCCTACAACAACGAGACCTTCGGTTTGGAAGGCACCCTGGGCCGGCAATCGGACAAAGAGGTGGTGCTAAAGCGCTACCTTGGCGAAGCCTTAGTGCGATTAAATCCCGGCTTAGCGGATGCCGCTTATCAGGACGCCCTGCGCCAGATCACCGCCGCCCCGGTCACAGAAAATACGCTGCAAATTAACTTTGAACAATACGCGTTGATTAAAAACGGCGTTCAGGTGCAGTACCGCAACGATAAGGGCGAGCTGGAAAAGAAGCGCCTAAAGATCATTGACTTCGACACCCCCGCCAATAACCACTTCCTTTGCGTGCGTGAACTTTGGGTGCGCGGTGATATCTACCGTCGCCGGGCGGATATAGTGGGCTTTGTCAATGGCCTGCCGCTGCTGTTTATCGAGTGCAAGACCCTTCACAAAGACATCCGCCACGCCTACGAAAAAAACCTTGCCGATTACAAAGACACCATTCCCCATCTTTTTTATCACAATGCCCTGGTGATTTTGGCCAATGGCGTGGACGCTAAAATTGGTTCGCTCTCCAGCAATTTCGAGCATTTTAACGACTGGAAGCGCCTGGCCGAGGACGAACCCGGCGTGGTAGACATGGAGACCCTACTGAAAGGCACCTGCAATAAGCGCGATTTTATCGACCTGTTTGAAAACTACACGGTGTTTGATGAAATCGAGGGCAAGCGGGTGAAAATCGTCGCCCGCAATCACCAGTTTTTAGGGGTCAACCGCGCGCTTGAAGCCGTACGCACGCGTGAAGCGCTCAAGGGCAAGCTGGGTGTCTTCTGGCACACCCAGGGCTCGGGTAAGTCCTATTCCATTGTCTTCTTTGCCCGCAAAATTCACCGCAAGTTGGGCGGCAACTTTACCTTTTTAATCTGCACCGACCGTGAGGATCTGGATAAGCAAATCTATACCACCTTTGCCGGCTGCGGCCTGGTGGACAACGATCAGGACCCTTGTCGCGCCGCGTCGGGTGAGCACCTGCGACAGTTGCTTAATCAGCACAAGGCTTACGTGTTTACCCTGGTGCAGAAGTTTAATCAAGACGTTGATCCCGGCAAGCCCTATTCTGACCGCGACGATATTATCGTTATCACTGACGAGGCGCACCGCACCCAGTATGGCCGTCTGTCCCTGAATCTGCGCAATGCCTTGCCCAATGCCAGCTATATCGGCTTTACCGGCACCCCCCTTTTTAAAGATGATCAAATTACCCGCCGCGTGTTTGGGGACTATATCTCCGTTTATGGTTTTCAGCGTGCCGTGGAGGACAGGGCCACCCTGCCGCTTTACTACGACGCGCGGGGGGAAAAGCTCGGCATTGCCACCGATGATCTCAATCAACGGATCGCCGCCAAGCTGGAAGAGATCGAAATTGATGACCAGGACGTAAGCGAGCGCCTGGAGCGCGAGCTAAAACGCGACTATCACCTGATTACCGCGCAAAGTCGCCTGGAGCAGATCGCCGAAGACTTTGTGGAGCACTACAGCACCGGTTGGGAGAGCGGCAAGGCCATGCTGGTGTGTATTGATAAAATCACCTGTGTGCGCATGCACGAGATTATTCTAGCCAAGTGGCAAGCCTATATCGCCGCCCTTGAACAGCAGCTCAAATCCTTGCCAGACGAACAAAGTGCGGACACGGAAACACGCGCGGACATGGCGCGCAAACCGGAATGGATGCGAGATACCATTATGGCGGTGGTGGTCAGCGAAGAGCAGGGCGAAGTCGATAAATTCCGCAAATGGGGTTTGGATATCACCCCTCACCGCAGGTTGATCAAGGAAGGGTTTGAAACCCCTGATGGCAAACGCCTCGACGTGGAAAGCGCCTTCAAAAAAGCCGAGCATCCCTTCCGCGTGGCTGTTGTCTGCGCCATGTGGCTCACCGGCTTCGATGTGCCGACACTGTCCACGCTGTACCTCGACAAGCCGCTCAAAGCCCATACGCTGATGCAGGCCATTGCCAGAGCCAACCGCGTCGCGGAGGGGAAAAACAACGGTTTTATCGTCGACTATTGCGGCATCTTGAAAAGCCTGCGCAAAGCCCTGGCGACCTTTGCCGGCCATACCGGCGTGGAAGGGGGTGAAGACCTGCCGCCGCCGGAACTCGACCCCCTCAAACCCGATGAAGAGCTGCTCGCTGACCTGGAAGAGGCCATCGAGGCCGTGCGGGCATTCCTCAGTGCGCAGAAATTCAGGCTTGAAAATATTCTTGAGCTTACTGGCTTTGCCCGAAACAAGGCGATTATGGAAGCCAAGGAGGTCGTCAACCACAACGATGAAACCCGCAAACGTTTCGAGATCATTTGCCGTGAGGTATTCAAGAAGTTCAAGGCCTGCCTCAGGATCAAAGAGATCAATCGCCACCGTCATGCCTACGATGCCATCAATATCATCTACAAGAGCCTGCAAAAGGACGTGGAGAAGGCGGATATCTCCGACATTATGCGTGAGCTGCACACCCTCATTGAAGAAAGTATCCAGCCTGCCAATGCCATCAGAGAACCCAACAAACTCTACGATATCAGCAGGATTGATTTTGAACGCCTGCGCAAGGAGTTTGAGCGCTCGCCGGTGAAAAATACCGCCGTGCAGAGCTTAAAAAACCTTGTTGAAAAAAAGCTTCTGAAAATGCTGATGCAAAACCCAACCAGAACGGATTTTCAAAAGCATTACGAAGAGATTGTTGCAGAATATAACAGCGAAAAAGACAGGGTGACCATCGAACAGACTTTCGAAGCCTTGCTCAAGCTTGTGGATGAACTGAATGAAGAAGAGCAGCGCGCCGTTAAAGAGGGCTTGTCCGAAGAATCCCTGGCGCTGTTTGATTTGCTGTTAAAACCCAAGCTGAGCAAGCCCGAAATCGACCGGATTAAGAAGGTTGCGAAAGGCTTGTACCAGACCCTCCGCGCCGAGGTCCAGCGTATTCAAAACTTCGCCGCCAAACAAGGTACGCGGGATGAGATCAAGATCAAAATCAAAGATTATTTGTGGGATGAAAAAACCGGCCTGCCGGAAAGCTTTGGCCCGGAAGAGGTAGAGGAGAAAACGGAACTCGTGTTTGCCCATGTGTTAATAAGCGCTAAAAACAGCGAAAGTGCTTACGTGGGGCGTGTTGATAATCAAAAAGAGTGAGGAACGGACGCGATGTCTATCTCCATGAATCTATGGGCTATTGAAAATGGTGGCCTAAAAGAAATAGATAAAAGCCGTATCAATTTAGAGCGGCAGTTGGAAGATTGGATTTTTGCGGACCCCTCAATTCTTGATCTTGATGTTCTCATCCTGGGGCGTCAGATCAAAACCGGTTTTGGTGGTATTATCGATCTGCTGGCAATAAATCGGGAGGGTGATCTTGTTGTCATCGAACTCAAACGGGACAAAACACCACGGGATGTGGTAGCGCAATGTCTCGACTACGCCGCCTGGGTCAGCAATTTGGTTTATGAGGAAATTGTCGATATCTACCTCGATTCTGCCAGTAAACAGCTAAGTCATGCCTTTAACGAGTATTTTGACGAGCCGCTGCCGGAAAACATCAACCAAAACCACCAGCTTATTATCGCGGCCGCTTCACTGGACGATTCCACAGAAAGGATTATCCAATACTTGACGGATCATTATTCAGTCAATATTAATGCCGTATTTTTTAATGTTTTTGAGCTGAATAACCAAAAACTGATTGGCCGTTCATTCCTTCGAGACCCGGGGGTTATTGAGGAGCAATCCGCCAAAACCAAGCGCGCCGCCTGGACCGGGTACTATTTTGTCAATACCGGGATACAATTTAATGATGCCAGGGATTGGGCGCTCAATGTGGAATACAACTATATAAGCGCTGGTGGCGGCCCCAGATGGATTAACGCCATTAAGAAGCTTAAGCCTGGTGATAAAATTTTTGCCTACATTAAAGGTTGTGGGTATGTTGGCTTTGGCACCGTGACCGCATCGGCAGTGCCCGTGGGCGAATTTGAAATTGATGGTGTGCTGTTTGTCGGCAGTCTTCCGGACGATCATATCTGGAAAGATCAGAAGGCCGACGAAATATCAGGCGAATGGCTGGTGAAGGTGCAATGGCATAGAACTTTCGATGCTAACAACGCGAAATGGATCAATAATGGCTTCGCTAATCAGAACGTTGTATGCAAATTGAGGGATGAGCGGACGTTTGATTTTTTGAAAAAGGAGTTTGATGTTGAATCTTTGAAAAACGTTGATGGGTGCTCTAACTAAAGAAGTTTGGTTGAACTAACAGGGTTCTTGACGTGGGGCTTTTCAACGTTTGAGTTTTATTAACTCGCTCTCACTCAATTCATTCGGGTATAACATCAAGCCCTCTTTGCCGGTTTTCTCGTCGAGAGTGTGTTTGCCACGGAGTAAAGCAGCCATCGCGTCCGCATTGGTGTCGTCACCCCACGGCATATTTAGATTGCAAGCTAAAGATATCTTAGTCCATATAATTTCTATCATGAGAGCTATGGGGTTCGATCGGCTTGAGGCGATAATATCCCAATATCCATTCTTGAGCTTCGGGTGCAGGAAAGGCATTCCGGTCAATTTGGCAATACTAAAGGTTTCGCTTGAAACCAAATTTGGCATGCTTGGCACCCCGAAACCCGTGGTCCTTGAATTGAAAAAATTGAGAAAGGCATCTCTTAAGCCATATTCAGTCTTGTAACCCCCATATCCATGAATAATTTTAATTGGAGCATAGGTGTCTTGGACAAGAGTGCAGAATATCATTGCGTCCATTTTTTCCATGCAGTGAATGTCATAGTAGTCTTTTGGTCTTGGATTTCCAGTTATTAGAGAGTAGGCTTTTGCGGCAAAATCAATGTTAGGTTTAAATCCACTTTCTAACTCATGCTCGAAATGGTCGGCATATGTGCGTATTCTCGCGATCGTGAACACCCAATGGCGGGCATCGTGAACACCCGGCCTTCGCCTCGTTGGGCTCGGGGCATTTTTACACGAAGTGTTCACGATCAGTCAACTATTCACTGAGTTTACGCAGTGATTCTCCCTTCAGTTTTAGCCGATGCGCGTTGTGCATTAACCGATCAAGGATGGCGTCGGCAAGCGTGTTATCGCCGATGGATTGATGCCACTGATCGGTCGGTAGCTGACTTAAAATCATCGTGGATGCCGACCCATGCCGATCGTCCATAATCTCCATGAGATCGTTTCTCTGAGGTGGCTTAAGCGGCTCCAGGCCCCAGTCGTCTACAATGAGACAATCCAACTTGGCGAGCTGTGCTAATAGCTTGGTATACGTCCCGTCGGCTTTTGCTTGGCTAAGCGCCAGCATCAACCGAGACAGCCGATAATACTTCACACTTTTCCCTTTGATGCACGCTTCATGACCAAGCGCGCAAGCGAGATAAGTTTTACCGCTACCGCAAGGCCCCGTTAACAATACATTTTGGGCATGCGTCAGCCACTCACATTGCAACAAGTGAGCGATTAATTCTCGTTTAAGACCGCGAGGGTGTTTATAGTCAATATCGGCGGATCGAGCAGCAATTTTAAATTTTGCCGCACGGATAAGTCGATCTTGTTTACGACTATTTCGCTCTGTTATTTCGCTGTCGATCAGTAGCTGAAAGCGCTCTGCGAAGGATAATTCATCGTAGGTACCAGGCTGTTCATTTTGACGCTCAAAAGCGTTCGCCATACCGTGTAATTGCAGTTTTTTAAGCAGTGTAATTATTTGATCAAACATGAGGTTATCCTTTAGTGAAAGCTCTTAGGGCCACGAATATTTTCATGGTGTTGTGGAAGTAGAGGTAATTGTTCTGAGGTGTTTTTAATACACGAATCGAAATTGCTTTTAAGAATATTTTTGATCTGCTTTAGTCGATACAGATTTTTTTGATTTGCAATTTTACAAGCGTTATTTAAACGATCGGAATCATATTCCTTCGATAAGTTAAGTAGCCCTAAGCACACGCGATAGGCTTGCTCTGGGTGGTCTTTTTGATGCAGCAAAGACTTCACCCATTCAAGCACCTCACCACCGATAGAGTGTGCCCAATTCATCAATCGCTCTGGCGTCCACTGATGATGTTTTTGATGGGACGTAGGCATGTGCTCTGGCGAGGTTGTCATGCCTGGACAATGCTGTCGAGCATGGCTAGCAACGCGTTTGCCATAGAAGTAAAATACTACTATGTTAGCTTTTGCGTGGATTTCAACGGTTTCGCCGACTAAATGATGTGGCACCGAATAACAGTGTTTATCAAATTGAACATGATAATCAATGTTGACCTTGGCTGGCTTGATTTGGGTATATTCGTAAGGGTGTTTGGGTAATGGTGATAGCGCCGGTTTGTCGATGGACTCAAACCACTCTTTGCGCGTTCCATTAAGCTTTTGATAGGGTTTATTATTGACCTGTTCGAGTAGCGATTGAATACATAGATTCAGTTCGTGAAGAGAGAAAAATGTATGATGACGTAGGCGTGCAAGAATCCATCGTTCAATAATTTGGACACCAATTTCGGCTTTGCTTTTATCCTGCGGTTTTCGCGGGCGCGCGGGGATAATCACTGTGCCATAATGTGCGGCCAGTTGTTGGTAGGCAGAATTTAAATCTGGATCATAGCGACAAGGTCGACGGACACCACTACGTAAATTATCTGGTTTATGTGTCCACCTCCGTTATGTGGCCAATTCTCATTATCATGGTATTCCTAAACCACCCTCCTGACATCTCGGCAACATAACGCACGCTTCCAGACAGGGTGGTCTCCCA
>JAAUXX010018902.1_pt1 | contig 16733 bp, 13 predicted proteins | sample 7278111 | NCBI WGS metagenome assembly JAAUXX01 (sample SAMN14350116, study PRJNA611818) | marine sediment metagenome | isolation source: surface marine sediment (1.8m) | place: French Polynesia: Moorea | collected 2018-08
AGAGTTTCCCGCAGCACAGGGATGTGCTGTCATTTTCGATGACGCTACGTCATTGAAAATGCGAGAAAATAAAAAGTCATACATTTTTATTTTCGACCTCTGAATAAGTCAAGATGACTTATTCAGAGCTTACTTAGACTCGACTACCCGCATATGCGCTTGCTTGGCATGCGATCCAGAGGATCTGGCTCCAGCCCAAGATATTCCTTGCGCAGGTGATCCCACATTTGCAAGTGATCGAAATTAGGCTCTTTCAAGAATTTTTGTTCCACCGTGAGATAGGGGTTGGGGAGAAAAACCGTCATTTGTTGTTCGCCAGCACCGTTAAAAAGCCGTAAGCCCCAGCTTGAAGGCTGACCTTCATCACGCAAACTGCGATACAGCTGCGCAATGGAAGTACGGCGTTTTTTGGCCAGCTGTGCCGAAGTGGGATTGCGTCGCGAGCCCTTGTTTTCACCGATGCAGATGTGAAAATGCCAGAGACCGAAGTCCACCGTTAGATAACCATCAGAAACACCGATACGTTGCGGTGCATTGGGCGCTCTTACTTCCCAGACACCACCCTGTACTGCCGTGCCAAAGTGAATTTGATCCCAGTAATTTTCGTAAACATCCGTTAACAGTTTTTCTAAAAACCCAGCATCTACTGGAAGGTCAAAAATTTCTAGTGTGCCGCTACCTTCTTCTTCAATTATTCTTCCGCGTTGCATACTCTGGTTCCTCATTTACGCGTTGGCAAGCGGGTGACAGGCCGACGCTGTAGTCGTTGTAGTGCGGTTTGTTGGTGTTTTCACGGCGCCAATCGGGTTAATCACTAAGCCTCGCCTGCCACCTATGTTCGTATCGCAGATGCTCGAAGGGCGGACTTGCGCATGGAGATTGAAAAAATGCTTCAGGTTTTGTTCGGTAATCACCTCATGTGGCGCACCGTCGTCTTGTAATTGTTGCTGAGCCAACAACAATAGGCGATCACAAAAGCGCGAAGCCATGGCAAGATCGTGGATCGCGGCAACCACCAAGCGCCCTTGTTTGGCCAACGATTGCGCCAGTTCCAGTACTTCGAGTTGGTGACAGATATCCAGGTTGGCTGTGGCTTCATCCAATAGGATGATGGGGGTTTGTTGAGCAATAGCGCGAGCAATTAACACCCGTTGTCGTTCGCCGCCCGAAAGTTGATTAATCGATCGCTTAGCAAATCGCAACACATCCGTGTGCAGCATCGCGTTCTCGATAATGGCCAAGTCGTTTACACTCGCAGGTTGAAAGCGGTCGAGCCAAGGGTTGCGCCCCATAGCAACCACATCTTCCACACTGAAGGCGTAGTTGATTTGCGAATCTTGTGGCACAAGCGTAATGAGACGTGCCAAATCCCGTCGGCGTACCCGTGCTAATGGGCGCTCCATGATGGTGATGTCACCACTTTCGGGTTTCATGATACCTAACAGCAGCCGCAACAAGGTGGATTTGCCAGCGCCGTTTGGCCCTATTAGCCCCACCATTTGGCCCTTGTCGAGTTGTAAGTCCAAGCCACTGAAGATAGGCGAATCCTCGTAGCTGAAAGCTAGCTTTGTGGTTTGAATCGCCAGTGCATTAGCGCTAAACGAGTCGTCATTAGGGATGCTTTGCTCAATCTTTTTCTGCATTGTTACACCTGCATCAACTTGCGTTGTTTCATTAACAAAAATAAAAAAAACGGCGCGCCCATGGCAGCGGTGATCACGCCAAGCGGGATGATGGTATGGCTGGCATCACCGCGCACCATCAAATCCGCCAAGACCAGAATAATTGCACCCAGCATGGCGGACAGCGGCAGCAAGCGGTGATGATGAGGGCCAATCAGCAGGCGTGTGATATGGGGGACAACCAATCCGATAAAGCCAATGCCCCCGGCAACCGAAACAGCACAGCCTGTCAGCAATGCCGTGATCAACAAAAGATAAAGACGAACGCTCGGCACGTCGACACCCACAGCGTTTGCGTGGGTCTCGCCGACCAGCATAATGTCCAAATCGCGCTGATGACTTAAAATAACAAGCATGCTAAAAATAAATACCGGCAACAGCAGCAGGACGTGATACCAGTTACGGCCATCCAAGCCTCCCATGGTCCAGTAAACGATAGATTTGCCGACTTCCCAATTTTGTAATGCCAGTGCAAGTACCAGCGAACTCATGGCGACATTAAAAGCGCTGACCGCTACGCCGGAGAGCAAGAGTGTACCGATAGGTGTGTGCCCACGATATGTGGCAATGCGATAAACAATAAACAAGGTCGCTCCAGCCCCAGCAAAGGCAAACAGAGGCAAGGCCCAGATAGTGGTCGCAGATAAACCAAAGAAAATAGCAATAACCGCACCGAGAGAAGCCCCTGAAGACACGCCCAGGATTGATGGCGACGCCAAAGGGTTTCTAAACAGACCTTGCAGCACCGCGCCACACACAGCAAGAGAGGCTCCCACTAATAAAGCCGTGATAACGCGAGGCAAGCGTACTTGGTAGATTACAGTCTGTTGCCACACCAAGGTGTCAGTGATAATGCCCTCAAGCTTGTTCTGGCTTAGCAGGTTAAGCAGGACTTGCAGGGTTTCAGTGGTGCCAATGGAGGACGGCCCAACAATGACTGCAATCAGACTGCACCCTAATAAAATAATCGCCAATGCAAACAGTAAGGGGGGAAACGAGAGCGGTTTCATAGCACATCCTCCTCCGTTAGGTCAGAGGGGAAGGCGTTCGGGTGTAATAATTGGGCGATCAACTCAACGCCTTTGACGCGGTAAGGAGAGCCAGAAGTCAACCACGCGCCTCGCAGACTATATATACGCTGGTTTTGTATTGCCGGTACATCTTTCCAAGCGGAGTTTTCCAATAACATCTGTTTGGCAGATTTGCCACCTGCCGGTGCCCAGTCACTGACCAGAACGACATCAGGCTGCAATGAGATTGCCATTTCGGGAGAGATGCGGGCATAGGCTTTAAGGCCAGTTTCCGCGATCACATTCAACCCGCCTGCCAGATTAATTGTCTCGTCCATTAAACTGCCAGGGCCTGATGTGGAGCCGTTAAGACTGTAATACAAGACACGCGGCTTTGCTTGTCTAGCAATACGACGCTGCACCGTTGCGATACGATGATCCATGTCACTGAGCCAGCGTTCAGCGTTTTGTTCTGCACCCAGCGCTCTCGCCAAGGTTCTCACATTGTGGCGGACATCCTCATAACTGTGAAAGTTTGCAAAGCGAATAATGGGGATGCCGGTATTCAGTAACATTTCAACGCTGGTGGCATTGCTATAAGCCGCAACGATGACTAGGTCGGGTTCGGCGGCAAGGGTTTCTTCCACCGCGCCGTAATTGCGGTAAATGGCGTCGGGGTAGATTTCTGAAACATTGCTTATGCCTGGATCATCCGCCAGATAAGTGACACTGCGAACCCGAGATTGATCGACCAATCTGGCGAGCATTTCATCACCAGCAAGAATACCCGATACAATGGCTGAAGGTGGACGCGGCAATGTCACAGCGCGTCCGGCAGGGTCAATGATCTGGCGCGGGAAACGCTGATGTGAATCCAGATAGCGCACGTCACTATTGCCCAATTGGGTGCCTGGTATCAAAGACCATTGAGCTGACTGATTGACGACACGGTAAAAGCCGCCAATTAATACTGCAGTGAAACCCAGGGCTAATAGGTAACGCCGAAAGATTAACATGGCTTGGTCATTTAAAAGTTGTAATCAAACCCAACAATCGCGTAGAGCCCCGGCTCCTGGTAGCCGAGACCTTCCTCAATAGTTTCATCCAGCAGGTTTTCTATCCGCATAGACAAGGCCAGCCCATTATCGAAACGATAGCGCGATGAAAGATCGAGGCGAACATACTCCTTCATTTCAATGTCGCCCTTCCAGCGGAGCCGTGGGCCGGAATAGTAGGCGTTTAGGCCAATATTGTAGACGCCGATGTCATAGCCAAGGCCAAGGTTACCCTTGTTCTTGGCAATCTGAACAGTACGTTGCCAATCGGCATCCACTGCACGGGTTTCAGAATCGGTATAGGTATAGTTGCCATCAACCGACAGCGTATCACTCAGTTGATAACTGGCTTGTAATTCAAGGCCGCTGCTACGGGCTTCAGCGCCGTTATTGTATTGCCCGAAACCACTAAACGCCCGGTCATTAGGCACCGAGAAATCGTAAAAAATAACGTTGTCGATCTGTGTATTCCAATAGGTTGCTTCCAGTGCTAAATAGTCGTCCAAGGCCGATTGGCGAAGACCCACTTCAAAGGTCGTGCCCTCTTCAGGCGTCAGGCTGCTATCGCCGTAGGTAGGGTTAAACAGCTGGCTCAATGTTGCCGGTGTATAACTTGTGCCAGCATTGGCATAAAAAGATGTTCGCCCTGTAATTTGCCAGGAAATACCCACATTGCCCGTCGCCTGCTCTCCCCAGCTTTCGTAGTCGTCATAACGTGCGCCAAGCGCAAAGATCAATGCACTGTCTAGCAGCTTGAGATCACCGTTAACATAGAACGAAGTTTGGGAATCTTCATTGTCCGCCTCGCCATAGGAGCCCCTTTGATTTGCGGCCTGTTTTAGGTGTTCAAGGCCAGTGATGAGGCTGAACAATTCTCCATCATAAAGCAGATCGTAGTTGAACTGGTCAGTCTGGTCTTCGTAGTCGGCTTTAATATCGCCTATCGCGTTGGCGGGATCACTCAGATCAAGAGGCGACAATGCTATGCCTGGCCAACGTCGATCATAAATGTATAGGGCATCACCTGTTACTGACTCGTTAATAATATTGCCATCGACATCGCGCTCAACGACGATGCCACCGACATTGGCAGTCTGTAAACCCAGCAAACCATTATCCGGATCGTTAATGGAATAGGTATTTTTCGTCTGGCTAATCTGAAGTTTCTGCGATAAGGCTTCTGTCAGGTAATGCTCTGCGAAAAAACTGTATACCTGTTGTGTCGTCTCGCTAAATTGTTCAGGGTCTGGCGTCTGAAAAGCCCAATGTTCTGCTCTGGAATCCAGGTCAGAGGAATTTTCGTCCAGCTCAGCATAGCCAAAAGCGTTGTCGACACTCAGTGCATTGACACCAAGCGAAAACACTTCATGCTCATAACTTAGCTTGCCTTGTAAGGTGGTGTCTTCAAAGTACTCATATTCGTAGGTGTTATCGCTGTCGGTATTGGATGCGTTAAGCGAATAGGCGAGTTCGCCGCTGCCGATTGCAGTAGAGTTCCTTAATGAGCCATGGGCTTTGCGCCAGCTCAGTGAGCCCACTTCGGCACCCACCCGAGCACTGGAAGAATGGCCAGACTTGGTTATGATCACGATCACACCCGCGGAATTATTAGCACCGTAAAGCGTGGCTTGAGGGCCGCGAAGAATCTCTATACGCTCGATTGATTTAGGATCCAGTTGACTTAATAGATTTCCGGTATCACCACTGCTGGGTTTGTTTATCTTAACGCCATCCAGAACAATCAGAACATTTCTGGAGGACAAGCCGCGTAATTTAAGGTAATTAAACTGTCCGGGGCCACCGGTTTGCTTGAATTCCAGACCAACTTGTTGACGTAAAATTTCTGTGACATCCGTAAAAGCTTGATTTTCAATTTGTATTTCATTCACCACTGTCACGGAGTGGGTTAGCTCAAGCGTTTTTTTGGGTATTTTTGAGCCAATAACAGTCACTTCTTCACTGACTTCTGATTTATTCTTATCAGCGTGTGATTTATCAGCAAAAGACCCTGGCGCAAATGTAGTAAATACACCAAGCAGAACAATTTTTTTTGCATTAAGATGTTTTTTATAAAAAGCAAACATCAACATCGAGCTTTCCTCATACTTAATATCAACAGAAGAAAGCTGCACGGTAATTACCTTAGAAACCGCATTTGCTTAACGAAAGTCTGCACAAGCGCTTTCGCGATCAACCGCGGTTGCGAAGATTATGAATGACGCACACAGATTCGGTGCAGCATCAACAAAGCTGCACAATCCGTCCAGAATTAATGGTGTGTTATTTGAGATTCTGTAGCGTAGAATTGATACTCCCGTTGCAGCCTATTTAATACGCCACTGCAACGGTGACCCGCCCACAAAGAGCCCTCGCTCTATGGCACAGTAACGATTGACAACAGCAGGTCTCCTGACTTACACGTCATTGCTTGTTTCCGCCTTCCCGTGGGTTACTTGCTTAATTCAACGAATAATTCAACGTCGTAGCTAAAAATAGTAACTCAACACAGTGGCAACCTGGAAACTCGCTCAATGCTTACAGTTGCGAGGACAGCTACGGACTTTCACCGTATTCCCTTTTTCATTCGCTGGCCTATCTCCTACCTATACTCTCAAATATTCTATATTTCGACAGGCCAGTGGAAGCTTGTTGTGTGGGGTGGGATGATACCTGTAGAAGTTGAGATGTCAAATACTAGATAAACAGCATTCGCTTATCGAGGAGCGGGATTCATTGCTACAAATGGTTGAGAAGTTAACCGCCGAATTGGCTGTAAAATAGACGCATTGTGAGCATTCTGAAAAATTATTTTTCGGGCTACCCTATACAAATCAATAGATTACAGCATTTTTGGCTCTGTGATCCAAAACCCCGGCCACCCCTCTAACAGGGCTGGCGTGGAGCCCTTGTCAAATCAGCGTTTCCCCGGTAACCGTGCCGACCGCCGCGATCTCATCGATCCGGCGCAGGTGTTCCGCACTGAGGGCGATATCCAGCGCGGCGTTGTTTTCGTCGATACGGGCTTTGCGCCGCGTTCCCGGGATGGCAAAGATATCGTCGCCCTGGTGCACCAGCCAAGCCAAGGCCAGCTGTGCCGGCGTCACCTGCAATTCGCTCGCCAAGGCGCTGAATGGCGCGAAGCGATCCTGATTGCGGCTGAAGTTTTCGCCTCTGAACTTGGGATTGTTAAGGCGAAAATCCTCATTTGGAACGCTGTCTAAGGTGCCGGTCAAAAATCCGGCGCCCAGCGGGGACCATGCCACCAGGGCGATACCGAGTTCGCGCAGGGTGGGCAGCAGTTCGATTTCGGCTTCGCGCCGCCAGAGCGAGTACTCATACTGCACGGCGGCAATGGGGTGAATCTTGTGCGCGCTTCTGACCTGCGCCGGCGTCACGTTGCTCAGCCCCAGATAGCGGACCTTGCCCGCCTGAACTTGCTCGGCCATGGCGGCGACCGTGTCTTCGATTGGGGTGGCGGGATCGGGAAAATGGACGTACCACAGATCCAGGCAATCGACGCCGAGGCGCTCCAGGCTGGCTTCGAGTGCACGCGTCGCGTAATCCCTCGACGCGTTAATGTTCAGATCGAAGCCCCAACCCGTCGGCAGGGTGCGCGACGATACGCCCTCGGCAAACACGATGCCGAATTTTGAGGCGATAAAGGCTTCGCGGGCGCTTGCCTGCAGCGCCTTGTTGATCAGCAACTCGTTGTGTCCGTTGCCGTAAGCGTCCGCCGTGTCGATCATCATGCCGGCGTCGATGGCATGGCACAAGGTCTCGATTGCCTGCGCTTCGTCGGTGGCGCCGTAGATGCCTTCCAGCACCATGGCGCCATAGCCAAGGCGGCCCACGGCGGGACCGCTTGCGCCCAGTGATTTTTTGCTGATCATGTGCAAACTCCGGGGAGTGGAAGTGAGAAATCTGCTGTGAATTTGAGGCCTTGATATAGAATAACGATAAAACGGTGGGGAGACAACTGATGAAGAAACTCAAAAATGAAAAGGAACTGGTAAAAAAAGCGATTGCCGCCGGCACCAAGTACGGCGAACAACGGGGCGTGGTCGAATTTGAACCCACCGACTCGGCGAATGAAAAAATTGAGTACATCTACCGTCTGTTAGTGCACGACAAAGTCATTCAACCGCTTCCCGAAGACCAGGTATCGCAAGCGTCGATGAGGCATAAATTGGCCATATGGGCATCAAAACTAAAATAGCCACATTAATCTCAGCGAGATGTATTTGACCGCCGGGTTAATACATGCCAGGTTAATAGTAGCGCGTCGCGCCGGCGCTTTGGTCGTGGGGCGTATTGATATCGACGAGTTGTCCTTTAACGGTATTGATCTGTCGCCAGTGTTCGATGTCAAAGTGGATGCTTGCGCGCGCGCCGGTAACGATATTGTCAATGACCTCGCCAGTGAGAAATTCCGCCAATAAAGTTATCCCCGGATTGTGACCAAATACCCAGAGGCGATCGCAGTCTTCCGTTTCCGAGATGAGATCGAGCATGGTTTGCGGGCTGGCGTCTACGAGTTCCGGACACAAGCGCACGCTGGCGAGTCGCCATTGATTTTCGTGGACGTAAGCCAGTGCCGTGGCGTAGGCCCTGACCGCCGGCGAACAGAGAATCAAGTCAGGTGTTTGGCCCGACCACCGGCGCGCCATCACCGGTGCGTCGTTGATACCGCGCCGATTTAAGGGACGATAAAGGTCCTCGGTGTCGTATTTCCAGCTGGATTTGGCGTGCCGACATAGGTTGAGTTCTTTCATTGGCACAATGGCTCCCGTCACATTTCATCGTGCTGCTGGGCCTGCTGGATTTGCCAAAGCTGGGCGTATCTCCCGCCCTCGTTTACCAGACTTTTATGCGTTCCCTCTTCCACCACGCGCCCCTGGTCCAACACGATGATTTTGTCGGCGTCGACAATAGTGGAGAGTCGGTGAGCGATCACCAGGCTGGTTTGCTCGCGGCTGATTTCCGCGATGGCTTGTAAAATGCCTCTTTCAGACTTGCTGTCCAGCGACGAGGTCGCTTCGTCGAAGACCATAATCGGCGGTCGTTTGAGGATGGCGCGGGCGATGGAGACGCGTTGTTTCTCGCCGCCGGAAAGTTTCAGCCCGCGTTCGCCCACGAGGGTCTCGACCCCATCGGGTAATTGTTGCACAAAAGCGTCGAGGTGCGCCAGGCGAATGGCTTCGTGCACCTCGTCGTCGCTGGCTTCGACCCGGCCGTAGCGTATATTTTCAAAGATGGACGTGTTGAATAATACTGTGTCCTGGGGAACGACGCCGATCGCCCGTCGCAGGGATTTTTGCGTTATCGATCGGATATCCTGGCCGTCTATCTGCACTTCACCGCGGTCGGCATCGTAGAAGCGAAACAGCAGTTTTTGCAGTGTCGATTTTCCCGCGCCGCTGCCGCCGACAATGGCCACCTTTTGTTTTGGCGCGACGGTAAAACTGACGTTCTTTAAAATCTCGCGCTCAGGGTGATAGGCAAAGCTAACATTGCCAAAGCGAATTGCGCCGCCGTTGACCACGAGTTGGCTGGCATTGTCGGCATCGTGTATTTGCGTTTGCCGTTGCAATAAGCCGAACATGCGTTCAATGTTGGCCAGCGAACCTTTCATTTCCCGGTAGACAAAACCGAGAAAATTTAAGGGCATGAATATCTGCATCATAAATGCGTTAATCAACACGAAATCGCCCAGGGTCATGTCATTGTTGACGACATCGGAAGCCGCCAGAATCATCGCGCTGCTCATTGCCGCGGCGATGATAAACGCCTGGCCACCGTTGAGAAAAAACAGAGACAGGCGATTTTTTTGTCGTGCTGTTTCCCAACCGGCAAGCTCCCGATCGTAGTGCTCCGCTTCATATTCCTCATTGGTAAAGTACTTTACCGTTTCATAATTCAATAGGCTGTCGATAGCGCGGGTGCTGGTTTCCGATTCGGCTTGATTGACCTGGCGGACGAACTTGGTGCGAAATTCGGTGGCGAATACCGAGAAGGCAACGTAGCAAATCACCGCTAGCACCACGATCAGTGCATACCAGGCACTGTAATTGCTAAGCAGGATGATGACGATGAGACTGATCTCAATCAGTGTGGGGACAATATTAAACACCATAAAGCGCAATAAAAAGCTGATGCCGTTGATGCCGCGCTCGATATCCCGCGCCAGGCCGCCGGTGCGGCGGTTTAGGTGGAAGTCCAAATCGAGGGAATGCAGGTGGCGAAAAACTTTGAGGCTAATCCTGCGCATGGCGCGCTCGGTGACGCGGCCAAAAATCGTATCGCGAAGCTCGCCGAACAACACGCTGGAAAATCTCACCGCGCCGTAGGCGACCAGCAGGGCCAGCGGAATGGCCGCAATGCTGGTCAATTCATCGCTGGCGTCGAGGTCGTCGACAATATATTTCAAGATGAAAGGTAGGCCAACACTGGCGATCTTGGCGCCAATCAGGCACAACAGCGCCAGCAGAATCCGGGTTTTATGCTCGAATAGGTAGGGAAGCAGGGAAAATAAAGTTCGCCAGTTCACCTCGTCCAGGCTCACGTCGGTTCGTTGTCCGCGCATAGTTTAAATACTCGAAAGTTGCGAGTAGCAAAGAGTTGTAGGTCCGAAAACATGGTGCATTATAGTAAAAAATGGCACACAAATATCTTTTGTGAATAAAGATTCGTTGCGATTGTACAATACCTGTTCAGAGAAAATATTTTCTTTAATTTCGATATGGTAAAAGTTTGCGTTTATTCGTTTTAGTAGCGACAAACAACAATCGATCATTGGGGAGAAAAAATGAACACAAAGTTTAAATTGGCACCATTAAGCGCGGCGGTGGGTGTTGTGGTTTTAGCCGCGGCGGCTTCTGAGCCGGCCGGCGCACAGGGGGATAATCTGGAAGAGATGGTGGTGGTGGGCACGCGTGTCGCCGGCCGTTCGGCGGAAGACCTGCCGGTGCCGGTTGACACCCTGTCGGCGGAAGATTTAACCCGCACCGGACACACCGAGATAGGGCGGATGCTGCAGACGCTGGCACCCTCGTTCAATTTTTCCAGTTCCAGTATCAGCGATGGCACCGACGCGCTGCGACCGGCGACTCTGCGCGGCTTGGGGCCCGACCAGACCCTGGTGCTGATCAACGGCAAGCGCCGCCACCACGCCTCGCTGATCCATATCAACACTTCGGTGGGGCGCGGCACGGCCGGCACCGATATGAATGCCATTCCCGCCGCCGCGATTGAGCGCATTGAGGTGCTGCGCGACGGCGCCGCGGCGCAATACGGTTCCGATGCTATCGCCGGCGTCATCAACCTGGTGTTGAAAGACGATGCGGAGTTCGGCCAGGCCGAGGTTTCCTATGGCGAATACGCCGAGGGGGATGGCGAAACCACCAACCTCAACCTCAACAAAGGCTTTTCCCTGGGCGGAGAAGGCTACTTCAACGCCACGTTGAACTACCGCGATCGCGGCAGCACCAACCGCGCCGGCTTGCACGGTTCCTGCCAGTTTCCCGGTTGTGTCGACACCGACGGCGACGGCATCCTGGAGCCGGGGGATCCGCGGGAAGTCACCGCCGAGCGGCTCACCTTTAGAATCGGAGACGCCGAATCCGAGCAGGTCGCCATGACGATGAACGCCGCCTACAACGCCGGACCCGGAGAAATCTACGGCTTTGTGACCTATTCCAGTCGCGATAACGAATCGGCGGCATTTTTCCGGCACAATGCCAACGCCAATGGCAATCCGCCGCTGGCCGACGCTGACGCCGTGATTCCCGCCGGCTTCTTACCGAAGATAAACTCCGATATCAAGGATTTTTCCTACAATTTTGGCTATCGGGTCGAATTTGATAACGAGGCCTCGCTGGATATCTCCTACACCACCGGTAAAAACACCATCGATTATGTCACCAGCGACACCGTCAACGCCTCATTTGCCAACGAACTGCGCTTCGCGCGCGGGCTTACCGACGCGGAAATTCGCGCGCAGATTCCTCGTTCCGGCAAGGCGTATGGCCTGGAGCTCGGACTCACCACTTTTAATGTCGACTTCGTGCAAAACTTCGGCGACTTTTCCATTGCCATGGGCTCCGAGGTGAGGACGGACGAATACAAAATTATCCCCGGTGAGAAATACGGCTATTTCGATTACGATACGGTGATCGATGAGGCGACCGGCAACGCCATCAGCCTCTACGACGATGGTGACCCCGACAATGGCGACGAAGACGCCTCTCCCGGTTTGCAGGGCTTCGGTGGCATCGGCCCCGATTCGGCAGTGGATGAGACGCGGGACGTGTTTTCCTTTTACTTCGATAGCGAATATCAAATCACTGACAGCATCCTGGTGAGCGCCGCCCTGCGCCACGATAACTATGCCGGCTTTGGCGATACCACCAACTATAAGCTGGCTGGAAGCGTCGCCGTCAGCGACGGCTTGCGGGTCCGCGCCGCAGCCAATACCGGCTTTCGCGCGCCGTCCATGCAACAACTGTATTTCAACAATATCAGCACCCAGTTCGTCGCCGACCCGGACAATCCCGGCGGTCCGCAGATTGCCGCCCAGGTCGGCACCTTCCGCAATGACAGTGAGCTGGCGGGCGATATCGGCATTCCCGAGCTGAAAGAGGAGGAATCCACTAGTGTCAGTGCCGGCGTTGTATTGAGCCCGCTCGACGGGCTCAGCATTACCTTGGACTATTACCGTATCGACATCGAAGACCGCATTGTCATCAGCAACCGTCTGGGCTTTGGCCTGTCTGACAGCCTCGACGCGGCGCTGACCGCTTCCGGGGCGGGTGTCGCGCAGTTCTTCCTGAACGGCGCCGATACCGAAACCGAAGGCTTTGATGTGGTCGCCACCTATGGTCTGGCGCTGGGGCCGGGCGATCTCGACCTGACTTTGTCGGCGAATTTCACCGAGACCGAGGTGACCGACCTGTTTGCGCCTTCCGGCAGCGGCCTCGCCACGGTCGATGAATCAATTGTGTTCAGCGAGCAGGATATTTCCATTATTGAGGAATGGCAGCCCGAAGATCGCATCAGTTTGAGCGGCAACTACATAGTGGGCAATGTGAGTGCGGTTCTGGCGTTTCACCGCTACGGCGAATACACAGTGACCGATGGCGGGCGCCAGACTTATGGCGCGGAGACCTTGACGGACCTGAGAATCCATTACCGGCTCACCGAAGCCTTGAGTGTCAATATCGGCGGCAACAATATTTTTGACGTAACACCGGATGAAAATACCATCGGTAATTCGCGCTCCGGCGCCATCGAAAACGGCCCCGACGGCGAACTTATCGTCGACAGTGCCGGGGTTTTCACCTATTCCCGCCGCGCCGCGCCCTTTGGTTTCAATGGGGCCTATTACTATGCCGGAATGAGTTACAGTTTCTGATCGGTTGGGCAGACCCGGACCGCGCGATTTTTCGTGGATCCGGACGGGCTGAAATTTTCCGCTATTGAGATTGCTATCCGGGCACGGGTTTGCGAAAACCCATGCCCGCGTTACACTGAGATGCGACAAACATAATACATCGAGGGGCGACAGATGGTCGATCACAGTGAGGCGACTGAGGGTTTAACGAAAAGAATATTGATCGCGATGGTTCTCGGGGCCGCGGTCGGACTCCTGTTTTACAACCTGCCGAAAGACGGCATAGTCAAATACCTGGAAGGCTTCATTCTGTTCGGCCTGTTTGATTTGGGGGGAACGGTTTTTATCGCCAGCCTGAAGATGCTGGTTGTGCCGCTGGTTTTTGTCTCCTTGGTCTGTGGCGTATTTTCCATCGGAGTCAATTCCCGCATTGGCTTGATCTCGATAAAAACCATTGCCTTTTATCTCGCCACGACGGCGATCGCGATCACCATCGCATTGCTTCTCGCCTCCGTCATTGATCCGGGGAAAGGTGATATTGAGGTGTCCGCGGCGACGACCTATACCGCGCGGGAAAATCCCGGCATTTGGGCGACCTTGAAAGACCTCGTGCCGACCAATATTGTCAGCGCGATGGCCGACGGAAAAATGCTGCAAATCATTGTGTTTGCCATCCTATTTGGCATCGGTCTGGCGAAAATTCAGGATGAGGGCAAGCAAATAAAGGATTTTTTTGTGCAGATGGATAAGGTCATCATGCAAATGGTGCTCATTCTTATGAAATTGGCCCCCGTTGGGGTGTTTTGTTTGATCGCCACCATGTTTGCCAAAAGCGGTATCGCCAACATTATTCAATTGGGAAAGTATTTTTTCAATGTATTGCTGGTGCTTATCATACATCTGTTTTTTTCCTACGGTTTGCTGCTTTGGTTCTTCACCGGGCTCAGCCCGTTTGTATTTTTCAAAAAAATGGAACGTCTGTGGGTGTTTGGTTTCAGTACCGCCTCCAGCAACGCCACTTTGCCCGTGACTTTGGAAACAGTGGAGGAAAAATTAGGCGTAAAAAATGAGATTGCCTCGTTTACCGTGCCGCTGGGAGCTACGATCAATATGGATGGAACTGCGATTATGCAGGGCGTTGCCACAGTGTTTATCGCGCAGTACTACAATATCGCGATTGGTTTTAGTGATTATTTGATGGTAATACTCACCGCGACACTGGCCTCGATCGGCACGGCCGGCGTTCCCGGTGTTGGCTTGATCATGCTGACCATGGTGTTGGCCCAAGTCGGTTTGCCCGCCGAGGGTATTGCCATCATTATCGGCGTCGACCGCATACTTGACATGGTGCGCACCGCAGTCAATATCACGGGCGATTCCGCGGCCTCGGTTATCATCGCCAAAAGTGAAAATATGCTTGATCAACAGGTTTACTACAAATAAAAAGATGGGAGAGCCTTTGATAAGCCTATATTTTCGATTAGCAACAGGATCAACACATCGATAAATGACTTGCACCCAAGCGACAAGATCAGACTATCAAAAAAGCAAGAATCGGATTGAGCGATAATTGGTCGCTAAGTAGTCTCTATCCAGAAACGCGCATCCTGCGCTTTTTCTTGAACATCACATTCATGTGATGCAGCGAGTGCCCGTTTTTTGGACGGGCACTCACTATGATTTGTGAAATTTTCTTTTTGCGGGGTCTCTCATGTCAATCAAGTTCCAAATTAAGGCTTTGCCGATATCGACGGTGAGGCCACTTTTAACATTAAGTGATGAAGAGTTGTTGCCATTTAACGCCAGATGGCTGTTGGCGGAGGCCAAGCCCGGTTTTCCCTGCAGAGTGTCATTAGTGGATGCCGAAGTTGGCGAGAGGGTATTGGCGCTCTCCTATGCTCATCTGAATACCCATTCGCCCTACCGCGCCTGTGGGCCAATATTTGTGCGGCAAAATGCCTCTGCGGCAGCGCCGGAGGTCAATGAAATACCCGAAATATTGCGCTCGCGCCTATTGTCTGTCAGAGCCTATGATGCGAGGGATATGATGCTGGGCGCAGAGATAGTCGAAGGCCATGACTTGGCAGCGGCCATCTGGGGGTGCTTTGCAGACGCCAAAAGCAAGTACCTGCATATCCACAACGCCAAGCCGGGCTGTTTTAACTGTGCTGTGTATCGGGCTTAGGATGGCGCCTTTGGAGCATCGCCATCACGAAAGCCTTTGGCAACAACGCCGTGCATCAAAAAGCCCGGTGCGAACGGGCCGCGCCGGGACAGTTTGTTGGTCGATCTTTGGCACCACAAATGGGGTGCCAATACGGCTGAAGAGAGTCCGTGCTCAATGGGTGGTTGGCGGGTTTGCGCGGCGGTCACCTTTGCGCCGCTCTTCCTCAGCGTGGCCTTCATACCCGTCATCAAGCTTCCTTCTGTCGGGAGTCTGCCGTTCCTCGAGCGCTTCTTCTAATTGTTCAATAATAAAGGGGTTAGTTTCTTGGCTCATAGTTTTTGCTACTCTACATCTCATACTACACGGGGCAAAGCCTAACTATATAGGCAGTGTAATTGTAGTAGACTTTTAGCGTTCTGCACGGGTGATTAAATATTCGCCAGCTGTTTGATTAGTAACCAGTACTTTGAGAAAGCGTGCGTTCGGTGGTGCTTTCCGCCATTTAATATCGATCTGATCGATTAGCGGATGAAATCTTATTATCAGTGCGCTGCGCAAATCTAACTTTCGCATAAAAAAAAGCCGCTTTAAAAAAAACTATTATTAAATTGTGGAAGCGATTGTGGCATGAATAGCCAATTTATCCTTGGATGGCCTATCTCGGACGCCTACGTGCCCGATGGTTAACATGTTATGGCTTCGATCGATAAACTATCGCTAAGATCAAGTTTTTACCCTCATCAATGCAAAAGTTGTTTGTTGTTGCGGTGCGAAACCAGCAGCGTATCGCGCTGCCATATTTTGTTTTTAAACTCAGCTTCAAGTGCTGATAATCTTTGTTGTGATGTTAACAATCGCTCGCTATGTCGCGTCATTCAAGCTGTCGCCGCCAATTAGTGCGATGATGGTCCGCTGGCGCGCGCCGTTTTTTTTTGCGGGGCTGTGATGTGCTGTCGTGCAAAAATCGCATCTGTTTCCGATGACCGTTTTCGATCAATTCCGCGTTAATGGTACGGCCTGCAATTGTGGGTCAGAGACGGAATTTTGCTGCGGATGAAAGTTATCTCGAGGGGGCAAGTCTTCATAGCGGGCAGACAACCCGGGCCGGCGTTTATTTTTTCCATATGTCGTGAAATAAATCTTTTGGGGTGATGCGAGAGATATATGCCCACACGCAGCTGCGCCCCGTACTTGGAGGTGATGGGTAGCCGGCTTGTCGGATCATCTAGCGCGATTGCTCACCAGTTTAGCAAATCGCTTCAGGCCTGGCGGCCGATGGATTACAATGCCTTCTCTAGCAGCCTGTTGAAAAAGGCTCCTTGCCGAATGGCACTGCCTTAAGGCAAAAACGGTGGTAGGTTGGCAGTGTCGGGGGTGTTTCCAAGACCGTCTGCAGCATAGCCACATGGATGTGGTGTAGTAGGGCAATGC
>JAAUXX010019170.1_pt1 | contig 16711 bp, 10 predicted proteins | sample 7278111 | NCBI WGS metagenome assembly JAAUXX01 (sample SAMN14350116, study PRJNA611818) | marine sediment metagenome | isolation source: surface marine sediment (1.8m) | place: French Polynesia: Moorea | collected 2018-08
CAGATGCGCGAATATGCTGGCATTTTAAGGGTTCACGCGGGCCTAACGGCCCGCGGCGGTGCATCCATGCACCGCCATTAACCCGACATATTTGAATGCCGGGTTAATAGTACTACTTACGTGCCAATTTTCACCCAAACTAAAAGTACATAGTGACGGGGCTCCACATGGTTTGAGGGTTGATAGTGTAGTTGAGATACAGCAGGGAGTAAAAACACGGTGTTTAAAGAAAGTTGACTGCTGCACCCCGCGTAATAGAGCGCCGTGCTAATACGATATGACACGATATGTTGTGTAAGAAATATCTTTTGGTATAACCGCAAAACATTTCAGCAGAAATATGTTTTATACAGCTGTATGAAGGTAGATAAGTGCTTTATTAATCCAGGTAGTTCATGCGCATTAGTTTTTCTATCGCTTGCGCTCTATTGACGACATTAAGCTTTTCGTAAATATTGGCCACGTGGTTCTTGACAGTAAACTGACTAACAGAGAGGATTATGGCAATTTCTTTGTTGGTTTTTCCCTTTGCTATCCATTCGACGATCTGGCGTTGCCTGCAGCTCAATGAAACACTTTGGCAAGAGTTTTTATAGTGAAGCGTGTTATTGAAGGCTATGTGAATAAAAGGTAACAAAGATTTAGCAAGAACCACCTGCTGTTCATTATCGTCAACAGATTTCGGCAAGCATAAAAAGCAGGCATTGCGTTCATAAAAAAGTGAAAGGCCATGAGAGACCGCTACCCAATCGTTAGTTGAGCATTGTTGTTCGAATATTTCGTCGTCTGTCCAGTGTTTCTTATACAAACTCATCACTGTGGACTTGAATGACGAGGCATAACCATTTGGCAGGTCTATGCTTATCTCGTCGACTATAGCAGAGGTCTTTTTATTAACGAATAAAGAGTGAAGTCCCTCAGTAATACTGAGTAAATATATGTGCTTGCGGAGAATATTTTCTAAATCACCCCGGCAACGACTGCGTTTTAGTTCACTAATTATCGTACTTAAAACACTGTGCGTTTGCGCAAAAATAGTGTTGCAAGGGGCAGCTACCTTTATGTCCGTCATCGTGAGCCTCAATAATTAGATCTGGCTAACTGGCATTGCTCGTTGATATTTGTCGTCTAATCTTACGTGAAGAAATTGTCGGTGTAGGTAAATCTAGTTGGGGCGCTGCTTTAATACATTCAATATCACTATAATCCTTTTGGATGAGTCGAACAAGACTATTATGTGGTTAAGACTAATAGTCGTTTAACTTTTTGGACGGCTAAATAGTTGTTTTTTCACTATTTTTCATTCATGCGTCCATGGTAGAACAATGTGAAATATTCACCTTTGCTGCGACAAATTTCTTACAGGTGAAGTATTCGGCTTATCTTAATAGGTTTTAATATCTGCTTGTCGTTATATAAATTTGTGTCAAAAAATATATGCGCCATTAGGTTGTTTTCGAGATCATACCCAAAGGAGGAAAAGCCAGGTTTTTATATATGTAAAGAAATCTTGGTGGCCGTACGGGTAGTATAGAGCGTTAGCGCTTCCAGGTCAGTAAATAATTCACAAATTATCTAAATGTGTTAGCTCTGGCTGCTTGGCTATTCATCGTATGATAGTGAGGTCATGGGCGACATGCCAATAGCCTATGTGATGAGTATTTTCATCATGATAGCTTTATTAAAGCTTGCGATAGGAAACAAAGAATAAAATTATAACAAGTGAAGGATAATTTGATTGCTTCTAAGTATGGCGAAATGTAATGACGCTGGGGTCTGAAAAAATGCTTGTCTGAATTATAACGAGAGCTAATGGATAGTTTTGAAAGAGTTGCGAGTGAAAAAACGATGGATATCTCCAGATAAATTTAAGATTTCTCACAATACCTTATGGGCTTTTGTTGAAACAAGCGCCTAGTCTAAACGGCCTATTGTCATAATATTTGGCTCTATTGTTAAATAACATCGTGATGGCAAAAAAACGATTGAAATACGCAAATATAAAGGACGAAAGGTAATGTATCGAAGGTTAGAAATGAAGGTAAGTTCAGGTAAGGAAAAAAGTAGATCAGAGATTTCACAGACTATGCATTTACAAAAATACTAAAAGTGTAAATGAACGACTATGTATAGAAATTGGTATTTGGTTTTTGTCTTTCTGACGGGCGCATTTTTTACTTATGCCGAAGAAACAGATAACTATAAACATGGTGATGATTTCTCACGCCTTGTTCGGCGTCTTAGCTATAACCCGGACGACCTTGCTGCGGGGGATGAGCTGAGAGAGCATTGTCGGGCTAATGAAATCGTACCGAAATGTATAGAGTCTCTCAACGAGCTGACAAAAAAACATCCTAAGAATAAATCGTTGAGATACCAGGCAGCACTGGCCTACGTGGATGAAGTGCCGGGGCATTCGCTTTTTCGTCAGGGTTGGCTCTCCACGCGCTCGATGAATCATATGACAAAGATAATCGAAGGCGAGCCGGATGATTGGACGGCACACTATATTCGTGGGTTGAACGGCTTGTATTGGCCGACATCGTTTAGAAAACTGCCCGGATCTATCAAGGACCTAACATATTGCATAAGTTTGTCAGATAAGCTTCCGAGGGGGTTGCTGCGACCGTATCATGGTTATGCCTACATCGCGCTAGGAGACGCCTTTGTTAAGAAAGGTGAGATTGATAAGGCCATTAAGGTGTATAAGGAAGGGGTGGAAATATTTACTTCCGCTAAGCTGGAGAAACGCCTGCAAATGTCTGCCGATGAATTGGCGCAATATGTTGCCGATCTTAGACATACCGATACTCGGGTCGATACCACCATATCCTTCCTGGTTAACGGTGGAGAGAATAAGCTATGAAAGCGAGACGATTATCATGAAGACCAAAATCCTAGCATGCCTTGTCTTGATAGCGGCCGATCTTGCCCTCCCTTCGCAGGTGTCGGCGGAAACAAGCGTTCATACCATCGAGGTCACCGAGCGTCATCTTTTTGGTCCAGGGCCTTTTCCCGATCAAAAACTCAAGACGGCCTGGATACGCAACCTGAAGCTAGATAGTTTTTTAAATGGCATCGTAAAGGGAGCCAATAATCTTGGCGCGGAGCCGAATGTTTCAGGTGAAAAGTTGCAAGGGAAAATCGTAGACGGAATGTTATCAGATAAGACGCTGATCAACGAAGACATCGATATGGCCAACGCCGTGATTATGAATGGCCAGTTTAACTTGCTACTCGCAGCCGTGTATGGTGGTTCTAACAACGGCGATACCTTTTTCTATCGTGATGATGATTACAATTGGTGGATAAAGGATGACATCGCCATAGATCCGGGTTTTCCCGCGGGGATCGTTAAGATTGACAACTTTACCTTCACCACCGGGCCACGCCTCATTCCCCATTCGGTGCAAACGGAAATGGGCTATCCCGGGGGCACCAATCAAACCGGTTCCCTAGAAGCGGGCAGGGTCGCTCACGGACGCTTAGGCGACATCGACGGTGATGGTTTTCTGGACGGAGTATTCAATGCTATCGGGCGCTTTCCCATGGAATCCATTTTTCTTCCTGGAGCCCCCTTCGTGCAGTTGTTTGAATTTAAGTCAGACATTCCGGTCAGTCATCTTCAGGCGGCGTTGTTGAATGCTGCGAGCGCACGTAGCTATGCCGCCATATTGCAGGACCTGGAGACCGAGGATAACAAGCACGTTGATATCCCGGCGATTAAAGAAAAAATAAGGGCGCGTATGCAACGCATATCCTTTCATCTTGGCAAAGTTTCTTCCGCGGATGTGCCATCCTGTGAGGAGTGTCTGGCAGCTTCCAGCGTAAGTGAACTGGTATCCGTTCAGATTGGTGAGAAGAGCATCGATAGTTCAGTCGTCGCCAATGTGTTTAATCAACTTGTCAATATACATGAGCAGCAAAATGGATAAGCCAAGCCCCTTCTTAAGCTATTTCTTCATATTCTCTGGTGCTTTCATCGTTCAGACGGTTGTAGCGGATGTTACCAATGATGCCAAGGGCATCGGCTTCGAGCGTTCAGCGGCACTTTCGGCATTCAAGCACAGGCGTGCGGAGTTTTCGTCGCAACTTGAAAATATCATGCCGTGGCTCACAGCGGGCGGTGCCGGTGTCGCGGTCGGTGATTACAATAATGACGGTAGAGATGATATCTATCTCACTACGAGCCTGCTTGGTGAACGCAATCACCTCTATCGCAACGATGGCAAATTCAGCTTTACCGAGGTGGGGGAGGAACTCGGTGTCGGCGACGTGAACTCGGATATTAAAAAGGGCACATCGTCCTTCGCCTTGTGGGTGGACTACGATCAGGACGGTTGGCAGGATCTATTTCTCTTGCGGTTTGGTAAAACGGCCTTGTTCAAAAACAATCGCGGCAAGTCCTTCGAAGAGGTCACCCGTAAAGCGGGGGTTCTCCGGCGCACCAATGCCCTCTCCGCGGTTGCCTTCGACTACGATAACGATGGTGATTTGGACATTTATATCGGTGGCTACTTTCCAGAAAAAGATTTTTACAGCAAGAAAAGCGATAGCAAGGTGCTGTTTGACAGCTGGGAGGAGGCGCGTAATGCCGGGAGAAACTATCTTTTTCGCAATAATGGCGACGGCACCTTTAACGATGAGACGGAAAGCGCCGGTGTCGACGACGCGGGTTGGGCCATGGCTGTGGGGCACGCCGATATTAACAATGATGGATGGCAGGATTTATACATCGCCAATGACTTTGGAACAGATATCATATTTAAGAATCTGGGCAATGGAAAATTTAGCGATATTTCAAAATCTGCCATCGGAGTTGACACGAAGAAAGGAATGAATACAGAGTTTGCCGACTACAACGACGACGGTTTCGTGGACATTTATGTAACCAATATGACCGAACCCTACCTCCATGAATGCAATATGCTGTGGCGAAACAATGGCGATGAGACCTTCACCGACGTTTCGCAGGAGACTAATTCCTGTGACACAGACTGGGGGTGGGGGGCGAAATTTGCCGATGTCAATAATGACGGACTGCAGGATATTTATGTCGCCAACGGGTTTATCTCAGCAGGCGAAGATGAATATATGGAAGTGCTGCTGGACTTTATTTTTCAGGAAGATATTGATATGACAGATGCCAAGCAGTGGCCAAAGATGGAGGGCTATAGCATGGCCGGGTACGAAAGGAATGTTCTCTACTTGCAGACCAGCAGAGGGTTTGAGAACGTCGCCAAACAAACCGGCGTCGATAGCATAAGGGATTCACGCGGCGTGGCGATAGCAGATTTTGATGACGATGGCCGCATTGACATCGTTGTTTCCAATGTCGATGCAAATCCCGACTTTTATCGCAACGTTAGCGAGACCGGCGGCAACTGGCTCGGCCTTAAGATCAATGGCGTCGGTGGGAAGGTGAATAGGGACGCGATCGGTGCCAGGGTCGCCATCCATGCCGCGGGTAAGGTTCGCTATCGCGAGGTGCAAAGCGCCAGCGGGTTCGATGCCCAGAGCAGCTTGCGCCTGCATGTGGGGTTGGGCGCGGCCACGACGGTGGAAAAGGTAGTGGTCACCTGGCCGAATGGCGAAAAAGAAACGTTCAAGGGGCTGAGCGTCAACGGCATTTATCGGCTGGATCGCGGCGGCAATGTCGTCGCGCTTAAATCCTCCGACGCGGATTCCGTTGTCTCAGCTACTGGGCGAATGTAAGAGTCCTTTAAACGATAGTTTGATGCCAAGACTATGAAGCATTTACGTATAACGTTAGTCTTATTCCTGGTCGCCGTGATGGCCACGGGCGCACCGCTTGGCGCACAGGAGTTTGTCGACATTACGGCAAGTTCGCGCGCTGGCATTACCCATTTGCCGCCGCGGTTTGATCGGCGGATGAAGCATATCATGGAAATGGTATCGGCCGGCGCATCGGGCGGCGCCATTGGCGACTACAACAAGGACGGATGGTTGGACATATTCGTCAACAACCCCCGGGTGGGCGAACTCAACGCCCTGCTGCAAAACAACGGCGACCTGACGTTTTCCAACGTCGTTTCCGCGGCGGGGCTAGCAGATATCAATCGCGCCAACCAGGTGGCGACCATGGGTATTTTTCTGGATTATGATGGCGACACTTGGCAAGACTTACTGGTCGTGCGTTTCGGTAGCGCGATGCTATTTAGAAACAATCGCGATGGTACTTTTAGCGATGTCAGTAAGAAAGCCGGTTTCAGGGAAAAGGTCAATGCCTTGACGGCCATTGCCTTCGACTTTGACAAGGATGGTGACCTCGATATCTACCTGGGAAGTTATTTCCGGGATCTCAATATGTTCAAACTTAAGCGACGGGAAAAAAATATCCTGCACGATAGTTGGGAGGTATCGCGCAACGGTGGAAGCAATATTTTTTATGTTAACAACGGCGATGGCACATTTTCGAATCAAACCGAGGCGCTGGGACTGCAAGATACCGGATGGACCATGGCGCTTGCTCACGGTGACTTTGATAACGATGGCTGGCAGGACATTTATGTGGCCAACGATTATGGTACCGATATTCTCTTCAGGAATACCGGCAAAGGAACCTTCGAGGACGTCACCGCCGAAGCTATCGGGCATGATACGAAAAAGGGGATGAATGCCGAGGCCGGTGACTTTGATAACGATGGCGACCTCGATATTTTTGTCACTAATGTGACGGAAGATTTTCTCTATGAATGCAATATGCTGTGGCAAAACGATGGCCGCGGAAGGTTTGTGGACGTCTCCCAGGAACTGGGCGTCTGTGATACCGGATGGGGTTGGGGAGGCAAGTTTTTCGATTACAACAACGATGGCTGGCTGGATCTCTACGTTGCCAATGGTTTTTTCACCGGCAAGAAGGGCGGCGACTATTTGGACGTGTTACTGCCGGCAATATGGGAATCCGGTGAGGACCCCTCCGACCCGGAAGTATGGCCGCCGCTGGACGGCATGGGTCTGGCCGCATCTGAGACCAACGTATTATTCACTAATAAGAAGGGTAAGTACATTCGCGAAAGCAACAGTGGGTTGGAGTTAGAGCGCGATTCGCGTGCGATTCTCACCGCCGATTTTGACAATGATGGACGGGTGGATATCTTTGTCACCAACAATGATGCACAGGCCACCTTGTACAGGAACGCGTCGAACGCCAAGGGGCACTGGCTTGAAATCGAGTTGCTGGGAAGAGCGCCGAATACAGATGGCGTCGGTGCGCGTATTGTTGCCAAGACCGCCAGTCAGACCTTGATGCGGGAGGTCAACATCGGTAATGGTTTTGCCGGTGGCAGCATGGTACGACAACACTTTGGCCTGGGTGAGGAAAGCCTGGTTGACGAGTTGCTTGTCCTTTGGCCGGATGGAAGCAAGCAGGTTTACAAGAATGTAAAAGCTGACCGAATTATTCGGTTATCACAAACGAACTATGGTATTCAAGTCGCATGGCAAACAACACATTAGCTGCAGTAGTTATTGCGATGTCAGTCCTGTCTTATTCAGGTTTTGACGCCGCCCACGCAACAGCCTCGCAAAAACCGGGCTTCAAGGATATTACCGAGTCGGCTGGCGTTGGTCACCGGCATCATGGTCCCTCGGTGGATGATCGACTTAGAAATCTCGGTCCCTGGTTCACGGCGCTCGGCGCCGGAGGCTCCGCCGGGGACTACAACAATGACGGTTTCGAGGACATCTACGTTACCGACAGTCTGCGTGGCAAACCCAATGTGTTGTATCGCAATAACGGCGATCTCACTTTTACCGAGGTGGCCAAACAGGCGGGCGTGGCAGACCTAAATGATGATAAACACTTTTCCGCGATGTCACTCTTCGTCGACTGTGACAACGACGGCTACAAAGATCTCTTCGTGGCCCGCTTTGGCCGCTCGGCGCTATTCAGAAACAATGGCGACGGCAGCTTCGAAGACATTAGCGAAGCTTCAGAGCTGCCGTTGAAGCGCAATACCGTAGCTGTCGTGGCGATGGATTACGATCGTGACGGAGATCTAGATCTTTATCTCGGCAACTACTTTCCCGACGTCGATCTAACATCGGTCAAAACCACTAAGTTATTGCATGATAGCTGGGAGGCGGCCCGCAACGGCGGCACTAATTCCCTATTGCGTAACGAGGGTAACTGTAAATACGTGGATAAAACCGTGGAATCGGGCCTCGGCGACGTCGGCTGGACCTTGGCCATTGGCACCGGCGACCTGGATAAAAATGGCTGGGTGGATCTATATATGGCCAATGATTTTGGCCCCGACAAAATGTATCGCAACAATGGTGATGGCACCTTTAGCGATATTTCGGAAAAAGCCTTTGGGGTTGACACAAAAAAAGGCATGAATGCCGAGTTGGGCGATTATGACAACGACGGCTGGCTGGATATCTACGTCACTAATATTACCGAGCCGTTTTTGAATGAGTGCAATATGTTATGGCGCAACAACGGTGACTTTACTTTCACCGACGTGTCGATGGCAACGCAAACCTGTGATACAGATTGGGGCTGGGCCGGAAAATTTATCGATTTTGATAATGATGGCTGGTTGGACCTCTACGTTCTGAACGGATTTATTTCCAGCGGCGAGGGAGACTACATTGACATCTTGATGCCGATCATACTGGATTCCGATGTTGATCTTTCCGATACCATGAGTTGGCCCCCGCTGGGCACCATGAGCTTTAGCGGTAATGAGCGCAACCGGCTGTTTCACAACAAGGGCAATCATTCCTTTGCGGAGGTGGCCGCCGCAAACGGTGTGGATAATGTTCGCGACGGCAGGGGCCTGATTATTGCCGACTTCGATAATGATGGCGCACAGGATATGTATGTGATCAATTCGAATCATGAGGCTGTTCTCTATCACAATCAGATTGGTCGGGAAAAAAAATGGATTGAAATTCGCCTTGAAGGAACACAGAGCAATCGCGACGGTATCGGCACGCGGCTTACGTTTTTCACCGATAAGGGCGTATTCTACCGCGAAACCAACGCCGGTAACGGGTATGAGGGGCAAAGCACCGCTTTCGCTCATGTTGGAATGGGCAACGCGGAGAAAGTTCGCAAGATCGTGGTCAACTGGCCGAACGGGCTAAAGCAAGTATTTGAGGATGTCGATACCGGTTTTCGCTATAAGCTCACCGAGGGTGGCAGCCTGATCAAATTCCACAATGGCACGGGGGCGCCAGTGCTCAGCAAGGAGCAATACCATGATGTCAATTCCAAACCCAAAACCAATAAAGTAGTCAGCAACTAGGCAGGAGACAGTATGGACCTTGCGGCGTGGAACAGAGACTATACCCCAGATGCGAAGCCGACACACTTCGCCACTGCTATCGTCATTTTGTGCGTGCTTATGTGGGGCTTGGGCTACGCGAAATTTGCCCGCGCGAAGTCGACGGCTTATATAAATCCCAGCCATGACAATCCCGCGCAGGAACTGATGCGTTTAAGAACAGAAGGGGTAGCGCACTTTGAGAGTGGCATTGCGCAAAAAAAAGCCCTTGCATCCTTTGCCGCGGCGCTGCAAATTGAGGGCGCCGGGGCCATAGATCATTTCAATCATGGCGTCATATTAAAAAAGCTCAATAAAAATTCCGACGCCAAAGACGCACTGACGAAAGCTATCGCCAGTGACGCCAAGCTCGCTCATCCGCATTATGCGCTGGGGCTGATACATCTGGGCGAAGAGAACAACGCTGCGGCGCTGAGCGCATTTCGTCGGGCTGCGAAGCTAGCGCCGAATGAATCATCGACCCACTACCAACTCAGTCGTCTCTATCGGGAAATGAATGATAAAACTAAGGCGCTACAGGCCATTGTCGAGACATTGCGTTTGGATCCTTATCATACCGGGGCGCTGTATCAGTTGTATCTACACCATCAACAAACAGGAGACAGAGAAAAGGCGCAGCAAATTTTTCAGGAGTTCAGCCGCCTAAAAAAGGCTATCGGGAAAACGCGTAAGGAAGTAAATCCGGATGAGAGTCATCTAGCCAAGCCCATCAATGGTGACAGGCAGGTTGCAGGACTGCCCTTCGAAGCCAATGCCGGCACGATCTCCTTTAATGTCGGTAGCGCCATAATTGATAAGGCAATCGGTAGCTTTGCCATCGCCGATATCGATCAGGATCAGCGGCAGGATATTGTGGTGGCGGATCGCGATGGTAAGCTTGCGATCTGGGCCTACAAAGCGGCCAATAAATTCAAGCTGCTTAAAAAAATCGGTGACCTTGGCCAAATCGAAGGTATCGAGCTGGCGAAGCTGCAGCGCGCCGAACCCTATTCTATTTTACTAAAAACGCGAACTGGTTTGAAAAAGCTGCCACTGTTGGACGCCAATGCCAAGCCCAAAGATCCAAAAGCCAAGCAGCACAAGGCGAGCAGTAAAGCGCCGGAAAAGATAGAGATCAAGTTTGGCGAGCTTGAAGCGCTCACCGATGAGCCGGTGTCTTCGATGCTGCTCGCGGATATCGACCATGATGGCGATACCGATATCGTACTGGACAACTTCAGAACGGTACTGATGAATCGAGGCGACGCGAAATTTGATCGCAATGACCAGTATCTGCCGTCCACGGAGGTGGGAAAACTCGGCGCGTCGACACATCCGATCGTCGGCAGCGATTTGCGTAGTCAAATAGCGGTTGACTTTGTGGCCGTTGCGAACAATGCCACCCGCTATGTGCTGCGCGATGATATGGGCGGTGCCTACAGCGTGGTCGACGGGCTATTGCAGGAACTGCCCAAGCTGTTTTGGCACGCTATGGCGGATATGGACAACGACGGTCATATGGATGTCGTGAGTCTCACCAATAGCGGGCTTATCGTCGATTACAACCAGGGCAACCTGCATTTCAATCCACAAAAAAGCCCGCAAGACATACCCCTGCTCAATGATGCCTTGGTGATCGATATTAATAACGATGGTTACAAGGATATTGCGTATGCCGTTCCCGATAGCGGCATTCACGTGTTTTTAAATCGTGGTGAACGCCGGTTTAGCGTCGTCGAAAATTCCGTTGCGAGTGATGATTTTTCACGCCTGGCGGCCATCGACGCTAACAGTGATGGCGTCTTGGATATCGTGGCATTGAATGCGCAAGAAAACTTGGTGGTGCTGGAAAATACCACCGATACCGATGGCGCCCACTGGATCGCACTGAGCTTGGAAGGTATTCGCAGCGCGCCGGACGGTCGTTATACTCAAGTCGAGGTTCGCTACGGCAGTTATTATGCGAAATATCAGGCCCGCGGCGGACTTTTGCACGTTCCTCTCGGTCAGGCGCCGCACGCGGAGCTGATTCGTATCAGCTGGCCGAATGGTTTCGTGGAAAACAAATTCACTATTGAACCGAAGAAAACCTGGTACTTTGCCGAGTCTGAACGTATTTCCGGATCCTGCCCCAGTATCTATGCCTGGAATGGTGAACAATATGTTTACATAACCGACGCGTTTATCAGCGGACCCATGGGCGTACCCACAAGTCCCGGTCGATACTTTCCCGTCGGCGACGACGAATATGTCAAAATTCCGGGGCGTCATCTCAAAAAAGACGCGCAGGGCAATTACCGGGTCTCCATTGTGGAAGAACTGCGCGAGGTGACCTATCTGGACGAAGTCCGCCTGTATGCGGTGGACACTCCGAATACCTACTATATGTTCCCCAACGAATATTTGATGCCCCCGGAATTTCCACAGTTCAAGCTGCATTTGTCGGCTTCCGCCGAGCCGCCCGTGCAGGCGCTTGACCATCACGGTAACGATGTGACCGCTTTAGTCGCGGAGGTCGATTACACCTATCCCCACCACTTTAATCGCGCGGATTATACCGGGTTTGCCGACACCAATGCGGTGGAAATTTTCCTGACCGATGAGCAGCGCCGCGCCGAGCATCTGCGTGTATTTTTAACCGGTTGGTTCTACTATTTTGATTCCACCTCAATCATTGCCGCCGCACAGCAGCCCGAGATGGATCTGATCTGGCCGCAGGTGCAGGTGCTGCGATCGGGCAAGTGGGAATTCCTGCAGCGTATCGGCATCCCCTCGGGGAAGGAAAAAACCGTTGTGGTGGACTTGTCGGGGCGCCTGCCGGAGGATGCTGAAAAGATTCGCGTAGTCACCAACTTGGAGATGTACTGGGATCGCATACTTATTGACGCGGCGCCGCCGCCGGTCGCAACGGCCGCGCGGGTCCACGCGCTGGATACCTCATCGACGCGGTTGCGACTGCACGGTTTTTCTCGCCTATTGCGTCCGCCGGGTGAGTTCCCCATGCCGGATCGATTCGATTACCATCAACGCAGCTACCGCTCCCTTTGGGATCCGCTCGCCGGGCGCTATACCCGCTACGGACAAGTCGATGAGCTGATCGGCAAGGTCGATGGGAAAATGGCGGTATTCAGTTCCGGCGACGAGTTGTCGCTACGTTTTGATGGCAGCCAACTGCCGCCAGTCGCACCCGGTCAGAAGCGGGACTTCCTGATATACCTCAACGGTTATGTCAAGGATGGGGATAAATATACGGCGCACGCGGGCACCGTCGAACCGATGCCATTTCAGGGGATGCGATCTTATCCGTACTCGCAGGCAGAACGCGATGCGGTCGCAATCGATGAAAAGGAATATCGGAAATATCTTGAAGAGTATCAGACACGTGGACCGCTGCGGTTTACCGGGCCTGGTAGTGAACGTATTAATTTCTAGGGGTTGGATGCGACTATGTTTAAGTTACTTCATGCTTTGTTGGGAATCAGTTTTTTGTTTCTTTTAGCGAATTGCAGCGGCGTGCGCCAACCCCCGCTCGATCCGCTGGTGCAGGCGCGTCAATGGGTCGAGACCGGAGAGGTGGAAAAGGGCCTGATAACATTGGAACAAGCCATGGACGCCGAACCGAGACGTCTCGATCTTTCTAACTACTACCGCCAACAGGCGTCGCTGAGCAAGCAATACGAGCGCTCGATTAGCTATTTTAAGAACGCCGTGGAGGGCAGGCACAAAAACGTCAATGAAATGAACTACAATCTGGCGTTTGCCTATATCGACAAAATTCCTTCCGTCGGCCCCATGGGTGCGGGTTTTCTCTCAAAACGCGCCATCAAGCAGTTTCAAAATGTACTGGATCGCGAGCCGGGCGACTGGATCGCGACCTATGGTATCGGTATGAATTATTTGCACTGGCCGGACTATTTCAAGAAAAACGACAATGCGATGATCTACCTGGAAAAGGCCACAGACCTGCAAAACAAAGATGCAAAACCCTTTTATATTCTTACCTATATTCGTCTCGGCGACGCCTATGCAAAAAATGGACGGGTGGACAAGGCCTACCAGGTGTGGCGTGAAGGGCTCAAGCACTTTCCCCAGCATGCGGATCTCGTCGCTCGTAGTCAAACGCCAAAAGCGCGCATTGGCGACGCCATTCGCCTGCTCTACAACCCCAACAATTCCATCGGTGAAATCAACACGGATATCTCCGTATTGTGGGAGCCGGAAGTACCGGCGTCGCTTGTGCCGCTCGACAAAAATCCACTGCAGCAGGCGGGCGTCGGCGGTCAACTCAAGGGCTCGGAAATCCAGGTGGGCGAGGGAAAGATTGGTTTGTTCGCCTGGTTTATGCGCAACCTGCCATTTTTGTCCGACAAAAGTCGCTTCAAGAATGTCGACATGTCCGCCCTGGGCATTGAATCGGATGGCAAGACCCACGATTTGGCGAGCATTGTCGCCCACGGCATGATCATGGGGTTTCTGTCGCAGTTTGAGGAGGAAACCCCGGAACAGGCCCGCCGCCGCGCCGATAAACTCGATGCCTTCCATCGCCCCTTTTTCCACGAAGGGCTGGGCATGGGATATGCCGCGACCGCCAGTTTGGACGATATGAGCGAACTGCAAAACCTTATTACTAAACTGGAGAAAATCGATCCGAATTATACGCGTCTGCATTTGGCCGGCGCCGGTATGTGGTTTGGCCTGGAATCGAGCAATACCGGCAAGGTCAAAGAGGCGTTTGAACGCCTGGGCGATTTTGGTCAGGCCTATGCCTATGAGGGCTACGGTTTTTCCCAGACGCTTTTCCACTTCAAGAACAATCCGGAATTGATTGAGCGCGGCCAGGAGCTGGGTGAGGACGCAGCGCATAATTTTTATCACGGCGCTGGTCGCGCGCTGTGGATTCTGAGTGGTCAGGATACTCAGGCATTTCATAAGCGCGTCGCCAAAATTCCGCCGTCCTTTCGCAGCGACGCCTACTCCGGGTATGGCATGGGGGTGGCGTTCACCAAGATTGAATCACCGGACTTTGTATTTTCCTATCTGGAAAAGGATGATGACACACTCGATTTGGGGCTGTTCCTGACTGGCGTTTCCATGGGCTTGACGATTCGAGATTTAGGTGACACCCAGTATGTTGGTCAGATGATTTCCTCGGCGTCGCCGAAAAATAAGTGCCAGGTCCAGCGCGCTTTAGATCTTGGCCAATCCACGCTCCGAAATATCATGAAGGATGGTGGTGATCTCCACGATGACTGGCGCAAAAAAATTCATCAGGAAATCGTTGACGAAGGCCCGATCTCAGTTTGGAAAGTGTGCATATGAATAGTTTACTCAGACGCGCTTTGCGCTATGGCGCACTGCTGCCAGTCATGTTCCTCTGCGGCGCGTGTTCATCCACGGCAAAGCACGACGCACTGCACCAATTCAAGCTCGTCGGCGGGCATTTTTACGGCCCAGGGCCCATCGTGCCCGATACTGCGTTGCCAACGGGCTATTTGCGCAATATTCACTTCGACGTTGAAAGTTTTAGCGGCTATGCGAATTTTCTGAACGATGGCGGTGAGGATGCGGTACTGTCGGACGGCAAAACCCGCATCAACCAGAATATAGACGCCGGTATTCTCGAAATAGGCGGTGGTGACAATACTGTTTTGTTGGTCGCCGTAAAAGGTGGCCCGAACAGGGGGCTGGAATACTACCAGCTCACGGACGACTACGTATTTGAGTGGGAGGTCGATTTGGCCCTCGACCCTGGGTTTGCCGAGGGGATTGTTCGGGTGGACCAGTTCAAATTGACCACCGGCCTAATCAAAATAGCTGACTCGCTGCAGACCGAGCGGGGGATACCCAATGGTTACGACCAGGCGGGCACGCTGAAGTCTGGCGACTACCTGGCAGGACGAGTGGGAGATTTCAATCAGGATGGCTATCTGGACGGCATTGTTGTGGCGGCGCCGCGGGTGCCGCTGGAAAGTCAGATGTTGCCCGGGTCTCCGGTCGGCAACCAGAGAGGTTTTGAAACGGACGTGGCTTTTCCCCCGCACCTGGCTTGCGAATTGACACTACGGGGAATTCTGCAATTCGAAGCGCCGATCGCGGAACTGATGGCAAGTGGCGAAGTCGAACAGGTCGTTGCCATGTTAAAAGATATTGCGGTAAGAATTGAATCGGCCCAGGGCAATATGGACAGAGCGCTGATAAGCGGGGCCTGGGGCGTCAAGTCTTTAAAGCAAGATGGATTTTTGGTTTCAGATCGCATGGAAACGCTGCGCACACTGAATTTCATCAGTCTTTCGTTGATAGAACATTATCCCATTTATGGCGGAAAGTTTTCCTCCGCCACCACCGATGCGGTCGGGAAAATGTTTGATCAAGTGCATAGTCTCATCCATAAAATCGGAAAAGTTAATAAGCAAACATCGCATCGGCTGCCGAAGCGACGGCAGCGTATTCGATCATAGCGACGGGTTTTTCACAGATGAAAATAGGTAAACCGCTGTGCTATTGGTTGGCATTTCTTTTGTCACTCCCATGTCTTAGTGCCGCCGCGGCGACGATGTATAGTGTCAAGTCGCAGAAATTCGGCACCGGCACATTCTATGGGCCGGGTAGCATAGATGACACTGAATTATTTTCCGTAATCATTCGCAATCTCGCATTTAACGCGCCCCTGAATTTTATCACGCCCATGATAAACAACGGTGGTGAGGAGCCGAATATCTGTGGTGAGAAAGAAATTAGGGAAACGTCCACCGGCAAGCTGTCTGACGGTAAAACTCGCCTCAACGAGAATGTCGATGTGTGTGCATTTGAGATAAATGGAATGAAGATACTCGTCGGCATCATCGATGGTGGCCCTCACTACGGCGGACAGGTGGCGACAATGACCGAAGACGGCGTCATGGTGATGACCATGGACACCGCCCTCGATCTCGGCGTGGGGGAGGCGGGCGTTATCAGAATACCCTTTTATGCCACCACCGGCGAGGTGACCGTACCCTACTCGATTCAGACGCAGATGGGCTTGCCGGGCGGCGTGGATCGGGCCGGCTCCAAACCGTCCGGCACGGTATTGAAAGGCCGCCTGGGCGATTTTAACGAGGATGGTATGCTCGATGGCGCTATCGTGTTAGCCGGCAATATCCCTATTGATTCCATGTTGTTGCCCGGCGCGCCCTACGCCTTCACGCGCTATTTTGAAACCAATGTTCCGTATGATGGGGCCATTTACGGCAGCATTGTTCAAGAAGATATTGCGAAAAAATAATAAGAAGGTGGATATGTCTTTGATGTTATTAAATTATTCTCTAGGTAAGCTCTGAATAAGTCATCCTGACTTATTCAGAGGTCGAAAATAAAAATGTATGACTTTTTATTTTCTCGCATTTTCAATGACTTAGCGTCATCGAAAATGACAG
>JAAUXX010011740.1_pt1 | contig 16700 bp, 11 predicted proteins | sample 7278111 | NCBI WGS metagenome assembly JAAUXX01 (sample SAMN14350116, study PRJNA611818) | marine sediment metagenome | isolation source: surface marine sediment (1.8m) | place: French Polynesia: Moorea | collected 2018-08
GAATTTGCAGTTTAATGTATGCCATTACTTTTTTGGCCATTGTTCACTCCAACTATCAACTTGTTAAAAACAAAAAGTCTCTGTCACGAATAACCGCAACAGAAACAATCACTTTATCCAGATTTCTCAAGCTTTGCGCGCTTATGTATTGGATACCTGTACAAATTCTAACTCGACCGGGGTCTCCCTGCCGAAGATCGATACCATCACCCGAACACGACCTTTCTCTGGAAATACCTCATCGACGACACCCTGAAAATTAGCAAAGGGACCATCGATAACACGTACCACTTCGCCCACATCGAAGACAACTTTGGGTCGTGGTCTTTCTGAACCATCCTGAATACGGCCGATTATTTTTCCGGCGTCCTCATCGGAAAGCGGAATCGGATCTTTGTCATCACCGACAAATCCGACTACCCGTGGCATATTTTCATGAATCAAGTGCCAGGTTGTATCGTTAAGATCCATGCTAACGAGCATGTAACCTGGGAAAAACCTTCGCGATGAAGTCTTCCGTGTTCCCTTGATCATCTCAACTACCTGTTCAGTGGGTACAAGGATCTCGCCAAAGTACTCTTCCAGCCCATCTCTCTTGATGCGTTCCTCAAGTGTGGCTTTCACCTTATCTTCAAAGCCAGAGTGAACTTGAAGTATGTACCATTGTCTTGCCATTGTTATGTCTACCCTGCTTGAGTTTTAGTTTTACACCACAACCTTGCGAACACTTAACACCGCTAATTACAAAATATTAACGCAACAACAAACCAACCAGCTTACCAAGTAGTAGATCTACGGTACCAAGATATGCTGCTACAACTATAGTAAGCACTACAACGATACCTGTTAGGCCTAATGTCACTTTTTTATCAGGCCAGACGATTTTGCCAAACTCAACCTGTACTTCATTGATAAACTTTTTGATTTCTGCTGGTGAGTATGGGGATTTCTCCTCTGTTTTAGCTACAGCATTTTTTTTAGGTTTTACTTTTTTTGCCATACTCGTAGTAATTCCTTGTATTTAGCAGTTTCAACTCATATTCACCACTGGAGTATAACTCCATGAGGTGAGTCAGCGGTGGCAGGCCAGGAGGGATTCGAACCCCCAACTTCCGGATTTGGAGTCCGGCACTCTACCAATTAGAGTTACTGGCCTGCACACATTCTATTTGGTCTCTTTATGGACAGTATGCTCTCTGTCAAAAGGACAGTATTTTCTAAACTCCAGTTTATTTGGAGTATTACGCTTGTTCTTTGTTGTCGTGTAATTTCTTCTCTTACACTTTGTACAAGCGAGTGTAACGATATCTCTCATGACGTTCCCGTCCCTCTAGAAAAAAAGAACCCGGCTCCCCTGATTATGTAAATCGGGGAGCAGGGTGAATGTTACCAAAGAGGTAATTTATTTAACAATTTCACTAATAACACCGGCACCTACGGTACGACCACCTTCACGGATCGCAAAGCGCAGACCTGCATCCATGGCGATTGGAGTAATCAACTCACCGGTTATTGCTACGTTATCACCGGGCATTACCATCTCAACACCCTCTGGCAAGGTCACAACACCTGTCACATCCGTAGTTCGGAAATAAAACTGGGGGCGATAACCATTAAAGAATGGAGTATGACGGCCACCCTCTTCCTTGCTCAGGATATAGCACTCGGCTTTGAACTGGGTATGCGGAGTGATGGAACCTGGCTTGGAAAGTACCTGACCACGTTCAATCTCATCACGCTTGATGCCACGCAGCAGTGCACCGATGTTGTCACCTGCCTGACCTTCATCAAGCAGCTTTCTGAACATCTCAACTCCAGTACAGGTGGTTTTCTGGGTCTCTTTGATACCAACGATCTCAACCTCTTCACCAACCTTGATCACACCACGCTCGACACGACCGGTGGCAACTGTACCACGTCCGGAAATGGAGAATACGTCTTCTACCGGCATCAAGAACGGCTGATCAACATCACGCTCTGGCTCAGGAATATAGGAATCAACCGCTTCCATCAGCTCATGGATACATTTTGCAGCATCCGCATCTTCAGGATTCTCCAAAGCCTGCAGAGCAGAACCATGGATGATCGGAATATCATCTCCGGGGAACTCATAGTTATCAAGAAGTTCACGCAGCTCCATCTCCACCAGCTCGATCAACTCCTCGTCATCAACCATGTCGCACTTGTTGAGGAAAACCACGATCGCAGGAACACCTACCTGACGAGCAAGAAGGATATGCTCTCTGGTCTGGGGCATAGCGCCGTCGGTGGCAGCAACAACGAGAATTGCACCGTCCATCTGCGCTGCACCGGTGATCATGTTCTTGATATAGTCAGCGTGACCAGGACAATCCACGTGAGCGTAATGACGATTATCGGTTTCGTACTCAACGTGCGCTGTTGCGATGGTAATTCCACGCTCTTTCTCTTCCGGTGCCTTATCGATCTCGCTGAAATCGGTGAACTCAGCCTGACCTTTTGTAGACAACACCCGAGTGATAGCTGCAGTCAAAGTGGTTTTTCCATGATCGATGTGACCAACAGTTCCTACATTGACATGCGGTTTGGTCCTTTCAAATTTTTCCTTTGACATAGTCTTACCTCTTTATGATTTAAGTCATATTCCTCGAATCTTTTTAATTATCGCTTCTGCCTTGGTGGCAGGAACCACATCATACTCCAAAAACTGCATGGTAAAGTTTGCTCTACCCTGTGTTGCCGAGCGTAGTGACGTGGAATACCCAAACATCTCAGCCAACGGCACATGGGCGTGAACAATCTGTAAATCATTTGATGCCTCGACCCCGGTAACCTTTGCCCTCTTACTATTGAGATCCGACATCACATCTCCCAAGTAATCTTCTGGAGTCACTACCTCAAGATCCATTAACGGCTCCAGCAGTACAGGCTCAGCATCGGCTGCCGTCCGACGAATCGCCATGGCGGCAGAAACTCCAAATGCCATTTCGGTTGACTCCTCATCGTGATACGAACCACCAACCAGACTTACTTGAAGATCTGTCAACGGATACCCGATGAGCGGGCCTGAGTCCAGGCTGTCACTCACACCCCTTTCAATGGCTCCCAGGAACTCACTGGGGATGGTCTCTTTATCAACCTGGTTAACAAACTCAAGACCTTTGCCTCGCGGTAATGGCGCAATCTCGAGGATTACATGGCCATACTGGCCTTTAGCACCAGTGAGTTGATCAAATTTACCCTCACCTTTGGCACCAGCGCTGATTGTCTCTTTATAGGCAACCTGCGGTTTACCGACATTCGCCGATACTCTAAATTCACTCAGCAGACGGTCAACGATTATCTCAAGATGAAGCTCACCCATACCTGAGATGATTGTCTGACCTGTATCTTCATCTATGGCCACCGTAAACGAAGGATCTTCAAGAGCTATCTTATCAAGGGACTCGGAGAGTTTCTTCTCCTCCGCCTTGCTCTTGGGCTCAATGGCAACACCAATCACCGGTTCAGGAAAATCCATACTTTCCAGGACGATGTAATCCCCGCTTTTACAGAGGGTATCCCCGGTGGTGGTAAATTTGAGCCCGACTATCGCTCCGATATCGCCGGTGCCTATCGCGTTTACTTCTTCACGTTTATTGGCGTGAAGTTTGAGTAACTTGCCGATTTTCTCTTTCTTCTTCTTGACCGGGTTGAAAACCTTGTCGCCCACCTTAAGAGAACCGGAATAAGTTCTTACAAAGGCGAGGTTTTCAACGAACGTGTCACTCATCAACTTGAAAACCAGACCGCAAAACGGTTCATCTGGACTGGTTTTTCTCGTTACGGCCTCTCCAGCCTTGTCCATCCCGTCTACGCTTGTAATATCAAGCGGCGACGGCAGGTAATTGACTACGCCGTCAAGAAGGGGCTGAATCCCTTTGTTCTTAAAAGCACTGCCACAAAAAACCGGAACAAGATTAAGCTCCAGGGTAGCACTTCTAAGCGCACTATAAATCTCAGACGCAGATACAGGTGTATCTTCCAAATATTTTTCCATGACCCCCTCATCGAAGTCGGCCAACTTCTCGAGGAGTGCCATACGTGCGGCCGAGAACATTTCTCTGTGTTCGTCAGGAATGTCTTTTTCTACGACTTCCTGCCCAAGAGACTGCTCGCTGAATTCGAGCATCTTCTCTTTTATAAGATCTATAACACCAACAAAATCAGCTTCTGTGCCGACGGGAACCTGAATCGCAACCGGATTAGCTCCGAGTTTGTCCGACATCATCTCCAGACATCGATCAAAATCGGCCCCTACACGATCCATTTTGTTAATGAAGGCAAGACGCGGTATATGGTACTTATCGGCTTGCCGCCATACCGTTTCCGACTGTGGCTCAACTCCGCCAACCGCACAAAAAACGGCAACTACCCCATCGAGTACCCGCAGACACCGTTCAACTTCAACGGTAAAGTCGACATGTCCAGGGGTGTCGATTATGTTGATCTTATGATCATTCCAGTAGCAGGTAGTTGCTGCAGAGGTGATGGTAATTCCTCTTTCCTGCTCCTGTTCCATCCAGTCCATTACGGCATTGCCGTCGTGAACCTCGCCGATCTTATAGGATCGGCCTGTATAATATAAAATCCTTTCAGTTGTCGTTGTTTTGCCAGCGTCAATATGGGCCATGATGCCGATATTGCGCACAACCGACAAATCGTTCAGGGCAGCCATCAGTTGTTTCCTTGAATTTACTATTTTGACGTCTGCCCCAAGTGGGCACTTTGCCCTAGCTGTTACCAGCGATAATGCGCAAACGCCTTATTGGCCTCTGCCATTCTGTGCGTGTCATCACGTTTCTTAACAGATGCGCCCCTGTTATTGTAGGCATCCAAAAGTTCAGCGGCAAGTTTTTCAGCCATAGATCTGCCGGAACGAGACTTGGCAAAGCCTATAATCCAGCGGATAGCCAAAGCATTACGTCTGGTTTGACGAACTTCCATGGGTACCTGATAGGTAGCACCACCAACCCTTCTGGATTTTACTTCAACCTTTGGCCTCACTTTTTCCATTGCTTCCTCAAATACCGTAAGAGCATCCTCTTCCGTTACCTTGGCAGTAATGATATCCATCGCGTCATAAAAAATACGCTGGGCCAGGCTCTTTTTACCCCTTTCCATCAGGCCATTGGTGAATTTACTTACCAGGACACTGTTAAAGCGTGGATCAGGGTCAACAGGTCTTTTCTCTATTAATCTTCTACGCGCCATTATTATCCTCTCTTCTAAGCAATCCTATTAGGAAGGACGCTTAGCACCATATTTCGATCGACCCTGACGTCTATCAGAAACACCCAGGGTATCCAACGTACCACGAACGATGTGATAGCGAACACCTGGAAGGTCTTTTACCCTACCGCCTCTTATCAGCACAACAGAGTGTTCCTGTAGATTATGTCCGATTCCAGGAATATATGACGTGACCTCAATACCATTGGTCAACCTAACCCTGGCAACTTTACGCAGCGCAGAGTTTGGCTTTTTCGGAGTTGTCGTGTATACCCTCACACAAACGCCCCGTTTTTGAGGTGATCCTTTCAAAGCTGGGGTATTTGTCTTCTTGACAATTTTCTTTCTCCCCTGCCTGACAAGTTGGTTGATAGTTGGCATCGTCTCTACTGCTCCTGTTCGATTAACCTTTTAAATAAATGTATCGACAAAACACTCACTACAAAAATCCATGCTGATCGCAGCACGAAAGAGATAATAATTACCTCATAGCAACTGTACTGTCAAGAATAAAAACAAATCACTTTAGCAATATTATTACTAGGCCTCGTTATCCAAACCGGTACCGGCAGAAATCAGGCGACCCATAATAACATTCTCCTTAAGTCCGGCAAGATCATCAACTCTACCGGCCATGGCAGCATTGGTGAGCACCTTGGTAGTTTCCTGGAAGGAAGCCGCCGAGATAAAGGACTCGGTGGAAAGCGATGCTTTGGTGACACCTAATAACAATGGTTCTGCAACAGGTGGTATCAACCCTTTCTCAAAGAGTTGATCTCGTTCATCTTCAAATTTCCACCACTCAACCTGCTCTCCGATCATAAACTTGGAATCACCAGAAGCAGTGATCATGACCCGGCGCATCATCTGCCGAACGATTACTTCGATGTGCTTGTCATTAATCCGCACGCCCTGAAGACGATAAACCTCCTGGATTTCATTTACGAGAAACTTCGCAAGTTCTTTAACACCTAGAACCCTGAGAATATCGTTAGGGACGATGGTACCTTCCATGAGCGGCTCACCAGCCTGGACATAGTCACCTTCGTGGACAATAAGGTGCTTTGCTTTGGGAACTAGATATTCCTGCGGCTCACCATGCTCAGGTGTGACAACTACTCTTCTTTTGCCTTTAAGTTCTTTTCCAAAACTTACCCGGCCATCAATTTCAGTGATTATCGCTGGTTCCTTAGGTTTTCGAACCTCAAAGAGTTCTGCAACTCGAGGAAGACCACCGGTAATATCCTTGGTTTTTGAAGTTTCACGCGGGATTTTGCCGACAACTGTACCCGGTTTAATCTCATCACCTTCATTTACGGAGATGATTGAACCAACGGGCAGACTGTATCTGGCGAATACCTCAGATTTTGGAAGCTTCAAGGTCTTACCACGCTCATTTTTTACCGACACACGCGGATTCAACTGACCACCACCTGCAGGCAAAGTGATTACCTTCGAAGCCTTACCGGTAACTGCGTCCACTTTTTCCTGCATGCTGACACCTTCGACAACATCACCGTATTTGATGATACCACCAACCTCAGCCACAATAGGAATGGTATAGGCATCCCAGTCAGCCAGGATTGTACCGGCTTCCACCGCTTCATCTTCCTTCACAAGAATCTGCGCGCCGTAATTGACTTTGAACTTCTCGCGTTCACGGCCAAGATCATCCATAATTACCACTTCGGCATTCCTGTTCATGACAATCTGGATACCTTCGGCATTAACAACCGAGTGAAGATTTTTGAAGCCAACCTTCCCACCACGTTGAGTTCTCAATTCCGCCTGTTCAACTGCTCTACTCGCCGTTCCACCAATATGGAAGGTACGCATGGTAAGCTGAGTGCCTGGCTCACCGATGGATTGTGCAGCAATAACACCGATCGCTTCACCGATATTGACCATATGTCCCCTACCAAGATCTCGCCCATAGCACAAAGCACAAACACCACGACGAGATCGACAGGTAAGCACCGAACGAATGAGGACTCGATCAACCCCGGCCTTATCTACTTCGATTACCAGGTCTTCTGTAATTTCCTCACCCTCGGCGACAATAACCTCATCGGTATACGGATCGACCACATCTTCTAAGGCAACACGTCCCAAAATCCTGTCACCCAGTGGTACAATTATCTCACCACCATCCATCAGTGGCTCGGCAATAATACCGTCAAGGGTTTTACAGTCTTTTTCAACAATTGTTGATTCCTGGGCTACATCGACCAACCTTCTGGTAAGATATCCAGAGTTTGCAGTCTTTAGCGCAGTATCGGCAAGACCTTTGCGAGCACCATGAGTAGAAATAAAGTACTCAAGTACATCGAGACCTTCTCGGAAATTCGCCTTGATGGGAGTCTCAATAATGGCTCCAGAGGGTTTGGCCATCAGCCCACGCATACCAGCCAACTGACGAATTTGATCGCGAGAGCCCCTGGCACCAGAATCTGCCATTATATATATTGAGTTAAAGCTTGGTGCTTCAACCAGGTTGTTATCCTTATCACGAAAATAATCAACCTTGATCTCATCCATCATCTCGTTGGCAACTTCCTCAGTTACCTTGGACCAGATATCAACGATTTTGTTATATTTTTCTCCAGAGGTAATCAATCCGTCGGTGTATTGTTGTTCAACCTCGACAACCTCGGTTTCTGCCTTCTCAACCAGATCTTCCTTATTCAAAGGAATCTTCATATCGTTGATACAGATGGAAATACCAGCCCGGGTGGCATATTCATACCCGGTATCCTTAAGGCGGTCAGCCAAAATTACGGTATCCTTGGTGCCGGCATGCCTGTAGGTATAGTCGATGAGAGTGGCCAAAGCCTTTTTACTCATCACTTTATTAACCTGGCTGAATGGAATAGAGTCTGGTAAAAGCTCACCGAGAATTACACGGCCGATGGTAGTTTCATGAATTTCCCCATCGATTCTTGCCTTCACCTTGGCCTGCAAATCGGCAACCCCGTGATCATAGGCAATACGAGCCTCTTTAGAGTCGGCAAACACCTTGCCTTCGCCCTTGGCGTTCACTCGATCCCTGGTCATATAGTAAAGACCGAGAACGATATCCTGAGATGGTATGATAACAGGTTCACCATTGGCAGGAGAGAGGATGTTGTTGGTGGACATCATCAAAACGCGTGCCTCAACCTGAGCCTCGACTGAAAGCGGAACGTGTACGGCCATCTGGTCACCATCAAAGTCAGCATTAAACGCCATACAAACCAAAGGATGCAACTGAATGGCCTTGCCTTCGATAAGAACAGCCTCAAATGCCTGCATACCAAGACGGTGCAAGGTAGGTGCACGGTTGAGAATAACCGGGTATTCGGTTACCACCTCTTCAAGTACATCCCAGACCTCCTTAGTACCCTTCTCCACCATTTTTCTGGCACTCTTAATGGTGGTTACATAGCCCCTGCTCTCAAGCTTATTGTAGATAAATGGCTTAAACAGCTCCAGCGCCATTTTCTTTGGGATTCCACACTGATGGAGACGAAGGTGTGGACCAACAACGATTACTGAACGACCGGAGTAATCGACACGCTTACCAAGGAGATTCTGACGGAATCGCCCCTGCTTTCCTTTGAGCATGTCGGAGAGCGATTTCAGCGGCCGCTTATTAGCTCCGGTAATAACCCGTCCACGACGCCCATTATCAAAGAGCACATCCACCGCTTCCTGGAGCATCCGCTTTTCGTTGCGGATAATGATATCGGGTGCATCGAGTTCTAAGAGTCGCTTTAATCTGTTGTTCCTGTTAATTACCCTACGGTAGAGATCATTGAGGTCTGAGGTGGCGAAACGTCCTCCTTCCAGAGGAACTAATGGCCGCAGATCAGGTGGCAGCACTGGAATCACTTCCAGAACCATCCACTCAGGCTTGTTACCTGAATCGCGAAACGCCTCTACAACATAGAGTCGCTTGCCGAGCTTCTGTCTCTTTGTTTGAGAGTTGGTTGCAGCCATCTCGGCCCGCAAAGTTTTGGAGAGCTCGCTCAAATCCTGCCCTTCAAGCAAATCTCTGATTGCCTCAGCTCCGATTCCTACGCGGAATTGCCCCGGGTAATCCTCTCGTGCCTTACGGTACTTCTCTTCATTGAAAAGTGTTCCAACGGGAATCGCCTCAACATCCGACTGCACCACGGCATATTGTTCAAAGTAGAGGATTTTCTCAAGCTGCTTCAGGGTCATATCAAGAATGGCGCCAATTTTGCTCGGCAAACTCTTGAGAAACCAGATATGAGCTACTGGTGCAGCCAATTTTATGTGGCCGAGCCTTTCACGTCTCACCTTGGACTGAATGACTTCCACTCCGCATTTCTCGCAAACCACACCGCGATGCTTCATGCGCTTGTATTTGCCGCAGTTACATTCAAAATCCTTTACCGGGCCAAAAATTTTGGCACAGAAAAGACCGTCTCTTTCCGGTTTAAATGTACGATAATTGATGGTCTCTGGCTTTTTCACCTCGCCATGTGACCAATCCATTATTTTTTCCGGTGAAGCAAGAGTGATTCTCACACTCTTAAATTTAACGGGAGATTTCGGCTTTTGAAAAAAATTGAATAGCTCTTCCACGTAATCACCTCTTCTTTGATTTTTTTTAACGCCTGATCAAATAGATCAGACATGAAGAGATTATACCCCGAGGGGTTATATGCATAACCCGCCAACAATTTGATGCCGACGGGAGATACCTCTATTCTTCCAGCAACTCCATGTTCAGGCAAAGTCCCTGAAGCTCTTTTACCAGAACATGAAAGGATTCAGGCAGACCGGTTGTCAAGAAGTTGTTCCCCTTGACAATGCGCTCATACATTGTTGTTCTGCCTTCGACATCATCTGATTTGGCGGTGAGGAACTCCTTGAGCGTATAGGCAGCACCATAAGCTTCCATTGCCCACACTTCCATTTCACCAAGTCGCTGCCCACCAAACTGTGCCTTTCCACCCAACGGCTGTTGAGTTACCAGGGAGTATGGCCCGGTGGAGCGGGCATGAATCTTGTTATCCACCAGGTGATGCAGTTTGAGCATATACATGACGCCTACGGTAACCATATTATCGAAAGGTTCACCTGTTAAACCGTCATGGAGTCGTGACTGACCAACTTCGTCAACTCCAGCCTCAACCAACAGACCCCTGATTTTGCTCTCGGCAGCACCATCAAAAACCGGAGTGCTCATATGCAAACCGTCCTTGTGTACTCTGGCCCATTTGATGACATCTTCATCAGACTTGTCATCGAGTAGGGCGGACAGCTCTTCCTTTGAGTAAACTTGGGAGAGTTTCTCTTTAATTGCTTTGGCAGCCTGCTGTTGAGCGAGTATCTCCAGCTGCTCGCCTAATTTTCTGGCGGCAAAACCAAGATGGGTCTCCAATACCTGACCAACATTCATACGTGAAGGTACACCCAGAGGATTGAGCACGATATCAACGGTTTTACCATCGGCGAAAAATGGCATATCTTCTTCCGGCAGCAACCTGGACACAACACCTTTATTTCCATGTCGACCTGCCATTTTGTCACCAACCGAGAGCTTGCGCTTGGTAGCAACATATACTTTAACCATTTTGACAACGCCTGGAGGCAAATCATCACCCTTTTTCAACCGCTCAATAATGCCGTCATAGCGCTCACTGATCAGTCTTGACTGGTTGGTATAGCGATCATAAATAGCATCGATATCCTCTGTGAACTTGCCTTTTTCTGAAAAATCTACAGTGCTCAGGTTACGAAAACCAACATCTTTGGCAACAGCACCATCTATCTTTTTGCCAAGCTTCACCAGAACGGTTCCATCCTTGCCAATAATGTCTTTTTTAGCGGTCCGACCGTCCATAATATCACCAATTTCCAGACAGACACCGCGCTTGAGACTGGCAAGCTCATCAAGCTTATCCTGATTGAGGCGTTCAATGTCCATTTCCTCAATCATGAGGGAACGCTCATCTTTATCCACACCTTTGCGGGAAAATACCTTGGCATCAATAACGACGCCTTCGACTCCCGGTGGAACCCGTAAGGAAGAATCCTTAACATCCTGGGCTTTTTCGCCGAAGATGGCACGTAGGAGTTTCTCTTCAGGGGAGAGTACAGTCTCACCTTTTGGGGTTACCTTACCAACTAGGGTGTCACCCGCCTTCACCTCGGCACCAATCCTGACAATTCCTGAATCATCAAGGTTACGCAGAGTTTCCTCACTCACATTGGGTATATCCCGGGTGATTTCCTCTTTGCCAAGCTTGGTATCCCTGGCCATGGTCTCAAAAACCTCTATATGAACGGAGGTAAACGTATCTTCTTTGAGGAGCCTTTCATTTACGAGAATGGAATCCTCAAAGTTGAAGCCACGCCACGGCATGAAAGCGATGGTTACGTTTTTACCAAGAGCGAGCTCTCCTTTGTCGCAGGAGGGGCCGTCTGCTAAAACTGTACCTTTGGATACCTTTTGTCCTGGAAACACCAGAGGTACCTGATTGAAGCAAGTGTTCTGATTGGATTTTTTGTATTTTTCCAGGCGGTAAACGGCTATTCCAGTGTCATGGCCATCGGTGCCCGGGTTGTCATAGCGAACAACAATACGGTTGGAATCAGCTTCCTCTATCACACCTTCGCCCCCAGCGAGCAGACATGCCCCAGAATCCCTGGCGACATATTTCTCCATACCTGTTCCGACAAGTGGAGCGGCGGTTTTCAACAGTGGTACAGCCTGACGCTGCATGTTCGATCCCATCAGGGCTCGGTTGGCATCATCGTTTTCCAGAAATGGAACCAAAGAAGCTGCCACACTGATCAGCTGATTGGGAGCGATGTCCATATACGTTACGTTCTCACTGGTAGAGGTGACAACCTCGCCATCCTCACGCACAATAAGCGAGTCGGGAACAATTTTATTGCCTCCATCCAGCGGCACCGAAGCTGGTGCAATTATCTGGTTCTGCTCCTGTAGGGCACTGAAATACTCAATATTATCGGATACGATCTTATCCTCAACCTTGCGGTATGGCGTTTCGATAAAACCGTAGGGATTAATACGTGCATAGGTAGCTAAAGAAACGATCAGACCGATATTTGGACCCTCAGGGGTTTCTACCGGACAGATTCGGCCATAATGGGTTGGATGAACATCGCGAACTTCAAATCCGGCACGTTCGCGAGAGAGACCACCAGGTCCCAAAGCACTGAGTCTGCGCTTATGGGTAACCTCAGAGAGTGGGTTGGTCTGATCCATGAACTGGGAAAGCTGCGAGGTACCAAAGAATTCTTTGATGGCTGCCGATATGGGCTTAGGATTAACGAGATCATGCGGCATCAGTGTTTCGACATCCTGCAGGGTCATTCGCTCTTTGATCGCCCGCTCCATCCTTACGAGACCCATTCGATACTGATTCTCGATAAGCTCACCAACGGTTCTCACCCGACGGTTGCCAAGGTGATCGATGTCATCAACCCCTCCCTGGCTGTCCTTCAGCCTGACAAGATACTTAATAGACTCAACTATATCTTCTTTGGTCAAAGCTTTCTGGCTGATATCTATGGCCAGACCAAGCTTTGCATTAATTTTATAACGGCCAACTTCGGAGAGGTCATAGAGATCTTGATTGAAGAAAAGATTTTCAAAAAATGATTCTGCTACCTCAAGAGTTGGAGGACTTGATGGTCTGAGTCTTCTGTAAATCTCGAGCAAAGCTTCTTCCGAGGTCGTAACCTTATCCAGAGCAAGAGTTTTGCGAAACGCTTCAGAATAGTGAACACCATCAATGAAGAGAGCCTTAAACGAGGTAATGCCAGCATCGGCCAGTGATTCAAGTACCGTCTCGGTTATTTCAGTATTGGCAAAGAAGAGAATCTCCTCGGTCTCAGGGTTGATAATATCAGTTGCCAGAAACCTGCCTATAATTTCCTCTTGTGAAATTTTCAGAAAATCTATTTCAGCAGCTTCAATTTTACGACATAGTACCTTACTGATTTTTTTGCCTTTCTTGCCAAGAACGTCACCATCCTTTGGATTGACAAGATCAAATTCCAGACGCTGGCCAACTGCTGTTTCAGCATCAAAGTTAATCTTGTAATCATCTTTTTCCACGACGATCTCATTGGTAAGGTAGAACTCCTCAAGCAGTTCGCCGGCACTGAAGCCGATAGCTTTGAGAAGTGTGGTTACCGGAAACTTGCGGCGTCTGTCAATGCGAACGTGGAGAATGTCCTTAATATCAAACTCGAGATCGATCCACGAACCACGTACTGGGATGATTCTGGCAGAATAGAGCAACTTACCGCTGGCATGGCTTTTGCCGTTATCATGGGTGTAGAACAAACCCGGCGAACGCTGCAACTGTGAAACGATGACACGTTCGGTACCATTGATGACAAAAACACCGTCACGTGACATGAGTGGCAGTGAGCCCAAATAGACTTCCTGCTCCTTGATATCACGAATGGTCTGAACACCCGTTTCCTCATCAACATCGAAGGTGATCAAACGGACCACTATTTTGAGTGGTATGTCATACGTCATCCCCCGCTGAACGCATTCCTCAACGGTATACTTCGGCTCACCAAACTTATATTTGACGTATTCAAGTGAGCACATCCCATTGAAATCATTTATGGGAAATACATTTTTCAAAATTGCCTGGAGGCCATAATCTTCTCGATCCTCTGGCTCACTGTCCATCTGCAGAAATTTCTCGTAGGATTTCCTCTGCATGGATATCAGGTGAGGAGGCTCAATGATATTTTCCACAGTGGCAAATTTCTTTCTAATTCGTTCCATAAATCTTCCTCGAGGGTGCCTGTAGATCGTTTACTTAGTGTAATACAGTACGTTACGCGTAGCGTAATTACTGTATGGTCTGTTTACTGGCTAGAGAGGGAGAAAATGAGCAATCGCTCATGATCTTTTTCTTAACAATACTGAAAACTTGCGTACAATTACCAAATGATGCTTTCAGATTCACATATTCCTTGCTCATAATCGTGGCCTTAATGTGTTATAAATCGATACCGCTAAACAAAACCCCAAACCACTGTAATTACGAACTTTTTATGAAATTCTTTTTACTGTTTCCCGAAATACAACACGCTACGCGGCTGAGCCCGTAGCGTGTTTCCTGAATTCGGTGGGTATCTGTTCAATAATACCCTGAGTCTGGGTGGATTATTTGATTTCGATAGCTCCACCAACAGCTTCAATTTTGCCCTTAATCTCTTCAGCCTCTTCTTTGGTAACACCCTCTTTGAGTGGCTGAGGAGCATCTTCAACAAGTGCTTTTGCTTCCTTGAGACCAAGGCTGGTAATCGCACGAACCTCTTTAATAACTTTGATCTTCTGATCTCCTGCACCGGCAAGAATTACATCGAATTCGGTTTTCTCTTCAGCAGCTGCTGCAGCCTCTGCAGGAGCAGCACCGGCAGCAGCAACGGCAACCGGAGCCGCAGCAGAAACACCAAATTTTTCCTCAAACTCTTTGATCAGCTCAGAGAGTTCCAGTACAGACATATTGGAAATGAATTCAATTACATCTTCTTTTGTGACAGCCATTGTTTAACCTCTTTAATTAGATAATTTGTGATTGTAACGGGTCTATATACCTTAGTTATCAACCTGTTCTTTCTGATCCTTTAGTGCCTGCAATGCATAGGCAAAAGTTCGCGGTACTCCAGAGAGAACCTGAACAAGCCCTGTTGGCACACCATTAAGTACGGAGAGCAACTGACCAAGTAACGCCTCTTTCGAGGGCAGCTTGGAAAGTGCAATTAGATCTTCCGGACTTAATTTTTCTCCTTCGAGGGCGGCAGACCTAATGACAAATTTGTCAAAGTCGTCGGCAAATTTAGCCACTGCCTTGGCAGGACCGACAGGATCATCATAGGCCATTACAACGGCTGTGGTCCCAGTGAAATCATCACTTAGGACATCACTATCAGTCTCGGTAACCGCTCTTCTCAGGAGAGTGTTTTTGGCAACACGTAGCTCTGAATCGAGTTTCCTCAGTTCAATACGAATTTGCTGCATTTGTTCGACTGTAAGACCACAATAGTCGGCAACTACAGAAAATTTAGCTTTGCTGAAGGACTCGTTCAGTTCAGAGACAATTGCTGCTTTCTCATCACGATTCAAAGCACTCCTCCTACATTTAAATGTTTATGTCGCTAGATACAGCAGTTACAACAAGATGATAATTTTAACCTCAAAATGAGGCTGTTTACCGTCTCGGCAGGTGGTAAAAAACCGATTAAACCTTTCAGTGCCTGCTGTCTTCGACTCCAAACCGCTTCACTAAATAATGAAGCAGAACTCCAAAACTTTATTTTACTAATGCACGTACATCCAGAGGGTCCACCTTGAAGCCAGGGCTCATTGTGGTTGATACGGATATACCTTTTAAATAGACACCTTTACTTGAACTTGGTTTCAGCTGAATGAGCTTTTCGATAAAGGCGAGAATATTTTCACTCAATTTCTCTTTGCCAAAGGACTTTTTGCCTACTCCAGCATGGACAATACCGGCCTTATCAACACGGAAATCAACCTTTCCTGATTTGATCTCACCAACAACATTGGCAATATCAAAGGTGACAGTCCCGAGTTTGGCGTTTGGCATAAGATTGCGAGGTCCCAAAATTCTTCCTATCTTACCAACGGTTCCCATCATATCCGGGGTTGCTACAGTTTTATCGAACTCGAGCCAACCGCCCTGAATTTTTTCCACCAAATCATCAGAGCCGACGTAATCGGCACCAGCGTCTTTTGCCTCTGTTTCTTTTTCGCCCTTGGCAAAAACCAGAACCCGGGTTTCCTTTCCGGTACCATGGGGCAATACCACTGATGATCTGATCATCTGGTCGGCATGTCGTGGGTCGACACCAAGCTTTACCGCTATATCAAAAGTTTCATCAAATTTTGCATAAGATGTGCTCAGTGCATTTTCCACACCTTCTGCCAAGGTAAGCAATTGGGTTTTATCAATTGTTTCGAGTGATTTTCTATAATTTTTTCCGCGTTTCGGCATACCAGCCTCCTACTATGTTAAGTGACCTAAAGTCCTTAAGAGTAGTTAGTTTTTATAATTAATTAGTCTACTACAGTAATGCCAGCACTTCGTGCTGTACCTTCAACAATTTTCATTGCGCTCTCAATGTCATAGGCATTGAGGTCAGGCATCTTAATTTCTGCTATTTCCCGAATCTTATCCCGCTTTACTTCAGCTACACGATCAAGTTTAGGATTACTTGAGCCCTTCTCAATCCCCGCTGCTTTGAGAAGCAGTACAGACGCAGGCGGAGTCTTGGTAATGTAGCTGAAAGATCTGTCCTGATAGACAGTGATTACAACCGGGACAATGGTGTCACCCATGGATTGGGTTTTAGCATTAAACGCCTTGCAGAATTCCATTATATTAACTCCGTGCTGACCAAGAGCTGGCCCCACA
>JAAUXX010014957.1_pt1 | contig 16625 bp, 19 predicted proteins | sample 7278111 | NCBI WGS metagenome assembly JAAUXX01 (sample SAMN14350116, study PRJNA611818) | marine sediment metagenome | isolation source: surface marine sediment (1.8m) | place: French Polynesia: Moorea | collected 2018-08
CCCAGATCTTCGCAATCAGCTTCAGACGCGCCGCCGTGTGCCCGCGAGGCGGAGCCGCCAGGCGGGCATGACGACGCTTGGTCTCATCATCATGGTGGCGTTCGTCGGCGTGTTTGCGTTCGGGTTTATCCGGATCACGCCCGTCTACTTGAACTACTTCAAAGTTGTGAATGTCATCGACGGTACCGTTCGGGAGTTCGACGGTAAGGCACCGACGGCTGCGTCCATCAAGAGCTACGTTGCACGTCGATTCGATATCGAAAGCGTGTCGATCATCACGGCCCGCGACATCAAGGTCACCGCGGTTGACGGCGGATTCGAAGTCAAGGCACAGTACAGTCACAAGGTGCCGTTCATCGCAAACGTTTCGTTCGAGGTCGACTTCGACAAACGGGGAAGAGTCCGGCGCTGACTTTCCGCCGGCTTAAAGGCCCGCGCCACACCTAAGCGATCTCTCGCGACCACGAGAGCCACGAGCGAGCAATGCAGACCGCGGAGCGCTGGCTTAAAGACTCCTTAAGCTACGAATTCACAGACCTTGCGCTGTTCCGGCAAGCGTTGACGCACCGCAGTGCGCCAGGTACGAGTAATGAGCGGCTCGAGTTCCTCGGTGACGCAATTCTCGATTTCGTCATTTCCGGCGCAATTTTCGAATCGCGACCCGACGCAAGCGAAGGCGATCTGAGCCGACTCCGTGCGTGGCTGGTCAGCGACGCGTCGCTTGCCCGACTGGCAGGCGAACTCGGGCTCGGTGAGTACCTCGTGCTGGGCGGCGGCGAGAAGAAGAGCGGGGGTCATCGTAGAGAGTCGATTCTCGCTGACGCGCTCGAAGCCGTATTCGGCGCCGTGTTTCTCGACGGCGGTTTCTCGAAAGCACAGACCGTCATTCTTGCTTGCTTCGACAGTCGCCTCGAGAATCTGCCTGAGGTCGACGAGCTACGCGACCCGAAGACGCGATTGCAGGAATGGCTGCAGGCGCGCGGCCGGGGGCTGCCGGACTACGAACTCGAATCGGTAAGCGGTAAAGCACACAGCCAGCGCTTCGAAGTGCGGTGCACGATCGACGGTAGCGGCAGCGCCACGCACGGCGAGGGTACGTCGCGCCGAGGAGCCGAACAGGATGCCGCCAGGCAGATGCTCGAGTTGCTGACCGGGGAGGGCAAGGCATGAGCCAGGAGTCGTTTCGTGCAGGCTTCATCGCCGTTGTCGGCCGGCCCAACGTCGGCAAGTCGACACTAATCAACGCCATCATGGGCCGAAAAGTCAGCATCGTGACGCCGAAACCCCAGACGACCCGGCACCGGATCCTGGCGGTTCATTCGACGGCGGACTGTCAGATGATCTTCGTGGATACGCCGGGCCTGCATCGCAAGGCCAGCCGCGCGATGAATCGTTTAATGAACCGGACCGCCGTGGGTGCGCTTGCCGACGCGGACCTCGTGCTTTTCGTATGCGAGGCGGGACGATTCACGGAGGAGGACGGTGACGTACTCGCGAGGCTCGAGTCCACGTCGACACCCGTCGTGGCAATACTCAACAAGGTCGACCTCGTGCATCCCAAAGAGCGTCTGTTCGAAGTTATTTCGGAGATGGCCGAGCGTCGTGATTTTGCCGAGATCATCCCGATGTCGGCACGCCGCGCCTCGAATCTCGATGCCCTGCTCAAGGTCATACCGGCTTATCTGCCCGAGTCGCCCTTGCTGTTCCCGCGGGATATGACGAGCGATCGCGGCAAGGATTTCCAGGCCGCAGAGATCGTTCGCGAGAAGCTGACGCTACTGCTTCGAGACGAGTTGCCCTACGGCCTTACCGTGCAGATCGAGAAGTTCGAGGAAGATGCGACCGGGGTCGCCATCAACGCGGTTATCTGGGTGGAGCGCGACAGCCAGAAAGGCATCGTGGTTGGCAAGGGCGGCAGCATGCTGAAGCAGGTCGGTTCCTCGGCTCGCAAGGAGCTCAAGGAACTGCTCGGTCGACCCGTGCACCTCGAACTCTGGGTCAAGGTCAAGGACAACTGGGCGGACAGCGAGAAAGATCTTTTGTCGCTGGGCTACGAGGCGCCGTGAAGATGTCGGTTGCGGAGTCATGAGCACCGATCGTCGCAGGGAGCTCGAGCCGGCATTCCTCTTACACGCACGGCCGTTTCGTGATTCGAGTCAGATTCTCGACGTGTTCAGCGAGGCACACGGTCGACTGGCGCTCGTGGCACGCGGCAGCCGGGGCGCGAAATCGCGCCTCAAGGGCATCCTGCGGCCGTTCCTGACGCTCAGGCTCAGCTGGTCGATTCGGACCGATCTCGGCACGCTAACGGGCGCCGAGACGTCCGGTCCGCCGCGGTCGCTCACGGGCGATGCGCTGCTGTCGGCCTACTACCTGAACGAGTTGCTCCTGAATTTTCTGCACCGTCACGATCCGCAGCCTGAGATCTTCGCGCAGTACGGCGCGACGCTCGACGCACTGGTGGGCTCGTCGGACCCGGCGCCCGAGCTCCGTCGTTTCGAGATCGAGTTGCTGAAGCTCCTGGGCTACGCCCTGGAGCTCGAGTACGACGCCCGGACCGGTGATATCGTGGACGACGGCCGCCATTACGAGTACAGGGTCGAGGAAGGCCCGGTTCCCGTCACGGGCAACGCGAACCGTGAGGCCTACAGCGGGGAGCAGCTCAAGGCGATCGCCGCCGCCCGGTTCGATGAGCCGGGCACGCTCAAGGCGGCCAACCGGCTCCTGCGCCGGGTCGTACATCATCACCTCGGCGGCAAGGAGCTCAAGAGCCGCAAGGTGCTGATTGACCTGCATCGCGATAGAATACGCGGCCCGGAAGCGGGCGCCCCGCCGGACCGCTAGGAACAAAGCCCGGCGCCAGCCGGCGCCCAAAAGGAAAACCCAGTGACCAACCCGATTCACCTCGGCGTGAACATCGATCACGTGGCTACGCTGCGTCAGGCGCGCGGTACCGAATACCCGCGGCCCGCGGATGCCGTCCCGATCGTCGAGGCGGCCGGCGCCGACAGCATTACGGTGCACCTGCGCGAGGACCGCCGCCACATCCAGGACGCGGATCTCGATGCGATTGCGGGCGTCATGCAGACGCACATGAATCTCGAGATGGCCGTCACCGACGAGATGATCGCCATTGCAACGGCGCTCGGACCGAGCGACGTTTGCCTCGTGCCCGAGCGGCGCGAGGAGCTGACGACCGAAGGCGGTCTCGACGTGGCGGGCCAGCTCGAGCGCGTCGGCGACGCCTGCAAACGTCTGGCCGACGCCGGTATACGCGTCTCGTTGTTCATCGATCCGGACCGTGAGCAGCTTGACGCCGCCGTCGCCGCGGGAGCACCGGTTGTGGAACTGCACACGGGCGCGTACGCGGACGCCGGCAGCGACCAAGAGGCCAAAGAGCTCGACCGAATTCGGGATGCGGCACGCTACGGTGCCGGACTCGGCCTTGTCGTCAACGCCGGTCACGGACTCCATTACGGCAACGTCAAACCGATTGCCGCTATTCCCGAGATCGTCGAGCTGAATATTGGTCACGCCATCGTTGCGCAGGCCGTCTTCGACGGCATTGGCCCGGTCGTCAGCGAGATGAAACGCTTGATGCTCGCGGCACGCAGCGGGGAAGCTGCGTGATCTTCGGCGTAGGCACCGATATTGTCGAGCTGTCCCGAATACAGGCAACTTACGAGCGCTTTGGCGAACACTTCGTAAAGAGGCTGTTGATGGACGAAGAGCTCGAGCTGTTTCGAAAAAGCAAATGGCCCGTTCGTTTCCTGGCCATGCGATTCGCGGGCAAGGAAGCCACGGTCAAGGCGATGGGCACGGGCTTTGCTCACGGCATCTGGATTCGCGACGTCGGCATCACGAGCAACAGCTGGGGACGGCCGCTCGTCATCTGGTCCGAACGCGGGCAGCGCGTCTGTGAGCGGCTCGGTATTGGCGAAGGGCACGTCAGCCTGACGGACGATGCCGGCCTCGTCATGGCCTTTGCCGTCTGCGAAACCCGTCAATCTCAATAAGCGTCAAATTCATGCATTGTTTCTCTTTTGATATCGAAACCGTTCCGGACACGGAATTCGGCCGCAAGTACTACGAGCTCGGCGACCTGCCCGACGACAAGGTCGCTACGGCGATGACCTTCAAATGGCAGCAGCAAACCGGCAGTGACTTCCTCCCCCTGCACCAGCATCGCGTCGTTGCGATTTCGGTCGCGCTGCGCACGGGCGATAGCTTCCGCGTCTGGTCGCTCGGTGATGAGCAGGCCGACGAAGCCGAGATCGTGAGCCGGTTCTTCGAGGGCATCGAAAAGTACTCTCCGGACCTCGTATCGTGGAACGGCAGCGGCTTCGACCTGCCAGTGCTGCATTACCGTGCGCTTCGCAACGGTATACAGGCACCGCGCTACTGGGAGATGGGAGAGAACGATCGCGACTTCAAATGGAACAACTACCTGAGCCGTTTCCACTGGCGCCACATCGATCTCATGGACGTGCTAGCGGGTTTCCAGGGCCGGGGCCGTGCGAGTCTCGACCAGATGGCCGTCATGCTCGGCTTCCCGGGCAAGCTCGGCATGAGCGGTGCGAGGGTCTGGGACACGTTCCAGGCTGGCGGGATTCGTGAGATTCGCAACTACTGCGAGACCGACGTGCTCAACACCTGGCTCGTCTACCTGCGCTTCGAATACCTGCGCGGCAATCTCGACGACAATGCGCTCGAGCGGGAGTATGCCCTGGTCCGCCAGAGCCTCGAGTCGCTCGGCGAGGCGCACCTCAACGAGTTCCTGGAAGCCTGGGCCAAGGGCTGAACCATGCGGGGCAAGAAGCGGCGTGAGCCCGAAACGGCTGAGATCGCGAGCGCCACGCACGACGGTCGTGGCATTGCGGCAACCGAGGGCAAGAAGGTATTTGTAGCCGGGGCCTTGCCCGGCGAGGTCGTGCGGTTCCAGCGCCGCAAAAGCCGGCGCAACTTCGACGAGGCCGAACTTCTCGAGGTAATCGAGCCCTCCGCGCAGCGCGTCGAGCCCGGGTGCGAGGCCTATGGCCGATGCGGCGGCTGCTCGCTCATGCACGTATCCAGCGAAGAACAGCGTTCGATCAAGGAGCAGACGCTTCGTGACAACATGGAACGAATCGCGAAGGTCGATCCGGAACGCTGGCTTCTGCCGCTTGCCGGCGAACCGTGGAAGTATCGCCGTCGTGCGCGGCTTGCCGTCAAGGACGTGTACGCGAAGGGACGCACGCTGGTTGGCTTTCGAGAGCGACACGCGCCGTACATTACTGACATGTCGCGCTGCGAGGTGCTCGCGGCACCCGTCGATGCGCTGATCACACCGCTCAGTGAAATGATCAGCACGCTCTCTATTCGTAACCGCCTGCCGCAAATCGAAGTGGCGGTTGCCGACAATGCAACGGCGCTCGTGTTTCGCGTACTCGACGTGCCTTCGGACTCCGATCTCGAGGCGTTCCGCACTTTCGCGGTAACGCAGAACGTACGTGTTTACCTGCAGCCCAAAGGGCTCGATTCGATTGCACTGCTCGAGCCCGAGACGGCCGAACCGCTGTATTACGAGTTGCCCGACTTCGACGTCCGCATGAATTTCGAGCCGGTCGACTTCATCCAGGTCAACGGCGAGATCAACCGGCGTATGGTGAATCTCGCAATCGACCTGCTCGACGTCAGGTCTGAGCATCGCGTGTTCGACCTTTTCTCTGGCATTGGCAACTTTTCGCTGCCTCTGGCCCGGCGCGCGGCGAGTGTCCTCGGTGTAGAGGGCGAGGCATCGCTGACGGCCCGGGCGGCGGCGAATGCCGCGGCCAACGGTATCGACAACGCCGAATTCCGATCGATTGATCTTACGACGATCGACGGAACCGAGGGATGGCTCAAGGCTGGCTGCGACCGCCTGCTTCTCGATCCGGCCCGAAGCGGCGCTGAAGACGTCGTGCGCCGCATTGACCTGATCGCGCCAGAGCGCATCGTCTACGTGTCGTGCCACCCCGGCACACTCGCTCGCGACACCGGCATCCTTGTCCACGAATCAGGCTTCAGGCTCGAAGCGGCCGGCATCATCGACATGTTTCCGCATACGGGGCACGTCGAGTCAATCGCGCTGTTTGTCCGGGATTAGGTAAACAAACACCTTGTTGTTCTTTTTGTACAACCGGCTTATCGTGTACGCGTAGTCGTAGCCTGCGCATCGCGTGCACGGGCCGACGTTTACACCGGGAACGCGGATGTCACTCGGTCCAATCATGCTCGACATCGACGGCACAGGCTTGAGCCCCGCCGATCGTGATCTGCTCGCCGAACCAGCCGTTGGCGGCGTCATCCTGTTCAGCCGCAATTACGAATCTCCTGCCCAGGTAGCGGACCTCGTTGCCGACATTCGTGCAATCCGACAGCCGCCGCTCATCGTGGCGGTCGATCATGAGGGTGGACGTGTCCAGCGTTTTCGCGATGGCTTCAGCGCAATTCCACCCATGCGCGAGATCGGCCGTGCCTGGGACGGCAACCCGGAGGAGGGCGAAGAACTCGCGCGCGTTGCGGGTTGGCTGATCGGCGCAGAACTACGCGGTGTCGGAATCGACCTGTGCTTCGCACCCTGCGTCGATCTCGACTGGGGCATGAGTGAGATCATCGGCAACCGTGCGTTCCATCGAAAACCTGATGCCGTCGGCGCGCTGGCAGGTGCGTTTTGCCGGGGCCTGAGAAGCGCGGGCATGGCGCCGGTCGCCAAGCACTTCCCGGGTCATGGCGCCGTCGTTCCCGATTCGCACCTCGAACTGCCGGTCGACCGTCGGGCCTACGGCGAGATTCTCGACGACATGCGCCCTTACGAGCGACTCATTGGCAATCGCCTGTTGTCGGGCGTCATGACCTCGCACATCGTTTACCAGGACATTGACCCGGACCCGTCGAGCTTTTCGCACTACTGGCTTGGCCAGGAGCTTCGCGGTCGCCTCGGATTCGACGGCGCGATTCTCTCCGATGACCTGTCCATGAAGGCGACCCGCGACTTCGGCGCGATGCCCAAACGGGCTCGGCGTGCGCTGGAAGCGGGATGCGACATGGTGCTGATCTGCAACGACAGGCCGGCCGCGCTGTCTGCCGTCCGCCGTCTCGAGGAATACTCGAACCCGCTCTCTCTCGTCAGGCTTGCCCGTCTTCACGGCACGGGCGGTGAACTGCGCGAGACCTTGCTGGCGAGCGACGCGTGGAAGACGGCGAACGAGACGCTCGGTGCCTTTGTCGAACGGCCGGAACTCGAGCTGGATGCATGAGTGCGCGGTACGCGATTATCGAAGGTAGCGGTTTCGACCCGCTCAACGATCCCGGCGAGTTGCACGAGACGCCGTACGGCATGCCGTCAGCCGCGATCCGGACGGTTCGGCGCGGCGAGCGCGACGTACTCTGGCTTCCGCGCCACGGGGACCTGCACACAATCCCACCGCATGCGATCAACTATCGCGCAAACCTGTGTGCACTTCGTGCAGCCGGTGCGACGTCCGTGATTGGAATCAATACTGTGGGCGTGATTACGGCCATCGTCGAGCCGGGACAGATCGCGATTCCGGCCCAGCTGATCGACTATACCTGGGGCAGGCAGCACACCTACTTTGACGGTACTGCCAGCGAGTTCGAGCACATCGAGTTTGGCGATCCGTTTTCGGCAACGCTGCGCGAGGCGCTGATCGATACGGCGCGTGAGCACGCAATTGCCTGCGTCGATGGCGGTGTGTACGCGGCAACGCAGGGACCGCGTCTCGAAACCGCCGCCGAAGTCGACCGCCTCGAGCGTGACGGGGCCGACCTGGTCGGTATGACAGGAATGCCGGAAGCGTCGCTCGCCTGCGAACTCGGACTGGATTACGCGATGATTGCACTCGCCGTGAATCCGGCCGCGGGTCGCAGTGAAGCATCGATTCATGCCGATGTAGAGAAGTACTCGCGGGCGGCGCGCGGGTGCGCCAAGTTGCTGCTCGACTGTTTCCTCGGGCGCCAAATGCATGGCTGAGCTCTCGTCAGACTTGCTTGCAGCTGTCATCAATGCGTCGACGGATGCCGTGCTCGTAGTGCGAACGGACCGTCCGGAGTGGCCCGTACAGCTCGCCAACGCGGCGTTCACGAGACTCGCCAACGACGTCGCCCTCGACGGAGCGTTTGCCGACGTCTGCGAGGCGCTGTTTGGTCGCGACGCGGCCGTTGACGTGAGCGAGGCGATCCGGCGACGCGAGGCTACCCGTTTTCCCGTCGAACTGGGCGGCCGCGAGTGCGTGCTGAGCGCTGAACCGATCGGTGGAGAAGACGGCGGCGCCTGCGCCGTATTCTTGCGTACGACGGCCGGGGGCGTGCCCGGCGGCGATGATGCGGGTATGGCCGAGGCGCTTCTTCACGCCAAGCGAAAGATTCGTGATCTCGATCGAGACGATCCCGTAACCGGGCTGCTCAACGAGCGCGCTTTCCGCGACGTGCTTGCGCACGATTGGGCTGTCGCTGCGCGCGAGAAGAGTCGTCTCGCGGTCGTACGCTTCATTGTCGTCGACTTCGATGCCTACCTGGACGTTTTCGGTCGGCATGCGAGCGATTCCTGCCTGCGCCGGGTCGGGCAGGCGATTCGCCGCTGCCTGCGGCGAGCGAGCGACGTGGTTGCCCGGCTCGACGACACCTCCTTCGTAGTTCTGTCCCATGCGTCGGACGTCGACGGGATCGAGCAATTTGCGAGAAGCATCGCGAGTGCGGTGCGTGACCTGAAAGTGCACCACCCGCGTTCGACAGAGGACAAGTACGTGACCGTGCACTACAACGTGATTGCCACTGAAGCTGGCGGTCAGGGCACGGCGGACGAGTTCCTGGCGCGGCTGGAGTAGAAGACCGCGAGCGCGGAACACTGGGCTGAGCGAGTGTCGTTGACCGGCGTGAATCCCGGTAGCCTTCGTCGCCGAGCGTCATGCCGCGAGCTGACGTAGTGGGATACACTACGCGCAAAATCTGGAGGGATTGTTGGTGAAGAGATCGTTCACAGTCGTTGCCGCCATGTCCGTGGCATTCCTGCTGTCAGGCTGCGAGACCGAGGTCCGCACGCAAAGCCAGATCCACCTGCCCGAGGGCGATCCGGAAAGCGGTAAGGCGGCTTTCGTATCGCTGGGCTGCGTCAACTGCCATGCGGTCGTAGGCGCAAACCTGCCGGAAGGCGATGGACCGCTTCGGATCGTGCTCGGCAGCAGCAACCGGGTAAAGACATACGGCGATCTCGTGACATCGGTCGTTAATCCGTCGCACAAGCTGTCGCGCCGCTACCGACCCGACGACGTGTCCCAGGACGGCGAATCGCTCATGGTCGAGTTCAACGATGTCATGACCGTGACACAGCTGACCGACATCGTCGCTTTTCTGCAGGGTCACTATCAGCGCATCGACCGGCCCCGCTACCAGTACCGGCGTTACGACACGGACATCGAGTCGGGCGCAGAGCGCAAGCGATCGGGAATGAACGAGGAATAGGCCTTGGCCAACTACGTCGATCCAGAGCGTGAGCAGTTCGAAATTTTCAAATCCCTGCCGCGCGAAGAACCCGTCATGATGCTGAACATGCTCAAGTTCCGAGAGACGGCGGCGTACGAAGACGGTCGCGACGTCTCGGGTGCGGAAGCCTATGCGGCTTACGGCCGCGAGAGCGGACCGATCTTCGAGCGCGTCGGTGGCGAGATCATCTGGCGCGGACGGCCCGAAGTCATGGTGATCGGCCCCGGCGACAAGCATTGGGACATGATGTTCATTGCGCGTTACCCGACGGCAGGTGCATTTCTCGAGATGGTTACCGATCCTGACTATCGCGTTGCGGTCAGGCACCGACAGGCAGCCGTGCTTGATAGCCGACTCATTCGGACTGCCGAGGTGCCGATGGGTGAGGGCTTCGCCGGCTAGCGGTCCGTTCAATCCGGCGGAACGAAAAAGGGCCCGATCGCGAACGATCGGGCCCTTCTATTTTGCACCCTAACGGCTAGGACTGGCTGGGGGCCGGTTCACCGGGCTGGATAGGGTTTGCGGAGGACGTGCCAGCCTCCTTCTCGATGTGCTTGACCGCCGCCTCGATCGCATCGAGACGCGATTCGAAGTACGTGTCATTCGGCAGGCAGTGGTCGGCATCGAGTCCGGTCAGGACCTTCTTGACGTCGGGATTCATACCGCTGATGAACACGCGCTTGTTTGCGTGGCGCGCGTCGCAGCCAATCGTTTCGACGGCGCGGGCCGCAGAGACGTCGACGAACGGTACGCGCGAGAAGTCGAGCACGATCGCCTCTGACGAGTTCTTGACGCGTTCGCGAACGTGGTGGCCCACGTCGGCAGCGGCGCCGAAGCTCAAGGGGCCGCCGAAATCGAACAGCGTAATTTGACCCTTGGCGCGCTCCATGAGCGCAGCTTCCTCAGGCGACGTGTCGACCGGGATCTTCGGCAACTCACCGCCGAAGGCCTTGAGCTGCGCGTCGGCCATCTGCTTGACGAAGGCCAGCGACGCGAGGACGACACCGGCAGCGACGGCCGTGATCAGGTCGACGAACACCGTCAGGCCGAGCACGAGTACCATCAGCGCGAGGTCCCAACGCGGACCCTGGTGGGCACGCTTGAGGTACGAGAAGTCGATGATGTCGTAGCCAACCTTGACGAGGATACCGGCCAGCACGGCGTGCGGAATTTGCTCGGCGAGTGGCGCGAGCACGACAACCGTGGCGAACAGCAGCACACCGTGCAGCATGCCGGCAATCTTCGTCCGGCCGCCCGTACGAATATTGACAACCGTACGCATCGTAGCGCCGGCGCCCGGGATGCCGCCGAAGAAACCGGCCGCGATGTTGCCGATGCCCTGGCCGACGAGTTCCTTGTTCGAGTTGTGCCGCGTGCGGGTCATGTTGTCTGCGACGAGCGAGGTCAGCAGGCTGTCAATTGAGCCCAGCAGCGCGAGGATGAATGCCGCTTCGAGCACGACGAAGGCAGCGCTGGCGGAAATGGTCGGAACGATGAAGCTCGGCAGGCCCGTCGGGATGTCGCCGAGAATCGGCACGTTCGACATGCCAAGGCCAATCAACGTGCCGGCTATCAGCGCGGCAAGGGGAGCCGGCAGAATCTTGCCCCAGTTCTTCGGCCAGAAAAACACGATGCCAAGCGTCACAACGCCGAGCAGCAGGGCCGAAAAGTTCGGGTCCATGACGGCGCTCGGAATCTCGAGCAGCGCCGGTACCGTGCCGCCGCCTTCCGGCTCATGGCCGAAGAGCCGCGCGGTCTGAAGCGCGATAATGATACAGCCAATGCCGCTCATGAATCCTGATACGACCGGGTAGGGCACAAGGCGTATGTATTGCCCTAATCGCAACACGCCAAAGATGATCTGCAGGATGCCCGCGAGAATCACCGTCGCGAAGATCAGACCAATATCGCCGGACAGCGCCGAAAACACACCGGCGAATACGACGATCATCGGGCCTGTCGGGCCAGAGATCTGGGCGCCCGTGCCGCCGAACAGCGACGCAAAGAATCCGACGAATATCGCGCCGTAGACGCCAGCCATGGGGCCGGCACCGGACGCTTCGCCGAATGCAAGGGCAAGCGGCAGGGCAACGACGCCGGCCGTCAGGCCACCGTAGATGTCGCCGCGTAGATTACTTAGATCGAACTTCATGTCGACTCCTTCCCAAGTCGGGGGCGTAATGCCCGTGTTTGTCAGGCGGCAGCAGTGCTGGCCGCAAGCAGGCTTTCGTAACGTTCCGTTGCCGGGACGAATTCTCCCCGGCTGTCGTCGTAGGCGGTGACTTCACCGCCCTCGATGTTGTAGACCCAGCCGTGCAGGCCGATATCGCCGGTCGCGATCCGGGCGGCAACCGCCGGGTGTGTTTTCAGGTGCTGGAGCTGCAGGAGCACGTTCTGCTCGATGACACTATCGAGCTCCTTGAGTGTGGCCTGGCCGCGTTGCGCCCGGACAATTTCGACCGCGGCGCGCGCGTGATCAATCCAGTCATGCACGTGCGGCAGGTCGTTGAGCGCCTCAGGGTTCAGCGCGCCTTTCATGGCGCCACAGTCCGTGTGCCCGCAGACGATGACGTCCTTGACGCCGAGCACGGCGACTGCGTATTCGATTGAGGCGGTGATGCCTCCCGTCCGCTTCGAATGCGGCGGGACGATGTTGCCGGCATTGCGAACGATGAAAAGATCCCCGGGCTCGGTCTGGGTGACGAGATTCGGGTCAATGCGTGAGTCTGCGCTCGTTATGAAGAGAACGTCAGGGCTCTGGCCGTTGGCGAGTTCCGCGAACAGCTGCTTCCGCGACTCGAACGGGCTTTTCTGAAACTCGAGAATTCCGGCGACGACCTTTTCCATTTGTCGTGTGCTCTCTAGTGACGTTCCGGGTTTGTGGCATCGGTAGCGCGATGCCGCCTGATTGACGCGAACAGCAGGTTACTAGAGGCAAGGTGATAGGAATGACAAAGCCAAAAATAATTTGTGATAGACTAAAGCTATCACCTAGACGCCCGGAAAATCGAATGGCAGACCCGAGTCGCCTCACGTTGCGCCAGATCCAGTACTTTGCCGCCGTCGCGGAGCACGGGAGTTTCCGCCGCGCGGCTGAGCGCCTCGACGTAACGCAACCCACACTGACGGCGCAGGTCGCCGCCCTGGAAAAGACACTCGGCACGCAGTTGTTCGAGCGCTCGCGGACCGGGACGCTGCCCTCCAGTGCAGGCCGCGATTTGCTGACGAATGCTCGCCGGGTACTTGAGGAGGTGCGGGGATTTGCCGACCAGGCGGCGGCGCTCTCTACCGGGATTGAAGGAACCTACCGGCTCGGCGTCACGCCGACGCTCGGGCCCTACGTGCTGCCGAGCATCCTCCCGCCGATCCATGCCGAGTACGCGGGACTGAAACTCTATGTGCGTGAAGGCGCGCCGGTAGATCTCGAGGAGGACCTCAGGCACGCCGAACACGACTTGATCCTGACGACGGAACCCGTGCAATCGCGGGACCTCGTCGTTGCTCCGGTGTTTCGTGAACCGCTCAAGCTCGTCATGGCAGGGGACCACCGCCTCGCGGGCAAACGGAGAATCAACCGGTCGGATCTCGTCGGTGAGCAGGTCCTCAACATCCATGAGCACCATCTGTTTCACCGGCAAATCGCAGACTTGTGCGAACGGTTGGGAGCAACGCTGCTTCGCGACTACGAAGGGACGAGCCTGGACACGCTACGGCAAATGGTGGTTATGGGCATGGGTATTGCGTTCCTGCCCGCGCTCTACGTTCGCTCGGAGATTCGCGAGCGAGACAATCTGCGAGTTGCCGACGTGCAGGGAGTCAACGTGTTGCGCAATCATGCGCTCGTGTGGCGACCGGCATCGCCGGCAAGAAACCTCTTCCGGCAGCTTGCGAAACAGATTCGCGCGATCGTTGCAGACGAGTTGGCAGGGTCAGTTCTGCCGTACACCGACTGATCCAGGCGGCGGTTTGACACTCGTCAAGTCGAGCGCACCTCCAACGCGCGAACGCATATGCCGCCGTTTGCCAGGGCCGATCCATCGGCTCGATTCCATAGACTGGTCGTTCGCCCGGCGGTGAAGCAGGAAACCGATTTGCCTGTTCGCGTTCAGTTCGCCCTGCCGCGAGTCGCGCGGTAAGGGCTTTGACCGGCCGGTGTTGAGATGTATATGATCTGCGCCCCCTGCGACCCAATGGAGATCGAAAATGAGTACGGACATTACGGAACAAGAGCTTTCTGACGCGCGTGAGACTTGGGGCAACGCCCTTATCGCCGTGTCAAAAGCATTCGAAGAAGGCGGAATCGACGCGGCGACTGCCGTTGCAAACGATGCGCTCGATGCCGCCTACGGCTACAACCTGGGCCCGGTTCTTTTCAAACCGACGCTTGCCAGCGGCGAGCAGACTTTCCGCCCGACGCGCGATGGTGCTTTGTCCTATTTCGTTGGGCACAGTGACGAATATCCGCTGGACGGCGGCTTCGGCATCAAGGGATGGCGCAAGGTCGTGTCGCAAACTTCAGCAAGTTTCATCCAGGGCGACGTTGCCATGTGGATGGGCTGGGTAACGTTCACGGACAAGAATGGCGATGTGACGAAGGTCGATAAGAGTTGGGGTTACAAGAAGGACTCTGACGGGACACTGCGCATCGTGTTGCACCACTCCTCTCTGCCTTACCAGCCGGAATAGTCGAACGCCGCTCGCGCCCGACCGGCATTCGCCGGTCGGTGCCGCGAGCGAGCGCCGGGCCATGCTAGTGCGAGCTGAGCAAAGCGGGCAGTGACAGGTCCAGGAGCCGGCCGAGTTTGATGCCGGCTTCGCCCACCCCGTGTTCGTTCGGATTGGCACCCGCAACGGAAGCTCGCGCAAACAGCGTAAACTCGCGTCCACCGCCGATCTTCGGCAGACAGACGTGCGCGAGGATCACGAGCTCCGAGGTTCCGCGCGTCTCACTCGGACCCCAGCCCACTTTCTGGTACACGCGCCAGCGACCCTCTGTGGCGCTGTCGAGCGTTGCCTTGGCGTCGAGCGTTGAACCCGGCACGAGCGCGCGAGCGAGCGCTTCGGGCAAGAACACAGAGATGCCCGCGAGCATCCCGCCAACGTCGCCGCTTCCTTCCTCGAGTCCACCGAAAAACAGCGTTTCGACGTCGCTCGTTTCCAGGTGCGGGTGCCGCGTGGCCGGGTCACGGTCGTGGCTCGCCAGCCGCTTGAGCCATTCCGCTTGAGCGAGGGCCGTCATGGCTTTGTTGCCGTCCGTGCCGCAGCTTTCGCATCGATACTGGAGGTAGCCGGGATCGTCGGCTGCAGCGCCGTAGACGGGCGGCGTGTATCGAGTTCGGCCATCGCCGGAGACGAATTCCGTCGACGACGGTTCGAATGCCGTCGGTCCATAGGCGCCGCGAAATCGCACGTCGTCGTTTGACACCTTGAGCCACGAGTCGTGGAACAGGTCGGTCGCGTAATCCCGCCCGGCGACGTTGAGCAGGAACGTGGCGATCGCATTGGAGTCGCCATCGGCACTGCCTGACGGCGCATAGCTGTTGATGCTCGTAATCAGGTCCGTGAGCGGAACGCCGCCGACGGATGCATCGGCACCAATGCCGTGCTGTCTGAGCGTGGCAATCGCCGCCGTAAACGCATGAATCTTCGAGGAACTCCACGGCTCGTAAAGCCGGTCATGGCTATGGTCATTGGCCAGGTACCGGTACGCGAGGCGGTCGTTCACTCTCCGGAAGTCAATGACGGTGAGCCATCCGTCACTCGCCGGCGCGCCGAAGTAGTCCCAGTCCGATGCGATGCGCGATTCCCATCCGCGTCGGGCGTAGTCGATTTCTTCGCTCGTGCGATAGCGTTCCTTGCTGGCACGTTCGTCCAACTCACATTCGAGCCGGAGGTTACTCAGGTCGGCGGGCACCAACGGTGCTGGCAGCAGCGACCGCTCGAGATACTGCTGGCCCGCGCTCGAGTCACCGGGAGTGTCTTCGACGCCGTCGGCGCCGCATGCGAGTGACCCGAAGAGTGCGAACAGCACAATCAGGTGATAACGCATCGGATACTCGCGATTCTCAAAGTATCGAGATTCCTTTGTTCGTCATGGCTACGGCAATGCCGTTCTCCATGTAGGCCATCGAGACCCGGGCATGCTCCGGGTCGTAGGAGTCGATACAGTCCGAAGCGAGCACGAGACGCATATCCCGTTGGTAAGCATCGATCGCCGTCATTCGAATACAAGCATGCGAGTTGACGCCGGCAAGCGTAATCCTCTCCGGCGCCAGATCCTGCAATATCCCTTCGAGGCCGGTACCGAAGAAGGCGCTGTAGCGTTTCTTCAGGATCACGAGGTCGGTTTCGCGTCGAGCAAGCGTCGGGTCGATCTCAGCCCCATTGGTCCCCTCGATCACGGTTGAGATCTGCCGGTCGCGCATGACCAGGAGAGCATCACTCAGATCTGCCTGATAGCTCGTGCGTACCCAGATAATCGGATACTCGGCTTTGCGAAACACCTCGATTAGCTCATTGGTGTTTGCCACCAGGCGCAGACGACGATCGTCCTCGAGTCGGTCGAGGAAGTCGTTCTGCATGTCGACTACGATCAGGCAGTTGTCCGGCATAAATGACTATCCGGTTCGGGCACTGCGGCTGCCAGCATTGCTTGCGCTGTTACAGCGACGACGCCGGTGCGACGATTGCTTCCGGTTCTTCTTCAGGCTCGGGCTCGACGACCCGCTCTATTTTCGCGAGTACACCCATTCGCGGGTGATCGAAGTAACGCAGGTCGCCGCTCTTGAAGATCCGATCCTCGTCGATGCGGTAAAACGTCTTGCCGACTGCCGCCGAGTACGAATCGTAGGGCAGCGGTTCTATCGGTTGATCGTTCCGACGATCGTTCGAACGATTGTCTGAACGATCGTCGCTGTACGTGAAGAACGGGTCCGACTCCAGCGCCACGTTATCCGGGTTGGCGTTCTGTTCGAGCTGAACCTTGAGATGCAGGAAGCGGCTCAAGGTTCAGCTCGAACAGAACGCCAACCCGGATAACGTGGCGCTGGAGTCGGACCCGTTCTTCACGTACAGCGACGATCGTTCAGACAATCGTTCGAACGATC
>JAAUXX010025269.1_pt1 | contig 16570 bp, 8 predicted proteins | sample 7278111 | NCBI WGS metagenome assembly JAAUXX01 (sample SAMN14350116, study PRJNA611818) | marine sediment metagenome | isolation source: surface marine sediment (1.8m) | place: French Polynesia: Moorea | collected 2018-08
AAATCAATGGCTTAGTCGGCTTTGCTCCGGGCAAAGCCTCGACATACACTCCGTCCCTGGAGATAAGCCACTGATTTCGAGCATCACATCCATGTGATGCAGCTAGCGCCCGTTTCTGAACGGGCACTAACTATGGCACACGCCGTTGGCCGTCACGGAAGTTAAACTCGCGAATTTTCGCGTCCGCTCAGTTACCGCGCAACCACTGGGACATGGGCGGCGGAGGTTGGACTTCTCCCGTGCCGCGGCTCGATGCGCCGGTGCTGCCCGGCGCGGTGACGCCGGATGGCATTGGCGGGGTGATGCCGGGTTGTGAGAGGTCGATGTCCGCCGTGGGGAGGGATTCGAGCGGCGGCAGTTTGACGTTGCCAAGGAACTCGCGGGCTTCGCCGCTTCCTTCGATTTCGGGCGCCGGTTCCCGGCCGACGGTGGTGGTGCCGGAGATGTCGGCCAGCGTGTCGGGCGTCGCGCGCGTATCGAACAGCGGCACGATTCTATCAAACAGGTCGGGCGCGATTCGCTCCAGTCGCGCCAGTGTTTGCTGGGCCTGTCGATGGTAGCCGTTTTCCCATTGCACCAACGCCAGTTCCAGTGGTCTGTGGGCGGCGGTGCGCGGACCGTCGAGAAACTCACCGACTGCCTGGTAGGCCTTGATGGCGTGCTCGACCCGCTGTGAAAAGACGTGGTCCGAGACCGGCGTCCGGGGAATAATGACTCGGTCCGCGCGCACAAATTCGTCTTCATCGCTGGCTTCGGGGCGCTGAATGAACATTCTGTTGACCGCGTCCTGAGTCAGCAGATGGAGCGTGCTGCGAGCCTCCGAGCGCACCAGTTCCCATTTTAGGTGGTCGGTTTCGTGGGCGTCCAGTGTCGGCAATTCGCGGGCTGCCAGCGCATGGTTCAGGCGGTCGATATTTGCCGCCGCGGGGGCGTCGGGGTCGATGACCTCTTGCAGCGAAATCGGCGGTATCAGGACAAGTTCGGGCGGTCGCGCCGCGGCGGCGGTGGCGCCGGCGGGCAGTGGGGGTAATCCGGCGTATTTCTCCTGCTGCTGCGGCGTCAGCACCAGGGTGCTGCCGGTGAAATAGGCGTCGCGCTCCGGTGTCCATTGGCCACCTTGCGGCAGATGGCCGTTTTCGATCAGTATCCGTTGGTTCTCGTCCAGTAAGCTCGGATCTTTCTCCAGCAATCGGTAGAAGGCCTCGAGGTCGTAGGCCGCGCTGGCATTCTGGTAGGCCGTCACGCGGTTTTGGTACATTTTCTCCTGTGTCGCCGTCTGGTCGGCGGCCAGGCGGTTGGCGCTTTCGATCGTGCTGAGGTCACCCAGTGTGCCCTGGGCTTCGGCGAGCGTATTGGCGTTGTGGGCGTTGATTCTGGCATTGGCCGCGATTACCGCGTCCACGATCATTTCCATGCGCGCGGCGTCGTTCACCAACTTGTCTGTCTTGGTCGCGTTGAGATTGGAAATTTCATCGCGCACGGTGTGCAGGTAGGGCGAGTGGTGACTGCTGCGCGTGCCGTTCAGGTTGGACATGTTGGTCAGCGAAAAGACCTCGAGGGTCGCGGGGCCGACGAAGTATTGCATCGAGCTGGTCTTGGGGATCGCGATGCCGAAATTTCTCGCCGAAGCGGTCTCGTGGTAGGCCGAGCCTGGAAAGTACTTGCGCAGGCGATCGAATGCCTCGGAGGAGATCGCGCTGAGTGTCTCCAATTGCCGATCGAGCGCCCCAGTGTCGCCGGCGGAATAAGCGCGATAGGCCTTGCGCATGGTGACGCGCACCTCCTCGGGCTGTTTTTCGAGCATGTCGATATCCGCCAACACGCTAGCGATCCCGGCGCTCTTTTGCCAGTGGACGAGTTTTTGCAGACTCTCTTCGGCGATCAGCAGGGCGTGTTGCGCCAGCTCGTAATCGATGCGATCGTCGGTCAGCGCCGCGGTGGCGGCGCGCTGGCCAGCGGTTTTCTCCGCCGCGCCCAGCCCGGCCACAGCGGGCGCGGGAACCGGCGGCGCCTGTTCAGCCAAGCGCGCGGGTTGGAATTGGCCGCTGTCGCCGCTGGCGCGATCGTAGCCGGAGAGCCCGGTGCGAAGGTCGCTGCGATCGAGGTTGACGACGGCGCCGTCGAGTACGTAGATCTGGCCGTCATTGGCGACAAAGCCGTAGGCGCCGAACATGTCCTTCACGGTTTTGTCGGTAAACGGCACCCGAGTGCTGGCAGTCAGTTCGGCCTGCCGATCGAGCTGCACTCCGCGCGCCAGCGCACTGTTGTGGCCGTCGCTAATGCGCCGGGCGAGGTGCTCGCGGGAAATGATATTGATCCCGGGCAGCGCCTGCAGCACCTCGTTGACCCGCAGCTGGCGCGTGGCCTGGCGACCGGCCTCGGCGCTGGCGAGTCGCGTCGGCACGTTGGCGATGGCGATGTTCAAGCCCTGCGCCGTGGCTTTCTGCTGTTCATAGATTCCGAATTGGGCGTCGATCGCCAGCGCCTTGTCAGCGACCGCCGTGGCGGCGTCGGCGATAGTGTCCATATTGCCGAGATTGGGCGCGCCCTTGTACATCTCGCGGTGCATTTCCTCCAGCGCGCCCTTTTCCCAGGCCAGGGAAGAATACCAGCTCGATGCTGCCTTGTCGGTGGTGAACACGAAGGCGTTGGCCGGTGGAATGAGAAAGTCGGATACCCTGTCGCTCAGAGTTGATATCGCGGTCGGCACCTGTTCTACGGCGAAGGAAATTGCCTCGCCGGTGCGACCTTTAGCGTCGGCTCCCTCATGGGTATAACCCCGGTCCGGGCGTTGTGGATCGAAAAATGAGCTGAACGGAGAAGTCCCCCGCTGCGGGTCGGGGGAAAGCTTGATGATGGCGCCGTCGCGGTCGACGATGAGCTTCTCGATATCCTCTCTGGATCGCTGGCTCAGCGGCACCACGGAACCGTCCCTGCGCAGCAGCACCGCCATTTCCGTGCCCTCGGGTTCCTGGAAAAACAGCGGGTTGAGTTTTGTCAGCCCGCTGGCCCGATCGATAATCAGCAGGTCGTGGGTTTCCTCCCCACGCCGCGCGGCGCCGATATTCTGCAGAATCATCTGGTGGTAGCGACTGTAGCGCTCGATCCCGGCCAGGTGGGTGCCCACGGGTTTGGCGTCGATTGCCGCCGAGCCGATGTCGGCCAGGTGGAAGTGATTTTTGAGTTCTGCGCTTCTGGCGTTTGCCTCCCGCGCCACGGCGGGAATCTCGAGTTGATGTTCGGCCGCCAGGGACGCCGCTGTCTCGGCGTCAGAAATTTGCGGCGTCGCCTCCGGCCCGAGCGTTTCAAGATTGATGGCGTCGGGGCGGACCGCGCGCTCAGGCGAGCGCGCCATGGCTTCGAGCGTCGTGCGGACCTGCGCGGGAATGCGCACCTGGCCGTTCTTACTGAGGCTGAACTCTCCCTCGCTGGGGAGATAATTGGCGCGATTCAGGGGCAGCCGGTGCCTGTTGGTGAATATGGCGGCGACCGTGGTATGGCTGCCGTCCGGCAGTTCGAGACGGGTGGCGCCAAGTGTTTTCAGGTGTTGCTCCTTTTCCTCATCGCTCAAGGACTGATAGTAAGAGAAATCCAGGCTCAGCGAGTCTGCATTTACGGTGGGAAACTGACGGTCGAGGCGTGCGAGGTATTGATCCGCGCTCAGCGTTGCCGCGGCGTTGGACACCCGGTCCGCCGCCGAGTAATCTCGCCCGGTCACCTCCTGAAGGTCCGCGATGCTGGCGTTTTCATCCTGGAGCTTGCGCCGCTTGTGACTGGCGAGTTCACGGGTCAATAGGTCGGCCACCCGCTGTTGCGCATTGTCGATGCCCATCATCTGGCCCTGCCGGGTGAGGAAGTAGGTGGTGTCCTTATCGACGATGAGATCGTTGATGAAATTGTTCACCACCTTGTTGGTGGCGGCGACCATGGAGCGGTCTTCCTCCGGGAATACTGTCTTTTGCGCAATGTCGGCGCTCATTCTGCTCTGCATGCCGCGATCCAACTCGCGGCCAGTGACCCGCTCGCGCGGCTCGCCCGCCCACTTGGGCGAGGCCACCAGCGCCACGGTGGCAAAGCCCTCGCTAAGTACGCTGCGATTGGCCGCGCTCATCTCCGCCCAGCCGTGGCGGTCGTAGTCGGCGATAATTTCGGGGTGCGCGGCGCGCAGCATGGTGAGTTCATAGCGAATCTGTTGCTGTAGGGCGGCGCCGGCCTTAATGACGTCGGCGTCCGAATCCAGTGTCGTGCCGCGGATGAGGATATTCTTGGCCGATGCCCACCGGGGGGACTGGTCCGGTTGCGCCCGCGCTTCATCGATCATGCGGCTGGTTTCCGCCACGATTTTGATCATGCCGTCAAAGGCGTCGGCGCTGTCGAGTTTTGCCTGCATGCCCGCCAGCAGGCGCGCGGGCGCTTGCTGGCCGGTGGCCGATTCGTAATAGGTCTTGCCCACCCGCTCGAGGTCCTCCCCGGGCAGCCCCGCGAACAAGTAGGCGCTCAAGGGCGCGGGCCGCTGTTCGACGACATCGCCGCGGACCTTGACGGCGCGGCGCAGCGCGAGTATCCGCTGGCCGAGTTGGTCGACCTCCTCCGGCGCATGCGGCGCGCCCCGGGGAATATCACCGGGGTAGAGGTCCACGCCGCCCGCCAGGTTGCGGCTGGCAAAGGTCTGGTGCCGCCCCAGGCCCACCGTGGTGTCGAAGTCACTGAGCGTTTTCTCAAGGTAGGCCCTTTGGCGCGGCGTTCCCCAGGAGGAATTGGCCAGCAGTTGAGTCATCAGGTCGCGCTGCTCCGCTTTCCAAGCGTCCAACGAATAGCCACCCTTGCCCGCGCCCGCCAGCAGCCTTGTGCGCTCGCCGGCGGTGACAGCGGCGCGGGATGTTTGCCCCAAGGCGTACTGGCTGTTGTCGAAGACCCGTTGGTTGAGCTGGCCGTCCAGGCGGTTGATTTCCATCAATGAGGTGTACAGAGCGATTTTCTCGGCGTTGTTTTGCCGTTTGGCCGCGTTCAGCTGGGCGTCGAGACTGGCGCTCACTTCGCTGTTGAGTTCGGCGGCATAGTTGCGGCGCAGGTCGATATCATTGTGGTTAAGGTAGTTTGGCGCCGCACCCAGAATCATGGTGAGAAAATCGGCGTGGGTACCGGTTTCCTCGGAGTTGATCGCCCCGGTGGTGGCGTTGCTGAATCGGCGCCCCCAGGCGATGATCGCCGTCCCGGCGCCGGCCTGGTTGACCGGCCGCGGCGATGCTTCGGGCGGCGCCGGATCGATGTTGGTGGCTCGTGTGTCACCGCGCGCGGGTTTGGCATCTTGGTCGGCGAATGGGTTGTTGCTCAGGATGGGGTCGACGGCAACCGGGTGTTGGCGCAGATGGTCGTTGGTTTTCTGCAGCAGGGCGTTGTTGTTCAGCGCTTCCTCGGCCTTGACCTCGGGCGCCAGGGAAGCGAGCACGCGAAATCTGTCGCCGGCGTCGGCGCGCCCATCGAGATAGGCCAACGCGTCGGCCTCGCCGCGGGCGGCGGCGAGATACAATTCGTTGAAGGCGCGCAGCATGCGCGCGGTATTGCTGCGTTGCCGCTGGCGTTCCCCGATTCGCACGACGCCGTCGTCCTCGGGGTTGCTGGCCATGTCCACCGAGCCGATTTGTTCGCGGATCTCCCACAAGCGCTGGCGTCGCGTGGCGGTGAGATGATCGCGATTCTCCGGTATCGCCACATCGCCCCCCTCGACGCCGGCGCGTTGGGCTTCCGTCGCCAGAATGGCGTCCATGGCGGTTCTCAGCTCGGCGATATCATCGATACCGGCCAGTTGCCGTTCGTCATAGTTGACAGTGAATTGGCGCGTGTCCAACGTTTGATGCCGTTGCGGTTGCAACTGGGCGAGTTGCGGGATCGCCGCTTGCAGCAGACTGGGGGGCAAATAGAGCCCATCGGCCTCGCGCACCGCCGGGCGCCCTTCGGCGGGCACCAGGGCGAACCAGGGCACATCGGGGGAAAATTTTTCCAGGTCACTGAGTTCGAGCGGCCGTTGGTGTACTTGCTCGAACAGTTGCGCCGGCGTCAAATCGCCCGCCGCGGTGCCGGCGAAGGCCGGCTCGAGGTCGGCGAGGCGGGAATTTTGCAGCGCCGCCAGTTGATTCTGTGCGTGGCCGGCGCGGCCCATGCCGTCCAAAAACTGCTCCTTCATAGCCGGCGTAATGGTGGTTAGCGCCAGCATGTCTTGCGCCTGTTGCAGATTCAATTCTGTGCCCGCCGCCGCGGCGTCGAACCTTGCCTGCGCCGCGGCGTTGCTGTTTCTGACGCGATTGTTTTGCGCCCCCCGTTCGCCGTTGGCGCGCGCGGAGATGGTATCCAAGCCCTGGTAGAACTGTTGGTACAGCGCCCGAACGGCGCTGATCCCCTCATCGCTGATGGTGGGAAAGCTCCACAGGGCGCCGGGCTGACCCCAGGCCAGCTTCAATGCGGTGGCGAAGTCCTTGGTGACGTACTGGCCCAGCATGAACTCCATCAGGTTGTGGGCTTGCCTGGCGGGTATTTGCAGCGGTGTGCCGCTGAACAGGTCGAGTACGAATTGGTATTCGTAGTTGTCGGAGGCGGCCGCTTTTTCCAGGTTGAAATCGCTGGCGTCGGCGCCGACCAGGTCAATGCCTTCGTTCTTCCAGGCTCTGATCAGAGCGGCGCGCGCGGCCTGTTGCTCGCTTGTGCTGCCGCGCTCCAGCGCGTGCTGGTCTCGTTGCAGAAGCTGGTGCATTTTGCTTCGCTTGGCCGCCGGATCGAGATCGCTGCCCAGGGTGAGACGCAGCGCCGAGTAGTCGTCCGGTAACAGCTTGGCCAGGTCATCGATGGCGCGCGCGCCCTCCATTCCCTGTAAAAGTCGTGCGCGCAGTTGCGGATCCTCGCGCACGTGTTGTCGCAGCGTCGTCAATTCGAAATTGGCCAGGCCAATGGTCTTGGTAATCAGCGTGCGTTCCTGTTGGCTGGTGCCCTCCGTCAACGTCCGCTGCTGGCCCAGCGCACCCAGGTTGACGGCGGCGAAGGCGATGAGAGCGCTCATGTCGGTGAACAGATTGTCGAGATGGTAGAGATCGGCCTCCTTTTTGGCCGCCGCCGAGATGGTGATGTCGTAGGTCAGCTCGAGGCCGCGGGCGATCAAGCTGGGGCGGATTTCGGACTGCCCCGCTTGGACCAATCCGGCTTGCTCAAGGGTCGCCACGGTTTCGCTGTAGCTCACCCGGTTCGGTAGTGCGGGGAGCTTTTTCGCGGGTACGTAATCGTGGCTGGGGGTGATCTCCGCGTCCTCGACGCCGTGGGCCTGTTGGATCACGCCCACCGGCGCCCATAACTTGCCGTCGTTGTCGTAAAACCAGCTGTCGTCGTCGAGGCCCCAGTGTTCGGGCTCCAGACCGGTATCCTCCGCCAACTTACGCTTCTGCCGCGCCACCTCCTCCAGGGTCAGTTTCGGTCGCACCTGGCCACCGCCGCGTTGCCAGGGCGTTTTCGCGTCGGCCGTCGCCGTTTGCCGGGATGTTTGCCATCCTTGCACCGCGGCGAGGCGCGCGCCGAGTTCCTCGTTCAGTTCGTGCTTGGCGATATCCAGGTTGATGCCCGCGGCGCGGGCGACGTTGGTATCGTTTTGCAGTTCGATGCCGGCGTTCTCGCCGGCCAAATTGGCCTGTGCACCGGCGGCGTTGCGCCGCCCGGCGCTCAGCGCCAGTTGCTCATCGGCGATATCCATCAACATCATGGGCGCGCGCAAGCGACTCGGGTCGGCGCCGATACGGGCCAATGCGCCGAGCGCATAGTTGCGCAACACCTCTCCCGTGCTGAACATATCGAATATGTTGATCAGTTTGTGGATGTTCTGGTATTGACGCGTCTTGGAATGCACGCCGGCGGCGCCGCCGATCAATCTGCGCGCCGGCCCGTAGATTTTTTCCATGATGCCGACCGTATCGAGTAAGCCGGCTTCGGCGAGCGCGCGCTCAGAGGTCCACGCCGGCCGCGGGAAATTTGGCGTCTCTGTCGCCGCGGTGAGCCGGCTCGCCAGCAGGTTGACGGGGCCGGGAATCAAGCTTGAGGAGGCGGGCAGAGCGCTTTGCGCCGCCGTGGCAAAACTTGCGGCCGGGCCAACATCGCTTACCGACGTAAACGCGGGCAGGATGTCGGCATTGGGCGGTAGATTCGATGTGCTGAACACCACTCGGTTAAAATAATGTTCTGCCTCGGCGGGCGGAGGAGATTTTGCCGATTCACGGCTTGTGCTTGCTTTGGTATACCAGAGATCGGGATCTACGCCGGAGATTGAAAATGATAGGTCGCCGTCCGCCATACCACCGCTCCCCAATCACGTCCTGTCTATCGGTTCCGAGGCCTTTGCAAGCCAAAGTCCCCGTTTGCCACCCCCAATAGACAAAATTGGCTGAACGCCTGGCGTGCGATTGAGGCGCATGGCAACCGCGCAGCGGTCGCGGGTTCGCGCGCCGGTGGCGGTCGTCGGATCTTGCGCGTGCGCCATAATCGTCTCCTCTCATGTGGGCTACGGCGACGGCGGCGCCCACGCAAATTGTTATTGTTATGAGACTGTCGGGTTGTGCCTGGCCGCCGCTTGTGCCGGGGACCATGAACCGCAACAGGGTCAGAGAAAAATTGTTAAGAGGAATTTTACGACAACGCGTGGCGCTTAAATATACAACTTAAGCCCTATATGGAGGCGTTAGCACCAGATTGGTGCGATATCCCGTCAAAACTATAACCAAGGTTGTAGCTGGAGGACATTCGGCGGGATGGAGAATGGTAAGGCGCTGGCTGCCGAACCGCGCTGCAATGGCAGCGGATATGGAAGGAGGAGGTCCTAATGCCCCTGCAAGGCAAATTCAAAGGTCGTGCCCCTGCCCATCTGGCTGCTGACGCGGATGGTGGACTGGTGTAGTTCCAACAGGCGTTTGGTGATGGCCAGGCCGAGCCCGCCGTGAGCCGTATTGCCGCGCACGCTATTGCCCGCTTTGTAGTGGGGATCGAAGATATGCGGAATGTCTTCATCGGGAATACCGATGCCGGTATCGACGACTTCGATCGCCACCAGCGCGCCGTTGTCATTCAGGCGCACGGTTATCGATCCGCCGTCACGGGTGTGGCGCAGGGCGTTTTCGATCAAGTTGGTGAACACGCGCTCGAGCTTTTCGATGTCGCCGACCACGCTGATGCGCGTGTCCTGCGGGGTGACGCTCAGATGGATATTTTTTTCTTCCGCCACGATGCGGAATTTTTGCAGCACGTCCTGCACCAGTTCGGCAATCGAAAAGGGCTCGCGATTGACCTGCACATTGCCGCTGTCCAAATGCGCCAGCTCGAATAGCTGTTCCACCAGGGAAGAGATGCGCTGGGCGCTTTTCTTCGCCGTGGCGATGTACTGGCGGCTCTGCTCGGGGCTGAGTTTTTCCTGGTTGAGCTCCCAGGTTTCCAGGTAGCCAAGCAGCGAGGCCAGCGGCGTGCGCAAATCGTGGGAGACATGGGAGAGCAACTCCCTGCGCAGCTCATCGACGGTGACAATGCTCTGATACTGCTCGCGAATTTTTTCCAGGGCCTCCCTGAAGGCGCCGCCCAGTGTATGGATTTCGTCGGTATTCTTGCTCGCCCAGCGCCTCAGGTCATCAATGATTTGGTCGTCTTTTAGCGGATCTTTGGAAAAACCCGAGGCCTGAACTTTTCTCACCTGACGCGTCAGCAGCGTCAGCGGCCGGGTGATTAGGCCGGTGAGCCAGAGGGTTGCGACCAGGCTGAACACCAGGCCCGAGAGAAATACCCACAGTCCCCACTGGGTGATTTTGCTGCCCCACACTAGGCCGGAAATACGGTCAAAAATGGCGCTGCCAAGGATCACGTACATATAGCCCTGCAGCTTGCCGTCGTGGACGATGGGCGCCGCGGTGAATATTTTCTCGCGCGCGGCGTTGCGCGGATCGTCCCCGAAGATCGGTTCTTTTAGGTCTGGACTGGCTAAATAGTCGGTGATGGGGTCGACGCTGACAAAATTCCGTTGCAGGTCGCCGGGATCGGCGGAGCAGGAAAGAATTTTTCCCTCGGTATCGAGCAGGTAAAACTCAAAGTTCGGCCCCAGGATCATCAGGTCGTGAAAGGTCTTTTTGGCTTCCTCCAGATTGGGCCGCCCGTCTTTAAACAGCAAGTAATTGGTCACCACGTGGGACGCCAGGTCCTTGTGCATCACCTGGGTAACTTCTCGCTGGTAGGCGCGCGATGAGCAGATCAGCAGGATTGCGGTGAAAATGCCGACCACCAGGAAGCTCACAAACAAGGCGAGAGTTAGGCGACCGTGTAAGGTGGTGACGAGCTTATTGATCATTGAATTTATATCCGATGCCCCAAACCGTTAACACGCGCCTGGGGTTGGCCGGGTCGGACTCCAACTTTGCCCGCAGGCGGTTGATATGGGAATTGACGGTGTGCTCATAGCCGCTGTGATGATAGCCCCATACGGCGTTTAAGAGCTGCTCGCGGCTGAATACCTGGCCCGGAAAGTTGGCCATGTACAAGAGCAGGTCAAACTCCTTGGCGGTCAGGCTGATGGATTTGCCATCGACCAATATGTCGCGCTGCTGCTGTCGTATCGCCAAATCGCCAAATTTCAGTTCATCGTTATCATCATCGTCTTCCTGCGTTTCCTGTTTGTGGAAGGCCACCCGCCGCAGCAGGGCTTTGACGCGCGCCTGCAGCTCGAGCACGCTGAAGGGCTTGGTGAGGTAGTCATCCGCGCCAACCTCCAGGCCCACCACCCGGTCGGCTTCGGTTTTTTTCGCGGTCAGCATGAGTATCGGGGTGTAATTGCCCCTGGCGCGCAGAGTCTGGCATATTTGCAGTCCATCCATGCCGGGTAACATAATGTCGAGCACGATCAGATCAAATTCTTCGTCATTTGCCTGGGCCAGGCCCTTGGTGCCGTCGTGGCAGCGTGTCACGGTATAGTTCAGCGTTTCCAGGTTGAGCGCAATCAGGGCGTTGATGTCTTCCTGGTCTTCGACAATGAGTATCTTTTCATGCATTCGTTTCGGTTCTCGCGGCGACGTTGTCGATTCAGACAGGCTGTCTGCAATAGCCTACCGATTGAAAGTTAACACACACGGCGGCAAAATTTGTGGCGAAATCATAACAAATGGCTGTGCCCCTCGGCGGATCGATTGGGACGATTTCGCCATGATTGGCCCGCCACACCTCTGACCTTTGGCATATATTTATCTGGTTGTGCTCGGTCTATACTCGGCCGGTAACGCAATATTCGAGAGGCGACGCCAGTGGATATCGGTCACAAACGTCTGAAGCTGCGGGATCTGACGAGCATTTTGCATCCCGCCAGTCTGATAAGTTTCAATGAGCAGCACGGCCCGCATATTATCGAATCCGGGTCCGGATGCTACATTAAGGATATTGACGGCAATGTCCTATTGTCCGCCGATGCGGGGCTGGGCGCCACCACGCTCGGGTTCGGCAATACGGAGTTAGCCCAGGCCATGGCCAGGGCCGGCGCCCGGTTGGGCTTTTACCAGACGCTCGCAAACTCCTCCAATCCAGCGCAGATTCGGCTGGCGGAGCGACTCCTGCGCCTGGCGCCGGATTCAGTCAGTCGGGTGATTTTCGGTAATTCCGGCTCCGACGCCAACGATACCGCGCTAAAGATGTGCCGCTATTACAACGCCGTGCGCGGCAAACCCGAAAAACGCAAAATCATTACCCGCAGCCTGGCCTATCACGGGTCCACCATCGGCACCGCCGGTCTTACCCGCCTGCCCACCTATCACCTCGGCTTCGGTATTGATGACAGTGATATCGTGGAGCTGACCTGCCCTTGCCATTACGCATTTGCCAATGCTGATGAAAGCGAAGAGGCGTTCTGCGACCGGCTGGTGGCTGAGTTGGAGGCGGCGATTGAGCGCGAGGGGGCGAGCAGCATTGCCGCGATGATTGCGGAGCCGATAATGGGGTCTGGCGGTGTCATTATTCCACCGAAAAATTATTTCTGCCGTGTAAAGGCGGTATTGGAAGCTCACGATATCTTGTTCATTGCCGACGAGGTTGTATGTGGGTTCGGCCGCACGGGCGCTTGGTTTGGGCACCAACATTTCGGCATTAAACCGGATATGATCACGCTGGCCAAGGGACTGACAAGTGGTTATTTCCCACTGTCGGCAGTGCTCTTTGCGGACAAGATCTGGCGCGCCATCAGATCCGGCTACACCGGATTGGGTCTCTTTTCTCACGGTTATACCACTTGCGGCCACCCCATTGGCGCCGAAGTGGCTCTGGCGACGCTGGATATCATCGAGCGTGACGATATTATCGCTCGCGCGCGGGATACCGGTGACTACCTGCTCAAACAACTGCGTGAGCGCTTCGCCAATCACCCCAATATCGGCGACATTCGCGGTATGGGGCTGATGATTGGCTTGCAACTGGTGTGCGATAAAGCAAGCAAGAGGCGCTTTGCCAGTGATGTGAAAATTGCCAGCCGGATCAGCGAAAGTTGCCGCCAACAGGGCGTCATGGTTCGCGCCAGCGGTTATCTGGATGCGATATTCCTGGTGCCGCCGTTGATTCTCACATGCGAGGAAGCGGATTTTCTGGTGGCGCAATTACACGCCGGGCTCGCAAGCATGCTCGCGGCACTGCCGGCCGACCACGCCAGGCGCGCGCGGGATTGATTATCTGGGTGACTAATGATGAAGGTCCTGATTATTGGCGGCAATCTATTTTTTGGTAAACAACTGGCCGCGAAGCTGTTGGCGCAGGGACATCAGGTGACCCTGTTAAATCGCGGCAACCACGATGACGGCTTTGGCGACAGGGTACAACGCATTCACTGTGATCGCGATCAGCCCTTGGAGATGGCCCGCGCCATTGGCAATCGTCGTTGGGACGTGCTGTATGACCAAGTGTGTTTTAACGCGCGGCAAGCGGAGCAGGCCTGTGAAGTATTCCAGGACAGGACCCGCCGCTACATTCTCACCTCTACGCAGGCGGTCTACGGCATGGGCAAAGCCATCGGTGAGGAGAGTTTTGATCCCCAGGGTTATCAATTTAACGACGTTGCGCAGGATTATGCCGGCGGCAAGCGGCAAGCCGAAGCGTATTTATACGCCAATGCCCCCTGGCCGGTGACCGCTGTAAGGCTACCTATCGTGATGGGGGAGAACGACATCAGCGCCCGCCTGGCCGCGCATATCGCCTGCATGCGCAGTGGCAATGAGGTGTTTTTTCCCAAGCTGGAGGCGCGACTGTCCCTGATACATGCGCCGGATGCCGCTGATTGCCTCGAACTCCTGCTGGATGCAAATGTCGATGCACCGATCAATTGTGCGCCGGTCAAACCAATTTCTCTCGCGGAGTTTAAAAGCACGCTTGAGCGGGTCTTGCAGCTGCCGATGAAATTGGCGACCGCGCCCAGCAAGGACAATTTTTCACCTTACGGCATCCCCGCCGACTGGTATATGGCTGTCGACAGGCTCGCCGCATTGGGGCACGAGGTGCCGGCAATCGAGGATTGGCTGGCAGACGTCATTCGCGCAACTGACCGAAAAATGCAGCCGCGGGCTAAAGCACCATAATGCCGTCGGCCTCAACCGCTGCGCCCTTCGGCAATTCGCTGACGCCGATGGCCGCGCGCGCCGGATAGGGCTGCTCGAAAAACTCCGTCATCACCTCATTGACGATGGGAAAATTCGCCAGGTCGGTCAGATAAATATTGAGTTTGACAAGTTGATCGAGACTGCCGTTGGCGGCTTGGCATACGGCCTGCAGATTCTTAAAAACCTGCCTCGCTTGGTGGCGAAAGTCGCCGTCGATGAGGCTCATGGACTGTGGATCGAGGGGAATTTGACCCGATAGATATACGGTATCACTGACTTTCACCGCTTGCGAATACGTGCCGATGGCTTCCGGCGCCTCATCCGTGTGAATTACAGCTTTATTGGGCATAGTGCATCACCTTCGTGTGGGAGTGACAAGTTGGAGTAATATTGGGTTAGTTCTTTGCGCGGACTACGCGTTCAACCGACCGCATAGTCCGGACTTTACGCATGATATTCGCCAGGTTCAGGCGATTTTTTACGGCGATAATCAAATTGATGACGCTGTGCTCAGCATCCCTCTCGTCAACTTGTATGCCTTCAATGCTGGTGCCGGTATTGGCGATGCGGGTGGCGAGGGAGGCGATGATGCCGCGTTCGGTTTTGACTTCGACGCGAATCTCTGTGAGGTATTCGCCCGACACCTTGGCCGCCCAATTGGTGGCGACGATTTTCTCTTTTCTGTTGCGCAGATCTTTAAGATTCTTGCAGGAGTCACGGTGCACGACAATGCCTTTGCCGGTACTGGTGTGACCGACAATGGGATCTCCGGGAATGGGACGGCAGCAGCGGGCAAAGCTGATCAGAATGCCGTCTGAGGAGTCAATGGTAATCGGAGTGGGCGCGACGTCTCCGTCCATGCTGGCGTTGGGCTGCAGGGTTTTGGCCACCGATAGGGCCGGCTGTTCGCCCAGCCCGATACTTTCATAAAGTTCATCCATGGTTGCCGAATTGCAGCTGCTGCGCAACTGTTCGAGTTGTTGGTCGTTCAGTTCGGCAAGGTTGATGTCGAGCTGCATCATGGCGCGTCCCAGCATGCGTTTGCCTAATTCCACGGATTCGATATGACGTTGGTGCTTCAAATAATGGCGAATCGCGCTGCGCGCCTTGGCGGTGACAGCAAAGTTGAGCCAGTTGGGATTGGGCTGGGTGCGCTCGGAGGTAATGATCTTGATTTTCTGGCCACTTTCAAGCACTTGTGACAGCGGCGCCGGCCGGTCGTTGATGCGACAGGCGACGGTGGTGTTGCCAACTTGGGTATGGACGGCGTAAGCAAAATCCACGGGTGTGGCCCCGGCCGGCAGTTCGATAATTTCCCCCCGCGGGGTGAATACGTAGACCTCGTCGCGAAAGAGGTCAATCTTCACATTTTCAACGAATTCCAGCGAGCTGTTGGTCAGCTGTTGGATTTCCAACAGGCGCTTGGTCCAGCGGTTGGCGCGATCAAAGTTGCCCTGCGAGGGACTGTCGTCTTCGGTTTTATACAGCCAGTGGGCGGCGATGCCGGTGCTGGCGAGTTCATCCATCTCCTTAGTGCGAATTTGCACCTCAATAGGCACCCCCTGGGTGCCGATCACCACTGTGTGCAAAGACTGATAGCCGTTTTCCTTGGGGATGGCGATGTAGTCTTTGAACTCCCCGGGTTTGGGTTTGAACAGGTTGTGAATGACGCCGAGCACGCGGTAGCAGGTGTCGATTTCAGTGACCACGATGCGGAAGGCATAAACGTCCATAATTTCCTTAAAAGACTTATGCTTACTGCGCATTTTGCTGTAGATGCTGTACAGGTGTTTTTCCCGCCCGACCACCAGCGCGGCAATGCTCTCGCGTTTTAATCGCGACTCTACGGATTCTTTGATTTTTTCCACCAGCGTTTTGCGGTTGCCACGCACCTTTTGCAGTGACGCCTGCAGGCGGGTTGCGCGCAGTGGGTACATGGCGGCAAAACAGCGGTCTTCAAATTCAATGCGCCAGTCGTTGATCCCCAGGCGGTGCGCAATGGGTGCGTAAATTTCCAGTGTTTCTTTGGCAATGCGGCGCTTCTTGTCGGGTGGCATTGCGCCAAGGGTGCGCATATTGTGCAGGCGGTCGGAGAGCTTGACGATAATAACCCGCAGGTCCTGCGCCATTGCCAGTGCCATTTTCTGGAAGTTCTTGGCCTGTTTTTCGGCCTGGGTTTCGTATTCGATTTTGGCCAATTTGCTCACGCCGTCGACAATGTCGGCGACGGTTTCACCGAACTGATCGCCGATGGCAGTCTTGCTGATACCAGTGTCTTCGATCACATCGTGGAGCATGGCGACCATCAAACTTTGGTAATCCATGCGGATCGATGCGAGGATATTGGCGACTGCCAACGGATGGGTGATGTAAGGTTCGCCGCTGCGGCGGAACTGACCCATGTGGGCCTGTTCCGCATAGTAGTAAGCCCGTTTTACCTGGTTGACCTGAACGGGTTCTAGGTAGGAGGAAAGCCTGTGGCTTAAGGTATCTATGGTGAGCAAAGCGTTCCTCTATGCAAGGTTAAATCCCGATAGGGGGTGGCATATCGCCGATATCTGCGCCTTCCGCGGGAATAAGTTCTTCAACCACATCTTCATCTTCTTGGCTGAGAATGCTGGCGTCGACCAGGCCCTCCTCGATTTCGCGCAGGGCGATCACGGTGGGCTTGTCATTTTCGGTGGCCACCATCGGATCCTTGCCTTGGACCGCAATTTGGCGTGCGCGTTTACTGCCCACCATCACTAATTCAAATCGGTTGTCGACGTGATCCAAACAATCTTCTACTGTAATTCGTGCCATGTGTCGTTCCGCAACGTTGGAAAATACTATCTAGTACTCCTTCAACCTAATATTGACGGGTTCAGCGCTTGCCTGGTGCTTCTCAGCAAGGCGCAGTGCGAAGGGAAGGGTGGTTCCCTTTGCAAGCGCTGCAACGC
>JAAUXX010000168.1_pt1 | contig 16433 bp, 13 predicted proteins | sample 7278111 | NCBI WGS metagenome assembly JAAUXX01 (sample SAMN14350116, study PRJNA611818) | marine sediment metagenome | isolation source: surface marine sediment (1.8m) | place: French Polynesia: Moorea | collected 2018-08
GCAAAGGGAACCACCCTTCCCTTCGCACTGCGCCTTGCTGAGAAGCACCAGGCAAGCGCTGAACCCGGCAATATTATGTTGAAGGAGTACTAGTTCCGCTCCACCAAGACATAGGGCGCCCAATACCCGGGGCTCGCTCTCGTCGGATCATTACTGGCAATCCACGCCAACTGCGTTTTGCGCAACGCCTGGTGGGGTGAGCGGTTGGCGGGATCGAATAAATGCTGGTAGAACTCTGTCATAAAATCCTTCGCTAGCGCATCGTCGATCGGCCATAAACTCATCAGAACGTTTTTGGCGCCGGCCGTGTGAAAGGCGCGCACCAGCCCATAGACGCCCTCGGAATAGTCCACCTCCCCACGACCGGTATCACAGGCCGACAGCGTCACGAGTTCAGTGCCCTCAAGCCCCAGCGCCTGCGCCTCCAGGGCATAGAGAACCCCGTCCTCGTCGGCGGGGCCATAGTCGCCTTTCATCCCTCGGTTGGCGCCGGCCAGGGCCAAACCAGACAGCGTGAGCGGGCGTTCAGTGCGCGTCTCAAGGGCGTCGAGAAAAAACCCATGAGTGGCCAGGTGCACAATTCGTGGTGCTTGCCGCAGGGCTTTTAACCGCTGTTCGGAAGCCTCGGCGGCAATCCATGTGGTCGGCCGATGGCCGTAGACGTCCCTGTAGCGTTGAGTAATCGCGTCCACCTCCAGACGCGTGTGGGGGAGATGCGGGAGCACTTCGGCGGATTGGCGCAATCGCTCCCGGGATTCTGCCAAGGCGCGACTGTCATCCTCTGCCAGCACAGCCACCGTGCTCGGCTTACCATTGGATTCTCCGAACCTGTCGTAATCGACGCCGCCCAGGGCCAGCAGGCCGACCCCGGCAGCGGCTGACGGCCGCGGGATCAGGTGCCGGCCGGTGCGAATTTGGCGCAGCGCCTGACGCTCCACCCAGTGCTCCCCCGAGGGCAGCCGGAGGGCGCCGAGCGCCACCAGATTCAACTCGCCATCCGGGGCCAAGTAGAGCGTGGAAAAAGCGCTGATTACTGGGTAAAGAGCGCAAAACAGTTTGCAATAAAGTCCGGTGCCGATGGCGCGATTAGTGGGCTCGGCGCGAAATCGATCGACCAGCGTGCGGGTATTGTCGATCGGGCCAAGATCCTGAAACAGCAACTCGGGCCCCTCCTCCGGATCGGCAGGCATCAGCAGGGCAAGCCAGTGGGGCGGGGAAGATTTACCGGTTGTGAAATTGACGGGTCGATACAAGCGCAGCTCCAACAACGCCGAACCCGCCGGCAGGGCATCGCGGACACTTTCCCATGTCACCGCGCGATGGCGGCGCTCGGCGGCAAATTCAGCGCTCAATTGGGCGAGTTCGCGCTCCGCAGTATCCAGCGCCTCATGCAACTGGTGAAGCTGATCGGGATTGGGATTGGGCAGATGCACAGCGCGACTCAGGCTAGCGCGGGCCGCGTCTACGTCGGTGGCAGCCGCCACGATGCGCGGGTCCCGATTGGTGCGAGCCAAACGTGCGATGCCCGCTTCGGCCTCCCCGGCGAAGCGCTTCCAGCGCAGCAACACATCGGCGGCGAGGCGGCGCGCGTCGCGGTCGTCCAGGGTCACCGCCAAGGTGTACACCACATCCTGCAGTGTGGATTGGGATACCAGCAGATGGCGCTTCACCGACTCTTTGAGCGTGGAGGTCAGTTCGCCGCCCACATAACCCCGTAGATCCTCGTCGAGGCGGCGCAGATCGAGGAGGGCGAGGTCCACGTTACCGAGGTTGAGGCGCGACATCACCAGATTCATGCGTACCTCCAGGGTCCGGGGATGGTCTTTGCCCAGCGCTCGTTCGCTGTCCACCAGGGTGCGACGCAAGAGCGGCTCCGCCTCGTCGTAGCGGCCTTGGTCGCGATAGAGCACGGCCAGGTCGTTGGCGTTACCTAAGGTATCGGGGTGGTCCACGCCCAGTAGCCGTTGGCTAGCTGTCACGACGCGACGCAAGAGCGGCTCCGCCTTGCCATAAATGCCTTGGTCACGATAGAACACGGCCAAGTTGTTGACGCGCAGCAGCGTCTCGGGATGGTCCTTGCCCAGCACCTGTTCGCTGACTGTCATGGCGCGACGCAAGAGCGGCTCCGCCTCGTCGTAGCGACCTTGGTCACGATAGAGCACAGCCAGGCTGCTGACGCTTTCCAGGGTATTGGGGTGATCCTCGCCCAGCACCCGTTCATTGGTAGCCAGGACGCGACGCAAGAGCGACTCCGCCTCGTCGTAGCGGCCCTGGGATCTGTAGAGCAGCGCCAGATTGTTAACGATGACCAGGGTCTCGTGGTTATCCACGCCCAGCACCCGTTCGCGGATAGCCAGGGCGCGGCGGTACAGCGGCTCCGCCTCGCCGTAGCGGCCCCTGGATCTATAGAGCAGGGCCAAGTTGTTGACGCTGGCGAGGGTATGGGGGTGGTCCACGCCCAGTACCCGCTCGCGGGCGGCCAGGGCACGGCGAAATAGCGGCTCCGCCTCACCATAACGACCCTGATCACGATAGAGCAAAGCCAGGTAGTTGATGCTGGTCAGGGTCTCGGGGTGGTCCACGCCCAGCACCCGTTCGCGCGCGGCCAGGACGCGGCGGTACAGCGGCTCCGCCTCACCGTAGCGGCCCTGGGACCAATAAAGCACGGCCAGATAGTTGGCGCTGTCAAGGGTGTCAGGATGGTCCACGCCCAGCACCCGTTCGCGAGTAGCCAGGGCAAAGCGGAACAGCGGCGCCGCCTCGCCGTAGCGGCCCTGGTATCCGTAGAGTTCGGCCAGGTTGTTGACGCTGGTCAGGGTCTCGGGGTGGTTCTCACCCAGCACCCGTTCACGAGCGGGTAGGACGCGGTTAAAGAGTGACTCCGCCTCACCGTAGCGACCCTGGTAATGATAGAGCCTGGCGAGGCCGTTGACGCTGGTCAGGGTCTCGGGATGGTTCTCACCCAGCACCCGTTCACGAGCGGGTAGGACGCGATTAAAGAGTGACTCCGCCTCGCCATAGCGGCCCTGGTCATGGTAGAGCTTGGCCAAGCCGTTGACGCTGGTCAGGGTCTCGGGGTGATCCACGCCCAGCACCCGTTCACGCGTAGCCCGAGCGCGGCGGTACAGCGGCTCCGCCGCGCCATAGCGACCTAGGGCATGATAAAACGCAGCCAGGTCATTAACTATGGTTAGGGTCTGGGGATGGTCCTTGCCGAGATGTTGTTCGGTGTAGGGTAAGGTGGCTTGGGCAAGTGCCAGAGCGGCCTGGTAATCACCACGACGATACGGCTCAGCCATTTTTTTCAGCGCCGCAGACACGACTAACCCGGGCGCCGGCGCCTGGCCCGCCTGTTCTTGCAAGCCATCAATCACAGCGTCCAAGGGCGCTGCCGGACTGGCCAACAGCGGCACCGCAAGCCAAAACCACGCCCAGCAAAGCACGCAACAAATAGTTCGCATCGTTAATGAACCCCCATGTCTCATTGTGTGCTTAGCAGAAACCAATTCTAATGGTCTTTCAAAGTGCGCCGATTAACTGCTGACGATGCTGACGATGTACCACGCAGCACCACAAACGCGCTCTTGCTGTGAGCCCGCACCCTTGAGCAACACGCTAAGCGAAGATGTATCCGGGTCTTCGCCCTGCGCCAATTGCGGCGCCAGCGCGCGTATGATTTCATCGGCGTCGCGATAAAACTCACTCGTTGTTTTTCCTCGGCATTTAAAGTATGCAATTGCGGCGATTTTGCCGAGCGCCTGTAAATACTCGTGTTCTCCGCGAGGCGCTCCCTCTGCCGCGTCCAAACTGAAGCCAACGATCCTAAATTCACTGCCCAATGACCTTAAACCCTGCGCTAATCCCCGCGCCAGAGATTTTTGTATAGGCGTTTTAATACTGTCACCACGAGCCGATATCGAAGGCCTTTCCGTTTCAGACTGGGGCGCAGAAGTATTACCTCGCAGTTTCACACTTGGCAGGGTATCGTTGTTAAGTTCTGGGCGGCCGCCAACCCAATCGCCGGCATAGTCGCTGTAGAGGCCCGCCACCTGCTCTTCATAAGGATAAACATCCTCGTATAGGGGAATTTCCGTGGTGAAGGTGATAACGAGGGCCAGCACCGCAGCCACGGCACCGCCGCCCAGCATCACCGTTTTCATCCTTGCGTGCTTGATCCACTGAGCGGCTGTTCGCCAACTTTTGTTCAGGCTACTGTTGACCGTTCGCGCGCTTGCGGCGTGGGCCTCGGTTTGCGCCGCGTCGACCAATGCCAGCCATTGGCGGTAGCGATCGGGACTGTTGGCAATATGGCTTAAGACCTGGGTCCGCCGCACCGCGCTCAGCTTGCCGTCGTAGAACGCCGCAAGGTCCTCCGAGCTGGGCGCCGGCCCCAGGGCCGAGCGCTTGCCCTCGGTCAGGCGGGTCGCCAGTATGGCGAGGGCGCGGTCATTTTTAGAGACCGAATCTGTTGACATAAATGGTAATGCTCCGATCTAAGACACTGCCGAAAGTAGGAGTTGCAATGCGCGCCATACGCAGTTGTGCTCCATCGCCATATCTTAAGATGTGGTAACTCTAGACGGACACACCTTATGAACTAAAAAATGCGAATCTCTTGGGTGGTAAAAACGGAACATGGGGCCTCCTATCAGACCTTGCGTAAGAGCGATTCGAGGTCGATGCCACATTGGGTAAGCGCATCACGAATTCGCGCCAAGGCTTTCTTCGCGATAAGGCCCGCCTGATGATCGGGTAACTTCAACGCGCGCGAAACCGCAGTTTTCGCCATACCATCGCTATAAATCATGCGTAATACCAAACGTTCTTCGTCGCTGAGCTGAAGGTTTTCACGCAGGTTTTGCAGCTTTTTCTGATTTGCTCCGGCATTCGCCATTGCTTGTTTTCGCGACTGCTCGCTAAACTGAGCGGTATTGGGTGAATCGTCCAGCAGCGTTCGCAGCATTAATAACAGCTCGGCCGCTGCCCTCGCCTCGACATCAAAACCACACCCGTGCGCATCGCCGCCGGGCATTTCCGCCGCCCCAATTGGCCAGCCTGTCAGTTTTGTTGACTCCAAGACATTGTCAAAATCTTCCGCGGGCTTAGGGTCCTCGATCTTTTTTCCGCAATCTTTGACTTCCGCTTTAATCGTTCGAATAACATGTTCAATCCAGGATTTTTGGTAGGCATTATTGTGCGTGTAACGATCGACAAGACTGGGCGTTGGCTGACGCTCCAGACACAACCTTTTCCATATATTGACCCATAGCTCCCCATGGCGTGCCAGCCAGGCCGGCGGCCTGGGCCGGCCGAACTTTTTGCGTGAAAACTCTTCCAGAAGATTGCTTATAAGCGCTTGGAGAAAAGTTTTAATGGAAGAACGCCCTCGATAGCTCCTGCACTTTTGCCAGTTCTCAGCCGAGAGGTGCTCTATCACGTAAGCCACCGCCTCTTCCGCCAGTACGCCTTCGCTAAAGCGACGTAGCGCTAGACGCTCGGCAAGCTGCAAATACAGTCCATTGTTGGCGAAAACCACCTCCTCCCAATCGATACCCATGGTTTATTGTCTACTACCCAACAATTGCATTTTTATCTCAGTGATCTAAAAATCGGCAATCCCCCCGCCATATTTTATCGGAGCAGCAAACATCCAAATGATAATTTTTTGCGGTGTTTTTATAGCACCCTCATTGTACCACTCGTTGCGATGGTCACAGGCACTCTCACCCAAAAACCTGCAGAATTTGTCATACATCTCCGCAAAATGCGGCTAGCGCGCCCTACAGAACTGGAGAAAAACCAACCAAACTTTGAAGAAAGCCAAATAGGCCGGGGCGTTCAATCAAGATAAAACCCCCTCTCGTCCCACCGCACGGCCGCGAATATGCGCTCCACTTCCGCGTGAAATTCGTCGCCCATGTCTGCATGCGCATAAGTCTTTTCTATCTTGGCCCTGGCCGCCGCCACGTCTTGATGTTTCCGGCATGCACTCAAAATACGCCACTCCAACGCCTCTATATCAAGCGGGGTTAAGCTCTGCTTTTTCTCACTCATCCTGCGTGCGCCCCCGCTTCCCGCGCTCATCTATCGCGCAATAGGCATGGCGCTTGCGCTCGATCTCGCAGTCTAGCGCGTGGGCAATGCAGCCTAGCACCGCGTAAAATCCTATCCACGCTCTATACTCTAAGGGGTGCTCGCTGATATCTTTGGCGTTTCTAAAAACCTCCAGGAAAGACAATATACACGCTACGTTGCACATGGTGCCGGCCGGGGTGTCTTGAATAATCGGATTTTTGGCGTTCATTTCAATATATACAGAGGCTAGAGCGGCCACAAAGCAAGGTTCTATAGGTGTTCAAATATGAAAATAGGCCGCTCAAGTCCTGACGCTAACGGCCTTTCGCTTGCAAGCTTAAACCGGAATGATGGTTGAATGCAACAACAGCACAAGAGTCGTCATGTATCTAGAAGTTCTGGCCACGACAATAAGGGCACACCGTGAAAAATTGGGAATCTCACAAGAAAAGCTCGCCGCCAAAGCCGATATATCGCCGCGGAACTATCGCCGCATAGAAAGCGGGGCGCATCAACCGGACTTGGAAACCATCTACAAGATTTGCGTCGCTATCGACGTCCACTACGTCGATATTATCGAAGCCTCGTTTCAGGATTATAAAGAGACCCTGGACGACCGCTAGTACTGCAGAGCACAATAAAGGAGCGGCGGAACAAAGGTCGGGTTTGGCTGTTTGCCATTTGTTTTACACGCGCGGATCTTTTGCCTGGGAATGTAACGACTCACCGGGAGTAAAATGAATAAATTTGCAACCGCCCGGAGCCGCCGGTTTATGCCAAATGCCTTGCGGCACAACGAAGGATGAACCGGACTTTGCAATGAATTTCGATGGGTTCTGACCGTCGAGTAAAATTATTTCGAACTGGCCTTCAATAATATAGAAAAATTCATCCGTATCGGGATGCATTTCCCATACGGGAGACTCTCCGGTAATGTCGCATGCGCCAACGTGATTGTGGTTAAACTCAAGAATATTGAGAAAAGTGCCTTCTGGATGCTTAGATAGTTCTTCTCTTACATCGATAACGTTCATTGCTTCGTTCCTATGTTGTATCTAATTCGTTTCCATCCAGAAACGCGCATCCTGCGCTTGTTCTGGGTGTCGAAAATAAAATTGCAATTTTATTTTCTCGCGACTATTTTTTTGAGTGGGCCGCAATTAACCCTCTATGTTTTACAAAGGGTTCAAAGTCTCGATCTGTGAATAACAGGGGAAGGTGATTTTCTATGCAGAAAGTAGCGATTATAACATCAGCAGTTTTTCGAATAGTAATGCCTTTCTTTCTGAGAGCTCTGTAGTTGTCTGCACATTTTTCTACCATATTGAGCCCAAGCATTTCGTATTGGTCCAAAGTTGCGAGCATTGTTTTTGTTTTTTTGTAGTCTTTATCGTTCCTAATACCTTGTAGTATTTCTAAAAATATATAGTCGCCTATTGCCACCGTGCCTTCAATTAATCCTTCATCAAGAGCGTCTGTGTACGGTGTTGGGTTGCCGTTCAAATAATCGATCCAAACACTGGTATCAACCAGCATCACTTTCCGCCCCTCATTTCATCCAAATCGCCCTCCCACTTCACTTTGCCTCTCAGCTCCCGTATAGCCTGCTGTTGGCTCCGGCGTATCAATAGCCTAAGCCCTTGTTCTACAACGTCTTTTTTGGTTTTTAAACCGGTGGCTTTTATAGCGTTGGCCATTAGCTCATCATCTATTACGATGTTAGTTCTAGTTTTCATACTGCATCTGTGTGTATAGATTTGAATTTTATACACACTAACACGATTGCTAAAACATAACAAGGGCGGCTAAACTCGCCCGCAAGCGGCCCGGGTGAGTCAAGGGAGCCGTCAGAGTCTGACCTCTTGAATACAAGCGCAGCCTGCTGCCATTTCTGCCGCGCTCGACTACATGGTCGCCTGGGTTTCACTTACTCGCGCGTTTTGTCCCAAAGGTAGTCCACTTTTTTCTGGATAAAGGGCGCAATGGAGGTTTTTACCTGCTCCGCCAGCCGCTCCCAATCGCGCCCGCGAGTCTCCAGGCCTTTACGCCAGACCGCAAGTCCTGTTTCTGTCCATATCATCCGAATATTCACCTTCTCTCCACCGAAATTCTATCGAAAACTCCCTACTCTTGTGGTTCTTTCAGTTGTCACATTACAGGAGTCATCCATGAAAACCCTACTGGTCACCGTGTGTCTTGCCCTCAGCGTTGTGGGTATGTCGAAAGCTTACGCCGAGTGGCAACTCGTCTATAAAAACTCGCAGATGGGCGAACCGATAAGGGGCAGTAAAGCCCGCCTGGTGGAGGCGGTGCGCCTGGGATTGCCCATACGCATCGCCTGGGGGCGGTGGACCCAAGAACTGGCAATCGCTATGTCGAGCACGTCGCCACGCCTGAATTTTTGACGGTGGTGGGCGGCGAGGAAGTCTTTGTCCAGATCCCCGAGCACATTGCCCAAACCAGCTATTGGAACAAGGAGTTTCAGGACTTCAACTCTCCCGCTATCATATGGCGAGGCCTGTTCTCCACTACCGGCCGCTTTATGGCCGTCTGGTATAACCGTGGGAACGGGCAAACCATCGATCGCAGGTGACAAGGCGGAGCTGCTCTGTCGTGTGGATCAGGGGCTGCCGCTGCGGATAGTTTGGGTGATACGGGAGGATTTTATTCACACCATGGATGCCGGCTTCACCACCATCTGGGGGGATGAATTATTCGCCCAGATCGATGGCATCGTGCGTCAAATTCCCCGTGGTGAGAACCAGACTATTGACCTCGATGCCGTGGAGCAAAGCCATTGGCACGGCCTGTTCGGCACCACCGGAGAAGTGCGGAACTTTCAAAGTAAGGCGGGTGAACTCAAAAGCTGGCGCGATACGCTGCGCTGGTACACGCCGCGAGTCGGCGCTTCTCTGTGCAAACAATGAGTTGTCCGATTGTGGTAAATTCACGCAATCACCTTTAAGTCCAGAATAATATCTCTCGCTAGCATACTTATAGGTGTACCATTTTCCGTGGCTTCCTCAGCAACCTCCATCGTGACCTCATCCAAGTCCGTACTGTCATCCTGAGCATAGGCGAACTGAGCACCTGCAAAACCAAGTAGAATCGCGGTTGCAAGCGGACTGAAGGTCTTTTGCAGAATATTAAAATAGTTACCCATAATTAACTCCCATCTTTTAGACATTTCTGGTTTTTTCTTGAACCACAAAGGAACTTCTTTCGTGGCGATTAATTCGAGCCGTTGAGAGATCAATCTCAAGTAGAAATTCCTTTTTTTGTTTTTATATTCGATACTCGCTAAGATCGAATGTTTACGATTTAAACCAGTTCCAGGTACAAAAAATACAGGTAACACTAATTGATTAGCGCCGAGATGGAGATCCGTCCACCAGGAAATTTCGTTTAAATCCTCATATCCTTCGAGCGCTAAATATTCCGGAAGCGATAAGGTCTTCCGCTTCCGTTTTGTTACCAGTGTAATGGTAGGCCTGACGGTACAAATCGTTTACAAACGGCGCCAATACACACTCCACGTCCGCCCCAGGCTTGGCACTGAAAATAGAAGTGATATTTTTCATAACCACTAACAACGCGCGAAAGCGCCAGAAATTGCACACGTGGCTTGTAAAGTTTTGTGAAGTTTGCGGTGGTCGTGAGGCTTCCGCGGTATCGCCGCACAATATTTGCGACCTTACCCCGAAGTGATGGGCGCAGCGCTGGGTTGCAGGGAAATCACATAGCCGCCGAGCTGCTGGTTGAGTGAAATACCCAGGCCAACGGCCTCGCCTAGGGCCATTGGCACGCCATCGACTCGGACCAGCAAGTCATTGAGCGTTTGTTTTAGCATGTCGACCACCTGATGAATGTCGTCCGGACCCACGGCGATTTCGCCGGGGTGCGCGGTGCTGCCGTAGGCCTGGACAAATTTGGGCAGCACTTCGCCAACCACTCTGGCGACCGCTTCCGACGCGGACTCGCCCGCTAAAGCGCTTATATCGAGGGTGCTCAAGTGGCTCATGGTCGCGGTGGTCCACTGGGTGGAGGCCGCCAATACCCCATCATCGCCCTCCATGCGATTGACCGCTTCCCACAGTTCGTTATGCAGGGCGCTGACACGGTCGCCTCCCTGGGCCACCGGATTGAGATTGACAAAACCCATGGATACCCGCTGCCCCCGGTCAACCGCAATGCGGGTGCTGTTGAGCCCCAGGGCGTTGGCGTTTTCGCCGATAAACGCTTCCGCGCCACCGATGACAAGATTGGTCTGCCTGCCATTGACATCAATGGCGGGCAAGTTGGCGAGCTGTTGTTTCAGCCGCGTGAGTTCCCTGGGTTGGACGGCGGCCATTTGGTCGATCGTGGTGAGGATTTGTTGCGCTTCGCCGGCGTTGATTTCAGGTGAGAAGCTGGCCGTATCGCCCAGCCTGTGCTGCAGCTGATTATTTAGCGTATCCAGGGTCTGCGTACCCGGCGCCCGGCTGAAGGTGACGCGGATATAGGCGGGTAGGGGAGTGGGGGGATCCGCCTTGATGGACGCCAATACCGCCATGAGCACCGAGAAGAGCCGGTCCGCGTCCGCCAGCGACGGGTCCACGGTCGCGCGAAAAGCTGTCTGCGACGCCATGACATCGTCTCGGACGCCATTTAAAAATGCCAAGACCTGGTAAGCGATGGGACCACTACCCTGCGCCATAGGGGTTCTCCTTGAAAAAAATTGACTGCCGCCACTTTAATCGGATTAACCGACTATCACCATTTACCAAAGGTTATAGTCTGCTGCGCTTGTGGCGCCCGGTGACTCGGCCGAACATGAAAGGCCACTATCCAAAGTTATAGGCGAGTTAGCGAGTTAGGGGACGCCGATAAGATAATAAGTTGATTATTGTCGCAACATCACGCCGCTGCTATCCGCTTATGCCAATACATTGTTTGACGGTCGGAGGAATTACCAAGAATCATAAATCAAAGACCTGACCCCGAGTTCCTGACCCCGAGTTCCCTGATTCAGATGTTCTCCAATGAATTACGATACGGTTTCCAGGTAGGCGCGGCGATGCTCCTGCTGATACTGCTTAGGGGTTAGTCCGAAGCTCTGCTTGAAATGGCGACGAAAGGCATCGACATCGCGGTAGCCACAGGATTCGATCACTATTTCCACTCGCTTACCTTGTTCAAGCAATAGTTTGGCATACTCTAGACGGTGGCGGCGCAGATATTCCTTGGGCGTCAGACCGGTTTCAGCCGAGACCTTACGGTAAAACTGTTGTCGCGAAAGCGCCATCTTGCCGGCCAGAACTTCCACATTCGTGTTGGCGTCGTCCAACTTTTGCTCTATCAATTTGTCGAGTTTTTGCACGAATGGGCTCGCCGGCTGACGCTTACTCAGGAATTCCTGCAAGGTGTGTTGTCGAGTGAGCAGACGGTTGTTGAGTGAAGAACGAATGATGCTCAATAATTCCTGCGGTTCAAAGGGCTTGGGTAAGAAGTGATCAGCGCTGTGCTGATAGCTAGAAAGTTTGACCAGGTCTTCATCGACTGCTGTCAATAATATAACCGGTATATGGCAAGTGAGCGTGTCTTGCTTGATGGCCTGTAAAAGTTGCAGGCCATCACGTTTGGGCATACGCAGGTCGGTTACCACTAGGTCGGGCAGTAGCTCAATGGCTTTTGCCAGTCCTTCCTCGCCGTTCCGTGCTGTATCAACTAAGAAACTCTCGCCTAATACACCCGCCAGCGCGCGACACAGCTCTGGTTCGTCCTCGACCACGAGAATGCGCTCGCGCTGCATAGCTTCATCACGCGCCTCCGGCGCAACGCGTGGCGCGAAGGTCGGGGGTGCCGGTGTTACATCGTTAAAATCATCCGCACTCAGCCGCAGTGCGTAGCCATTGCTTTGTGCCGCGTTTTCCAATTCCACGGCAGCTGGCAGCTGGACAACGAATTCACAACCCGTGCCTTCGCTGGAATGAACCTCGATGTGTCCGCTGTGATTTTCCACCACTTGCTTGACCAGTGCCAGTCCGAGACCGCTGCCCGCGCTGGCGGTAGCACAATGCACGCGATAAAAACGCTCGAAAATATACGCCTGCTCTGATTTGGGAATGCCCTTGCCGTCATCTTTTACGCTCAGCACAAGCTCGGCGCCGTGGCGTCTGGCGGCAACGACAATAGTGCGGCAATCTGCATGTAAGATTGAATTTTTCACCAGGTTGCGCAGCATTAGAACGATTTCTTTCTCCACCGCATCAACGGCCAGCGTCGCTGCAATATCGGTGTCAATCGTTACTCCACGGCCGCCGGCAAGGGGGCATAGATAGTCCACCACTGCCGCCGTTAATTTAGCCAGTGGCAGTCGTTTCACTGTTGGCCGTATACTGGCTCGTGCTTTGCTTAGCTCGATAATATCTTCCACCATTTGGCTCAGGCGTTGGGTGCTGCGAGACATCGTTGCTACGACTTCGCAATCACCGTTCGATAGGGGCTTAACGGCCAATTGCTGCAATAATACATTCAACAGAGTGACTGGTGTGCGCAGCTCGTGGCTGATCTGTTCAAACAAACTTTCCTTTTCTTCAAGTAAATTTTCCTTTTCTTCCAAAGCCTGTTTTATTTGATTGCGTTGCTGTTTAATTTTACTGGCCTGTAGCGAAATTTCCTGCGTGCGTGTTTTTACCGCGCCTTCAAGCTCCGCGGTATAACGCAATATTTGCCGAGTGCGTAAAAAGTAGGCGCACCATAAAATTAAGATGATAGTGATCAGATAAATAGCGTACGCCCAGGGAGTCAGCCATGGCGGAGGTAGTACTTTAATCGCTACGGATTTTTGCTTTTTCTCATGCGCTAGCAAGGTATTCAGAACTTCAACTTGAAAGGTATAACTACCCGCCGGCAGAGAGGTGTAGTGGGCGCGGCGAGCTTCGGTACCAAGCTCAACCCAGTCATCGTCAAAGCCCAGTAAACGATAACGAAATTCAAGGTGTGGATTTTGTGAATAGTCGATGCTTGTGAAGGCGAGCCCAATATGTTTGTCGCTGTGGCGAAAGGTCAATCCTGTACTTTCATGCAGGGGATTCAGGCTCCATTTGCCAAGCTGCTCAAATGAGCTTATCGGCTGATAATTGACGATCAGTGATTCCAGGATAGGTGGCGATAGCCCTTTCGCTTTTGGTATTTTATGTGGGCATAAATGGTTGAATCCATTGAAGCCGCCAAAGATAAAACAATCAGAGTTGACAACCTCGTCTACTTTATTTAGAAAGTCGCTTTCCTGCAAACCATCTTGCGGGCCGAGAACGCGCTCAATAACTTGACTTTTTTCATTGTAAATATTGATTCCTTTGTTGGCGCTGATAACAATCTTGTCGCCGGCGGCACTTATGCCACCGATCGCCATACCACTCAGGCCGTGTGCCTTGGTAATTGTCGACTCGTCGCCACTGCTAAGGTGATGAACAATAATACCCTGGTTGGTGCCTATATACAGCCGATCATTTAACCAGTACAACATGTCGGCGATGGGCGAGATCTTATTCATACTTTTTCGCATGGAAAACAGTAGACGAGTTTCTCCGCTTTGTGTATCCATCTCGTAAACGTCACCGTAGAAGGAGCCAAACCATACTCGGCGCTTGCCGTCGCCGGCAAGGGATACAAAATACCGTTCATTGGCGTCCAGTATCGGCTGTTGTTCGCCGAAGACAATCTTGCGCAATGAGCGCTTTTCTATATCAACCCAGTAATTACCCTGATTAGTCGCGGCGATGAGATGCCCCTGCTGGATCAAAATATCCGGAACCGTCAAAGATTGCGTGTCGGAAATCGCCTCGATTTTGAGTGAAACGTCGTTCGGACCGGAGTGTTTTACTATGTAAATCCCCAAGGTCGTACCGACCAGAATGCGGTGTTTATCAAATTGTTTGATTGTTTGAATAACTCCGGGAATAGACGCTGTCGCCAGCGGTGTATGGGGCCACTGCGACGTACGCACTTCCAACCAATTTTCCCCGCCGGTCCACAGACGCCCCTGCATATCGATGAACGCACTGCCCACCAACCCGCTATGGGTATCGCTGACAAGATGTCCGATATTGCTGGCGATCGGGTTGCGTCGAAATATGCCCGATACATAGGAACCCACCCACATGTCACCGTCCCTATCGAGCAGGAGAGTTGCTATGGCACTCGATGTCAGCGCCATGCGATGCTGAGAACTGGGCGCCACAGTCTCTTGCAATGCAAGTTCAGGTGTGTAGATGCTAATGCCGGAATCATAGGTGGCCACCCAGATGTAGCCGCTGGCATCCTGGGCAAAATCGCGGATATTACCCTCACCCGGCACTGATACAATCTCACTGACGCCCGACGCGAGATCAATAATTTTTACCTGCGTCGGATGGGAACCGATCCATAAGCGGTCGCGGTCATCAATAAATATTGTCCGAATGATCCCTTCGCCAAAGTCACTGTCGATGGTGATAAATTGTTTGCGCGCGCGGTCAAAGCGGCTGACCCCTTTGCCAACTGTCGCCACATAAAGGCGATCTTGACTATCAAAGAAAAGTTGCTTGACGAAGGGGTGGGGTAGGCTGTGCGGGTCCTTTGCGTCGTGCAGGAATCGGGTGAAGTTTTGCCGCATCTCGTTAAAGAGGTTGAGCCCGGATACGGTGCCCACCCAAATGTCGCCCTGTCTACTCTCGACAATGCTGCGAATTGCGTTGTGACTGGGGCTTGTTGAGTCATTGTCATCGAAGAGGTGGAATACGGTCTCGCCGGAGGCGAGATTTCTTATCGCGAGTCCGTTGTCGGTGCCAATCCAGAGCCGGTTTTGCCGATCGACAAATAGCGCAGTTACGACGTCGGCGGGAATTTCGGAGGGAGACGTGTCGACGGTAAAGTGGGTGAATTTATGGCCGTCGAAGCGGCTCAGTCCAGCGGATGTGCCGATCCACATATAGCCCTGATCGTCTTGCGCCAAAGCAAATACCTGATCGGTGATTAATCCCTGTTCAACACTCCAGTGGTCAAATCGCGTAGGGTAAGCGGGGGCGTTCGCCTGGTTTTGAGCGACTGTGGAACCACTGAACGCCAAAATCAGTACGAGTACCACCACTAGCGTGATAGCTCTAACATTTGCGATTAATAAAAGCGCTTTTCTGCCCGATTTCACCTGCTTGCCCGTCATACCTCCATAATCGCGCAGTGGAACGGGCGTATCAATCTAACTTTGGTCATAGACAATTGCTACCGCCGCGCATAGTGCTCTCCTGGCCGATGTGCAGCAATTTGCGCGGCGCTTGCTCGTTAACATCTTAATCGCCAATGGCAATGCACATTTTAAAAATTGGAGTTTGATTTACCCGGATCAAACAACACCAAGACTTTCGCCTGCCTACGATATCGTCACCACCTGCGTCTATATCGAGAACGAAGAGCAATATGCGTTTAATCTCAGCAAGACAAAACATTGGTATGATGTGACGATGAAAAATTTCCAGTCCTGGGCGGATCGCTCGTCTATCCCATGGTGTGCGATAAAGCCACACCTTGTCGATAAAGTGGATAAAGCCCGCACCCTGTGTGGCCCAAAGCACTTAAGGATCTACCGATGGACGACCACCACAAAGCAAGCCTGGTGGTGCATTGGAAAAAACTTCAGGAGAATTTTAGGATAACGGCAATATAGGGTTGTTTTTACCCCAAGCCCTGGCGCAGCTAATCTTATAGCTGGGGCAAAAACCCCCCACCTGCCGTCTTCAATTCCCTCCCCATCGCGCAGAAACCGGCACTTTGCCCAACCTGGTACGCGCTTTGCGAGTCTCATCGTCATGAAAACCGGGGGCGACAACGTCACCGCTGGGGACGTTGATAAAACCGCGCGCGAGATCATGGACTATCTAAGTCTCAACCCAACAGCATCGGATACGGTGCAAGGTATTGTCCGTTGGTGGTTGCGGGGCGATGGTACTAGTTTAGCTGTCGCGCAGCGAGCGCTCGACCACCTTACAAAAACAGGCAAGATGGTCGCCTACGAGCGTGCCAGCGGCGAGGTGTATTACGCCTTGCAACGCGGGAGTGAGTGAGATCCCCGGGCATAAAAAATCGCGCCAAAACCCGCGCCGGGCAGAAGAATAATTTTTATTTAACACAGTTTCATTGTTGGGGAACGCAGGATAAGAAGCGAAACGCGAGAAAATAAAATCGCAATTTTATTTGCGACGCCAGAAAAAGCGCAGAATGCGCGTTTGTGGATGAAAACTAGTACTCCTTCAACCTAATATTGACGGGTTCAGTGAGTGTGTCAGCGGTTCTGGCAAGGCGCGTCTCGCCGGCAAGGGTGGGCTCCCTTGTCAAGAGGC
>JAAUXX010012968.1_pt1 | contig 16428 bp, 11 predicted proteins | sample 7278111 | NCBI WGS metagenome assembly JAAUXX01 (sample SAMN14350116, study PRJNA611818) | marine sediment metagenome | isolation source: surface marine sediment (1.8m) | place: French Polynesia: Moorea | collected 2018-08
ATATAGGGATTGCCTGCTTTGCCGATCTTAACAATCTTGCCATCTTTAATCCCCACATCAGCTTTCACGATGCCCCACCAATCGAGAATTAGGGCATTGGTGATTACCATATCTACTGCTCCATCTGCCCTAGATATAGGGGATTGTCCCATCCCATCACGGATTACCTTGCCCCCACCAAACTTTACTTCATCGCCGTAGATAGTATAGTCTCGTTCAACTTCAATAAATAATTCTGTATCTGCTAATCTTACGCGATCGCCTGTTGTGGGACCAAAGGTATCTGCGTAAGCACGACGATCCATACGATAACTCATAGTAGTAATTCCTAATCTATTGGCATTTTCTTCCGGGACAAATGGCATTCGCCCTCATATCTCAAGTTCTTATAGATTAAGGGAATTGATCGCAGTTACTGGTCTGAGATCGGAATATATTAAGAATTTCGGGAGATAGCGCGATCGCTATATGCTTGAAGTGATATGTTAGACTCATTTAATCAGTTGTTAGCAAAAAAATTTAAAACATGGCAACTGTTTTAAGAATTGACGGATTTGTAGTACGAATTTGGTCTAATGATCATCTGCCTCGCCATGTTCATGTCTTTAAAGGTCAAGGAGAATGTGTAATCAATTTAATAGGAGAAAATGGCAATCCAGAGTTACGAGAGTTTTATGGAATGAAGCGCCAAGAAGTAGCCAAAGCAATACGAATAGTCTGCGAATATCAGGAAAAATTGATTTCTGATTGGATTAGGATTCACGGAGAATAATTTCAATGGCAAAATTAACCGAACAACAAATTAATGAACAAATTGATAAAGCGATTATCAATAAAGCAAAAATAAATTCAACTGAGCCAAGAGCCAATAAAGTTGTATTTAATCATCAAGAAAAGCGAATTATTATTAACTTCGATAACGGAAATATATTTTCATTTTCACCTAATTCAGTACCAATAATTTCTGACTTGTCACAAGAAGTATTAGCCAGAGTAGAATTAACGCCATCAGGAAAAGGATTGCGATGGGATGAACCAGATATTGATTTAAGTATTATGGGTTTAATGATGGGAATGTTTGGTAAATTTTCTGGTGATGAAATTACTTTATAGACTAATTATTTATACTGTTAGCGTAGGGTAATATTACAACCAGCCTCGTAACCAATATACAATGGTTCCGATATATTCTTTAATCACCGTCGTAGTTCGATCTAAACTTTTAGTGTTGGGAATCAAACTAAAAATTGTAGATTCAATACTGAAATCCCTTTCTTGCAATTCGTATTCGCTAACAAAATAGTCTGTTGGTGCTGGAATAGCGTCAATTCCCAAATGCTGGAAAATTTTCAAGGCTCGTGGAATATGAAAAGCGGATGTTACGAGGAGAATGTTTTTAATGCCTTGTTCGTCAAGAATTTTCTGAGTAAAAATGGCATTTTCGTGAGTATTGAAAGATTTGCCTTCCTGAAGGATCGCTTCTGAGGGAATTCCCATTAATTCCAGAAGTTGCTTCAGATCCTTGGCTTCGGATTCGTCGCTGCCATATCTCCCCCCAGAAAGCAGAATTACAGGAGCTTTCCCATCCTTATATAATTTAGCAGCATAAATAAGGCGATCGCCCCGTTCATTCAAATCAGGTAACACCCGAGGATATGCCACACTATAAGTAATACCTCCTAAAACAACTATGGCATCAGCAGTTGGCAATTCTCGATCTGGCAGATATTGCCACTCTAAGGATTTCATCAGATAGTTAGAAACTCTGTCATTTCCCGTTGTTAATAGGAGAACTAAAGCGAGTAGTATAGGAATAAAAGTAAACTTAGCGCGTTTCAAACAAAGAAATAAAGCAATGAATAGTAATATACAGGCTAATCCTAAGGGATAAACGAATAGGGGGAGTAATTTAGATAAAAAAAAGAAGTTCATAAATTAGGGGTTGGGGGTAATTATCGGGTTTGCTGAAAAAATATTAGTTTAACTTAAGCCACTTAAAGCCTTATCTCTCAATGATCTAAGTTGTTCAGCAAGTCCTAATTATTGAAAAGCGATCGCTATATTCCAGGATGGCTGAAATCGCGATCGCCTTAATCAGGTTTACCGATAATCTAGACTAAATCATACCAGGACCTTTATGCCGCCAGTCATGTTCCATAGTCAATTTACCTTCTTCTTCTTCCGATAACTCTTGAAGTTCATGAAGACGTTGCATTCTGAGTTGTTTTTGTTTTTCTTTCAAGTCTCCAGGTACCTTAATGTACATTTCTGGTTCTATGGCATAGTTATTAATCAATCCTTCTTCGTCAACGGTGTAACCATCTCGGTTGTGAAGATGTTCGGTATCGCCAGGAATATCATGTTCAACATGACAGAAATTTTTGCCTTCTCTAGCTGCTCGCGCTTTCATTTCTGGCGGAACAATATGGGGGTCGTAATGGCAAGGTTCTGGAGTGACAATATCTTTAGTTTCTACCGATTTAGTTTTCATAGATTCCTCCTTGATACTTACTTGAATCACTTAATCTGAAGTAAGCTGGAACGCATCGCAAACTGTATCGTTATCTTTAGGGCAAGGTAATAAGTTTCTGGTTTGTCAGGTGGAAAAAATTAGCTTTTGAGGTCTGTAATCGATTTGATAATTGTTGCAATTGATACTTAATTTTAGGAAAACCACCTTAGCTGCGTTTGGGCTCACCTCAATTTTGAACTTAACAATAACAATACATAATTTATTTTACCTTTAATTCGCAATCTCATTTCCTAGGAAAAAAAACGAATTGTCACGTTATTTGTCGCTTTGTTACGCTAGTTTGCAATTAATATACAATTAATTTCGTTTAAGCAAATATTAATTGAGCAATGGTAGTACCTAAGTACTACCTAGATTGACAATCAATGCGATCGGCAAAGCAGGCGCTACGTGACCCGAGCTTGCGCAGCTTTACCCGAAGGGGCAGCGGATCTCTTCGAGATCGCGTTTGAGAACCAAAATTTAAAAACGGAACGTTGTTCTAATGGTGGCTACATAGATAGTATCGTTATCTTCAATGTGACCGGGATTGGTAACAAAAAAGAAACCAGGAGTGACCCAAATATGGTCATTAACTTTGAGTCGATAAAAGAATTCAAAATGCAAAGAAGTAGCTTCGTCTTCTTCTCCTAAGCTGGTTGGTAATACATCCTGTTCGACTAATCCGTTTACATCTCCATCAGCGGCATTGATCAGTCCAGCTGTGTCTAAGTTAGGATTGTTATCTGTAACTACAGTATTGCCTTCATTATTAATTACTTGTTCAAAAAACGGTACAGACGTTCCTCTAGTTTCAGGTCCTGCATCTACTAATTTAGGTGGCATGCCAAAGATAAAACCAAACAGATCCCCTTCTCGACCAAAAGGATCAGAAATGCCTAGAGAAAGGGTAAAAGTTGCGGCTTCAGCAGAAGGTTCTTGTCCGGCAGAATCACCAATGCCATTATCAAGATTAGGAGCACCTGGAACAAAAGGATTACTTAAGTCATCAGGAAGTTCGTTGATAAAGTTTGTAAAAGTATAACCACCCCAAGCAGCAAAATTAAATTGTTCACTGATATTCCACTGGAAACTTCCTCCCACCGCATGAATTTGGGCTGGTTGATCGCCTAAGAAAAATCGACAACATGCTGCAAAAGTATCATCATTTCCTTGATCAATTGTTGAAGGAACACGGGCATTTGACCATAAACCGCCTGTTTCGGCGTTAATACTACCAGTAAATGTTCCTAAGGTGCCATCACTAGAATAAGCATTAACGTAGTTAATACCAGTAACGATTCTATCAGTAGGTTGAGCTAGTAACTGAACTCCCAAAGCACTATGATCTGCACCAAAGAATCCACCAGCGGGATTGCCACTATCTCTTGTTCCATAAGCAGCTTGCAAACGAAGAGGTTCAGAAATTGACCAATCAAAACCTAACCCAGCTTCCATTGCGCCTCCGATACGGAGAATTGGGTTAAGTTGTCCAAAACGGGAAATCGAACCTCTCCCAACGTCGAAGAAAGGCGAGTTGGCAGTCAACACATTACTCAAAGCAAAGCCAAAGGTTGAAGCGTAGAAAGCGACCTTGTCATCAAAGGCAGGAAAACGATATTCAACAATATCGACAAAAATATCACTTTCTAAGCCTGCTTGATAACCTAAGCGAGACATATAAGTGTTGAGGGATTCTATGTTAGTAAAACCGCCATTATCGAAGTTCCCAGTAGTCAGATACATGCGTAGACGATCTTTTCCCGTAAAAGAGCTCTGTAGACCTAAGCGCGCAGTATAAGAAAATACAGTATTTGTTTCGGGACTGCTACGATTCGTACAATCAGATGTATTAGGACCAAGTAGACTACAACCCCCTGGAGGATCACCGCCAAAGGCATCGGCTAGGGCAAAGATCACTTCCCCATTCATGATGGTGGTAGTGGAAAATTGATTATCTTCGAGAAAAGCAATTCTTCCTTCTAGATTATCAATTCTTCCTGCGATCGCGGCTAACTCTGCTTCAAATTCTTCAGTTAGGCGAACGATATTTTGTAAGTCTTCTTTCAATACGGCTTCAGAAGAGGCGATCAAACGTTCTATTTGATTCAAACAGGAGTTTAACCCCGCAGCAAATTCATAACGGCTTAAGGATTTACTTCCTTGATAGGTTTGATCGGGAAAACCGACGATACAACCATAACGATCTACTAAACTACGCAATGCTTCATAAGCCCAGTCTCCAGGAGAAACATCCCTTAATTGGGACACATTGGTGACTTGTGATAAAGAATCTGTCTCTGATTCGTCTAAAAAGCTGGCAGAAGTACGATAGTTCCTTAGTTCTGTTTCGTCTAGGGTTGGGGGTTCTATTAATGTCTCTTCTACTAACGGCTCCTCTGCTTGTACAGCAGAAGTACTCGCCCAAAACAAAAGCAATCCAGGCAATAAGATTTTTGGTATTTTCACGGGTCACTCCTCACTCACAAAGGTTCCTGCTTAGATTTACTAACCATCTCCAAAATGTTAAGCCAGATCTTGAGATTTCTTGGTCTTTAAGTACAAAATTTATGCAATAGTTCAATCTTTGTTACAAAAGTTCAAGCCAATCTGGATTAAATCTCTTGTATAAGTCCCATAAACTTATGGGCAGCTCGAAAAAGAAGTACTTGTGCAAAATTAATTACCTAGTAGGAATAGGGAACAGAGAAGAAAAATGTATAAATAATTTTGCTTATGTAATTATTTGATTTATTCTACACAGCTAAATATATATTTTTGTATCTAAAATTTTTCAATTTATCAACATAATAGAAACAAGTTTTTCAAAAGCTTGAAGTTTGAATAAAATTGCTTGAAAAAATAACTTGAATGATTTTAGAATACCGAGGAATATTTAATAGCTATTCTTAATAATTATTGATCTTATTTTCAAGAAGTAAATTAAAATGTCGCCAATATTATGACTCTTAATTTAAATGCATTTCAAGACATCACAAACAGTGCAGGAATTGTTTGGTCGAGACATCGTGGCGATGAGGCAATGAGCGTCGCCTGGCTAGATTATAACCAGGATGGATTAATCGATCTTTGGGTTAGTGGACATGGTTACAATGGAGAATCACCTAATGCTTTATTTCCAGATGCTAAATATCCCTTTCTGTACATAAATAATGGGGATGGAACTTTTAGTAATTTATTTACTGAAGATTGGCGCAAAGGCAGTGGTGGTGATACTCATGGGACTAATTGGATTGATTTTGATAACGATGGCGATCGCGATGTTTTTGTTAATGGTGGCGGTCAATTAGGAGGTCCAGCCTCTTCAGGACAACCTAATCATTTTTTTGTTAATCACAACAGTAATCTGGGACTTGTAACCAATGAAAATACCGAAAAAGGGGTTGTTTATCAAATTGCCAGAAGTCGTTCTACTCTCTGGTTTGATGGCAATAATGATGGTCGTTTAGATTTTATTAATTTAGTCGCAGAAAGAACCGACGGGCAAGGAGCTAATGCCTATTTTGAACAACAAAGTAACGGTACTTTTAGCGATCAAACTGCCGCTGTGGGATTAGATATTGATGGTTCTTCCCGTTATGGTCAGTTAGCAGATTTAACAGGTGATGGCGTATTAGATATCGTAATTCAAGGAACTTATCAATTTCCCCTGGAAGTTTATGATATTTCTTCGGGAAATGGCTTTGTTAATATTACGAATAATTTTAATTTTCCCCTCACTTCCGATCTGCCGAATGATCCGACCCAAGATTTTGAAGATCACGAATCTGCCAGAGACTCCGTAATTGCTGATTTTAACGGCGATGGCTATAACGATATCTTTTTAGTGCGTTCTAGTATTGCCACAGTTTTCCCTAGTGTTTCTCAAAATAACGATCGCATTATTGGGGGAGAATTGATTTTACGCAATCCAGGAACAGAAATCGGTTACAGTTTTCAAACTACTGGTATAGTGGCGATCGATTTTTTCGATCTCAATGGAGTGCAAGCGAATCTCGATCCCACAGAGATTTTCCTTGGTGCATCGGGACGCAATCCCACGGTGGCAGAATTAGAAGCTTTTGTCACTATTAGTTCGGCAACTACAGAAACCGCTGTGGCTAACGATAAACCCAATACGGTTGAGGTGGACCGAGTAGCAGCATTAGCGCTAAGTTCCCTAAGTCCTGATGTTACTGGATTAAAAGCAGATCGCTCTGCTAGGGGAGTCTATATTAGCTATGACGAGAATAGTCAAACTTGGGATATCCGACTCAATTCTGATAATTTTGAAAGTATTCGCTCGGCGGTAGAATCCACGGCAGATATTACTAATTTGCAAACTATTGGCTTTAGCAATGTCGATCCGACGATCAATGCCTTAAGCGATCAGCTCTGGATTTTCGATCCCAATACTAATCAATTTATCGATAGCAGTGTGGCAGCGGGATTGAGCAATCCTACTTTGGCACAATCTGTGGTTGCTGGAGATTTCGATAACGATAAAGATCTCGATCTCTATCTTGCTAATTCCTATGCCGCCTTCGATCAACCAAATATCCTTTACGATAACCAAGGCAATGGCACATTTATTGCAGTTGCTCAAGGAGGAGGTGCCGCAGGGACAGCTGTAGGTCCTGTATGGTTAGATTTTGAAACAGGTTCGAAATTGGCAACTAGTGATTTTAATAATGACGGCTTTTTAGATATTTTTGTTAGTTCTACGATCGCTCGTTCTCCCCGCAAAACCTATTTAGGAAATCCCTCGCAACTTTTTGCCAATCAGGGAAATGGCAATAACTGGCTGCTTGTCGATCTTGATGGCATTCAATCTAATCGTGATGGCATCGGCGCTCAAGTTAGGGTGACTTCTGGTGGCACAACGCAACTGCGAGAACAAAATGGCGGCACTCATAATTTTGCCCAAAACGATACCCGACTTCATTTCGGTTTAGGTCAGGATAATCTGGTAGCTCAAATTGAAATTAAATGGCCTTCGGGAGTTACCCAGATTCTTAATAATGTTGCGGTTAATCAGGTACTGACTATTACCGAACCCTTTGCCAATAATCTTGTCGGTGATAATAATAGCAATTTACTTCAAGGTAGCAGTCAAGCCGATCGGCTCTCAGGGTTAGCGGGGGATGATACCCTCAATGGCTTTGGTGGGAGAGATAGCTTGCTGGGGGGTGATGGTACAGATAGTCTTTTAGGTTCAGAAGGAACAGATACCCTAAAAGGTGGCAATGGGGACGACATTCTTAAAGGGGGAGAAGATAACGATCGCATCTGGGGTGATGCAGATAACGATAGTCTGGAAGGAAATGATGGGGATGATACTCTCTATGGTAATTTAGGAAGCGATCGCCTTTTTGGTGGTAGTGGTTACGATATTCTCTACGGCAATGAGGGAGCAGACACCATTAATGGCAATAATCAAGCTGATCTGATTTATGGCGAGCAAGGAAACGATAGGTTAAGCGGAGATGATGGTGATGATACGCTCTACGGAGGAGCTGATAACGATGAACTTTTCGGGGGTCTAGGAAAAGATATCCTGGAAGGAAATGATGGTGAGGATACGCTCAATGGAGATAACGGCAACGATACCGTAGACGGTGGCATTGGCAGCGATTTAGTTCGTGGTCAAAAAGGCAATGATCTCTTAAATGGTGGTGATGGCAACGATACCCTCAAAGCTGGAGAAGGAGCAGATAATCTCTTTGGCGGCAACGGTAATGATTCGGTTGATGGAGAAGGCGGCATCGATTATCTCTATGGAGAAGAGGGAGACGATACGCTCCGAGGTGGTAATGGTAATGATATCATCTTCGGCGGTGCGGGCAGCGATCGCGTTATCGAAACGGGTAATTTCAACTTTACCGTTACCGATACTCAACTGATCGGCAGGGGAACCGATACTATTAGTGAAGTTGAGTCGGTAGAAATCTCTACTGGTGGGGGACAGAATCTCCTGGATGCATCCGGAGTTACCCAACTATCAGTGAAGCTCAATGGTGCTGGCGGTCGGGATACCCTTCAAGGTGGTGCGGGGAATGATGAATTGATTGGTGGAGTTGGGGTTGATACCTTGACTGGTGGGGCTGGCAGCGATCGCTTTTTATATCTGGGGTTAAATCATCGCAACGATGTGATTACAGATTTTACTGCGGGAGTAGATACCATTGTTGTCTCCGCATCAGCTTTTGGTGGTGGCTTAACCGTGGGAATTTTAGATGCGAGTCAGTTTGTGTTGGGTAATGTCGCTTTGGATCAAGGAGATCGCTTTCTCTATAATTTCAACAATAATAGATTACTGTTTGATGTTGATGGTACTGGTTCTAATAGTGCAATTGTGGTTGCCACTTTGAATAATGGTTCGATTATTAGCAATGAAGATATTGAAATTATTATTTAATCAAATATTGATATTACTCACTATTCTTCATAATCGCTAGTAATTTCGACCTCCAGAGTATCTTCATCTACTCGAATGTAAAGAATATTCGGGCGACAACATATTTGACAATCTTCGACATAGGATTGATAACTGCCAGCACTCAGATCGACAAAAGTTGTATTTGTTTCTCCACAAAAAGCACAATAATACTCTGATGTTGTCAGCATATACAATTGATTACGGTTGATAGTTGCTGATCAATTAATAACTGTTTACCGATAACTAATCAAGCGGATATAAAGATATGGCATTAGTAGTTCAAAAATATGGTGGAACCTCCGTGGGCTCTGTAGAGCGTATTCAAGCAGTTGCCCAACGAATTCAAAAAAATGTCGAGCAGGGCAATAGTCTGGTGGTTGTCGTTTCCGCAATGGGAAAAAGTACTGACACTTTGGTTAATTTAGCCCAGCAAATTTCCTCTAATCCTTCCCGTCGGGAAATGGATATGCTGCTCTCGACAGGAGAACAGGTATCGATCGCGCTTTTGAGTATGGCATTACATGAATTGGGACAACCAGCCATTTCTTTGACAGGAGCCCAGGTAGGAATTGTCACCGAAGCCGCCCATTCTCGGGCAAGAATTTTAGAAATTGATACCAAACGTTTATCAAGGCATCTTAATCAAGGGAAAGTGGTAGTGGTTGCTGGTTTCCAAGGCATTACTTGTCGCCAAGATCTCGAAATTACTACTTTAGGTAGAGGAGGCTCTGATACCTCTGCCGTAGCTTTAGCTGCCTCCTTAAAGGCTAACCGTTGCGAAATATATACCGATGTTCCAGGAATTCTCACCACAGATCCTCGTTTAGTACCCGAAGCTCAATTAATGGCGGAAATTACTGCTGATGAGATGCTGGAATTAGCAAGTTTAGGAGCCAAGGTTTTACATCCGCGTGCGGTGGAAATTGCCCGTAACTTTGGTATGCCTTTAGTGGTTTTATCGAGCTGGAGTGATGCCCCAGGTACTAGAGTCACGAGTCCTACTCCCAAACCGCGATCGCTGGAAGGCTTGGAAATAACTAAAGCAGTAGATGGAGTCGAAATCGATACTAATCAGTCAAAAGTAGCCTTATTAAGGATTCCCGATCGTCCAGGAGTAGCAGCTAATCTGTTTAACGCTATTGCCGAGCAACAGGTAGATGTCGATCTGATTATTCAATCAATTCACGAAGCTAATACCAACGATATTGCTTTTACTGTAGCCCAAGATGCCTTACAACAAGCTGAAGCCGTAGCCCATGCTATTGCACCCGCTTTGCGTAGCAATCCCAAATCGACAGAAGAAGCAGAAGTCATGATCGACAATCAAATTGCGAAAGTTGCCATTGCCGGTGCAGGAATGATTGGACGTCCTGGGATTGCGGCTCAAATGTTTAGAACTTTAGCCGAAGCAGGAGTTAATATTCAGATGATCTCCACCTCTGAGGTTAAAGTAAGCTGTGTAGTCGATCGAGCTCAATGCAATCTGGCATCTCAAGCTCTCTGTAAGGCTTTTGAGATTGAAAGTTCTACTCTGCCAACTGCTACTGCTAGTATATCTTCTGAGGTTCCTGCTGTCAGAGGTGTCGCTTTAGATCGCGATCAAGCCCAACTTGCCATTGTTCATGTGCCAGATATTCCAGGAATCGCAGCTCAGATTTTTGGACTTCTTGCCGAAAAAAATATTAGTGTTGATACCATTATTCAATCCCAACGCTCTCGCATGATTAACGATATTGCTACTCGTGATATTGTCTTTACTGTTGCTCAAGATGATGCTCAAATTGCCGCAGCAGCGTTGCAAGAATTAGCCCCAGATCTTGGTTGTGGAGCAATCACTGTTAATACTGCGATCGCGAAAGTCAGCATTGTGGGCGCTGGCATGGTAAGCAATCCAGGAGTTGCCGCACAATTTTTCTCGGCTTTAGCAGCGGAAAACATCAATATTCAAATGATTACAACTTCTGAGATCAAAATTACTTGTGTTGTGGCTGAAGATCGAGGAGTCAAAGCTTTACAAGCAGTTCATTCTGCCTTTGGATTATCAAAATAATAGAGCTTAAAAGTTTCTCAATCAGGAGATTTGGGGGCAGCAGATTAAGTAGATGTTTAGGTTAAGAATCTTTTTTTCTGTGACAGTTTGTAAAGTTAATCCTTTACATTTTCGCAACAAGATTTTATCGATCTTTTTAAATAAATATCTGTGAAATTCCCCATCTTATTAGTGAGAATAGGTGTTTTACAGGATGTATAAAGCAAGAGAAAATAATACTATAAAATACATAAGGGCTTCGTTTAATTTATAGTGGCTCTTAAAACAAAATACCTTTATAGTGGCTCTTAAAAAAATACCTTTTGCGCAACTCCTACCAAACTAATAAAATCTTCCAAAAATGAAAATCGAACATTTAAGCATCATCAATGATTACCTAGTTGCTGTCTATTTTACGCCCTATTTAGGTTGGAGATACAGTGTTGTCTTACATGATGGTAGTATTTATCAGCCCTACGATTTATATACAACCTCTCAAGAAGCTTATGAAGTAGTCAATAATATTCTCTATTTAGTTATATCTTGCGATCTCACGAAGCCGGGCACTACGTGATCGCCAAGAACTAGATATCACTCATTTTTTTTATAGAACAATTTGACTCGATTACTCTCAGATTTGTCTATACTAATGATCTAAAGAATCAATGATAAATCACCATGAATTACACTTGGAGTCTTTTAAAGAGAATATCAGAACAAACCATTATTCTCATTGCAGCAATCATTATTAGCTCTGCGGGAATTTTTTATCTATTTCAGATCCCCCAAAATATTCTAGGTTGGGCTTTTCCAGCTACCCATACCACCACAGAAATTCAAAACTTAATTATTGGTGGTATTAGGGAAATGGATACTTTAACCACTGCTGAAGTGACCAATAAAACCACGATTAAAGTTAGTCAAGATCGAAAACTAGGAAGATTTAATATTGGAGAAACCAACTTAATTTATGAAGGAATAGGAAAAGTAGAAGCAGGAATCGATTTTAGTCAAATAGAAGTAACGAATCTTGATGATCGCCATAAGTCGGTAACTATAGTTTTACCTGCTCCTGAAATAAGTAATGTTTATTTAGATATCGATCAATCTGGGGTAATTGATACCTACAAAAAATGGTTAGGTGCCAATGTAGAAAGAGAATTGCAAGATGAAGCGCAACAAGAAGCCTTAAGAATGATTAAGCTTGAAGCTTGTGCTGGCAATATATTAGAAACATCGCTGGAACAAGCCAAAGAGATTGTTACTACTATTCTGACAAAAGCAGGATTTCAAGAGATCAAAATTATAGTTCAGCCTACAGAATCCAATGGTTGTAAAATTTAATTTTAATTATCTACTTAATGAGACCATGAGACATTAGCCAATTTTTTTGATGATAAAAGGTAAAGTTCCAGAGGGAGGAGCTATGATTTCCCATTGACCTGGAATAGAATTAAGAAAATTATCGATTCCTTTTTTGGGGTTTAACTCTGGCATACTGCGGCGACGCCATCCATAGTCATTAAAAATTATTATGCCCCCAACTTTCATTAATTTCCAGACTAAAGCTAGACTTTGAGTGACATATTGCCATTGTTTTCTTTTATCTTGAAGATTGGCAAGATCAAAACTATTGGCAGCTAAAGAGCTTAGGTGGTGATGGGTATCTCCTGCTAGCAAGGTAACTTTATCTTTTGCTTTACTTTTAAGCAGATTATCCTGTATTTTACTATCAAATTCACTATCAATACAAGTTAATTTAGCATTATCATGGGTCAGAATTTTATCCAGGAACCAACAACTAGACATCCCTTGATAATTTCCCACTTCTAAAATATTAGTTGATTCTTGATTGATTAAATGTTGAAGATGAGGTTCAATAATAGGGATGCGATAACTAAAATTATCTTGCTCAAAGAAATAGTCCTTATCCCAACATTCTTGCCAACCACGAACTACACAAGCTTTTTGGAAAGATACTGCCGCATTAGTTATTTGACCCTTTTCCCGTAAAGCATTTCCTAATTGTACATATACCCAAGGAAATTTTGCTCCTAAATGACTAATCGAATGGCAAATTGCGATCGCTTCATCCCATTGTTGACGTTGGGCAAAAATTTGAATTAAATCACGGTAAACCCAAGGAAATTCTGGTGCCAGCTTAATCGTCTGCTGATACTTTTCTATAGCAGATTTGAATTGTTTTTGACGATAAAATATTGAGCCTAATTTATAATGAGCTTGTGCTTGATCGGGGTCTTTTTCTAATATCTGTTGATAACAAGTTTTGGCTGATTCTAAATCACCTTGGCGCAAATAAATATCGCCTAATTCATAACTTGCTTCATTTACCGCCGATCCGCGATCGCGAGATTTTTGAAAACAATCTATTGCTTGTTCAATTTTGCCTTGTTGTTTAAAAGCCTGGGCAATTTTATAATAAGCTTGAGGGTCAAATAAATCTGGATTAATACTGATAGCTTGATACCAATAATCTATTTCTAAATTCCTTTTTCCTAATTTGCCATAAATTTGAGCTAGGCTGGCATAAATATTTTCCGAATTAGGACTATATTTTAGAGCATCTTGATATAAAATTATTGCTTCTTGTAAGCTTTGTTCTTGAGCACAGATTTTTCCTAATTGAGTATAGATTCCTGCCAAATTAGGCTGCTCCTCTAAAGCCAAAGAATGCCAATTTACAGCTTCTTCAAATCTGCCCATCCCCTGAAGTAAATTACCCAGATTACGACAAGCAGTTTGCCAATTTTTACTATTATTCTGTTCGTCAGCAAAAGCGGCTGCATATTCTAAGATTGATTTGATTAAATAATTAGAACTCACTTACTTATTACTTATTACTTATTTTACGACTCCAGCCAATTTTAAAATTAAGTTTAACGAATTGAGATTAACTAAAATATCTTCTGTTAAGCTATGTTGATACATTAAGTCTCTTAAAAACTTACAATCAAATACCTCCCCCAAACAATAGTAATATTTTAATTGTAACTGTTGAGCAATAATCCAATAATCAGTTCTCAGATAGTGAGGAGAAAAAAGTTCAATTACTGTGGTATCCTGAGAGCAAAAAACCAAGTTGGTCAAGCTAGAGCCGTGGGGGGAAATAATTACTTTAGCATTGGCAAATAAGGCTACTTGTTCTGTCAGAGACATCTCCTCAAGAAATACAGTTTGAAACCCCAAAGGAGCAAGCTGTTCAATTACCTCCTCTTCATTAATCACATATCTCGCTCTAGCTCGGGAACGACTAATATAAATCTTTTGGGAATATTCCCCACTACCCAAACTCATTTTTGGTAAAAAAGTCTGGCGTAAAAAATCAATAGTTCCTTGAGGAACCCAATCTAGATAGCCAGGAAAAGAAGGGACAATCAATTCTTCTGCCTGGATATGGGAATCACGATCACTGAGAATAATTTTATTTAAAGGAACTCCCAAGTAATTGAGAGTTTCCGTTTGAAAATCTTTTTCTATATTATTAACCACAAACCAGTCGATGGTATCCCAAGAAATCCCACTCTTGCTAATCAACTTTAGTCGAGGCAAAATATCAAACATCCAATGATAGTAAACATGACCTGCTAATCCTGATAGGAGTGCTACTTTACCATCTAATTTAGTAACAGGCGGCAAACTATCCAACTCGTATAAAATATGGTTTGTTTTATGTTTATAAGGACAATTTGGTAAAAACCAAGGGTAAAAACGGGAGATATCACCTAACAAATAACCATCAGGAGTCATCACTGCTAAGCCATGACAAATAATCCAAGAATTCTTTTGCGGAGCAATCCAAGCTTTTCCTTGAGGGATTGACACCACAAAGGGTAAAGGAGAATCAAGCTGGGGAAACTTCCCAGGAGTCAGCTTATAAACATTATTTCCTACCTGTCTTGGAGCGAAAAGCTCCATCAGCTCGCCCATACATTTGATACAGTTAACACCAGCACAATTAGTTTGAGATGAACTTCGATCGGTGGTCGTAATTGGCTCGGATGAAATCTGCTTTAATTTGTTAGCCTGAGCAGATGTTCCTTTCCAAGAAACTTCTACATAATTGTAATCATCTAGCTGGCAATTTCTAATCCAGTCATGGGTGTAATGATAAATAGCTTGGGGTAATAATTGCTCCGAATCTGTTTCAGTGGGAAATAAGGTCTTTAATTTATGGGATAATTCTGGCTGGTAGGATTGCTGCTGGAGAATAATTTCGTAATAATTAATAGCTGATTGTGATTGATTAAGCTTTTCCAGAAGTTTTGCGAGTTGAAAACAGATCTGAGGATGATCGCTTTGCAAATTTAAGCCCATCTGATATGTAGTAATCGCACTATTAAATTGTTCCTGTTTTGTCAAACAGTTACCCAAACGAAGATAAAGTTCTACTTCATCGGGTTTAATATCTAATGCTTGCTGATAATAGATCTGGGCTTGGCGAATTCCTCCATATTCAAACAGAATATCTCCCCAATAAGAAAATGTTTGCCAAAGATGGTTATATATTTGAGATTTATCAGAATTTTGTTTGACTGCATTTAAGAAACGAGCGCAAGTAATTTTTACTCTTACCAACAAGTCTACAGAATCCAGATTCATCGCCCTTTGACAATAGAAATCCACGAATTCTGGACGTATAGAGATCAACTTTTGCCAATGAGTAATTGCAGTTTCTAACTCACCTTTTCTTAACAAAAGACTGAGATAATTGTTATGAGCTAAAGAATTATTCGGCTCTAGTTTGATAACTTCTTGAAGATAGGAAAGAGCTCGATCATAATTAAATTCCTGCTGCCATAATCTGCTTAAATTATGCTTGGCTAAAGCCATATCGGGTTCGAGTTCCAAAGCCAATTCAAAACTTGCTAAAGCCCGATCTGGCTTACCATTCAACCATAAAACCTGACCCAGATTATTATGCAGCGTTGCCCAAGTTGGATCTATTTTTAGTGCCTGTTGTAAAACTTCAATCGCCGATTCATGTTCTTGATGTTGGGCTAAAGTACTGCCCAAATTACTATAGGCTCTCACATTATAAGGCTGTAATTCAATCACTCTTTGATAGTTAGCAACCGCCGTTTTCCATTGTCCCCGATTTTCATATAACAAACCTAGATTAAAATAAGCCGCTGGGTAATTAGGTTTGTTCTTCGCTGCTTGCTGATAAGCGGTAATAGCCTGTTCCCAATCTCCTAACTGATGCCAAATTCCCGCCAGATTATAATATAGCTCGGCCCAGTTTGGCTTCAGAGAGATGGCTTCTTGATAATGACTAATTGCCTGAGTAAATTGTTGTTGTTTACTGTAGATTAGGCCTAACTCTCCATGAATTTCCGCTTTATTTGGTTGATTAACTAGAGAAATATGATAAGTTGCGATCGCTTGAGCAAACTGACCTTTTTGAGCATAAGCCTTTGCTAGCAAAGG
>JAAUXX010005553.1_pt1 | contig 16402 bp, 20 predicted proteins | sample 7278111 | NCBI WGS metagenome assembly JAAUXX01 (sample SAMN14350116, study PRJNA611818) | marine sediment metagenome | isolation source: surface marine sediment (1.8m) | place: French Polynesia: Moorea | collected 2018-08
CACAGTAATTCCCTATATTCCTTGTAAAAGCGATGGGGGTAGGGAGACTTGAACTCCCACGATCGCAATGATCAACGGATTTTAAGTCCGCAGCGTCTACCAATTCCGCCATACCCCCGTAGGTTGCGGTGTTGTTTGGTTTGACCTAATACATCATACAGTATGTTCCGTATCTTGCAACACTTAATTTTCAGTTCCCAGACAAAAATCTTGAAAATAGGTAGAAAATACTACAGCAAGAGTTAACAAAAATAATCTATGTCTTGAATTATCACAATCCCGAATTTTTCTACAAGAGAGGCAATATATCGACCAGAAGCCGAAAAGCTCTTAGCCCTCATAAGGATATACTTGTGGAAGCGTGAGCGCAGTAAATGCTGACAAATTCGTCGTGACCTTAGAACTTACTTATCCGATTTGGAGCAAAGATCATTTAATTCCAAGGGACTTATACAACTATAGATAATTAATAATGCTTTTACAGAATATTATTGCGATTTTTCAAAAAGAGTTCCAAAGTTATTTCAAGCTGCCTTTAGCCTATATTGTCGCTGGAATTTTTTGGCTGATTTCAGGTATATTTATGGTTAATATCCTGTTGGGAGCAGACGGCATTATTCAACAAGTAGCCTATAGCGAACAATTAGGAATTCCTTTACAGCCTATCGATGTACCTTATACATTTCTTACTTCTTTTTTTTCTATATTAGGTTCGCTTTGTTTATTTATTTTACCCATACTTTCCATGGGCCTTTACACAGAAGAAAGAAAAGCTGGAACTCTAGAGTTATTAGCCACATCTCCAATCCATAACTGGGTAATTGCTTTAGGAAAGTTACTAGGAGTAGTTGCTTTTTTCATTTTTATGATTATGCCGTTTCTCTTGTACGAAGCAATCATTTTTAGTGCTTCTATTCCCGCCATGCCTTTTGCTGTCGCATTATCGGCTCACTTGGGATTAATTTTATTAGCTACAGCACTCTTGTCTTGGGGAATGTTTATTTCTTCCTTAACTGATAGTAATATTATTTCGGCGATCCTTACTTTTACTTTAATTATTTTCCTATGGATTATCGATATTATTGCCAATAGTATTGACGGCAGGATTGCAGATTTTTTGCAACAATTATCTTTGCTAGAAAGTTACAACAATTTAATTAATGGTATTTGGGAAATAAACAATATTATTTTATTACTAAGTTATATTTTTTTAGGTGTATTTTTCACGGCTCAATCAGTAGAGATGTTACGTTATAAACAGTAACCATTTAAAATTTAACATCTAAAATTTAATATTCATCAATTTATTATTATCCAGTCTTAGAATAGAAAATAAGAGAATTTATTCTCGATCTTCCTTGTCTCCCCAATTCTTATGAAAAAACGAGTCACTCTAACTTTTCCTCGCACTACAGTACCGATTCCTATTACCTATCGTTTAGCGAAGGATTTTAACGTAGCTGCAAATATTATTCGCGCCCAAATTGCACCAGATAAAGTGGGTAAACTAGCAGTAGAACTTCAAGGAGATATTGACGCGATCGACGCGGCACTTGAATGGATGACTAGTCATAGTATTCATGTTTCTTCAGCGAATAGTGAAATTGCTATTGATGAGAATCTTTGTGTTGATTGTGGTTTGTGTACAGGAGTTTGTCCTACCAAAGCTTTAACTTTAGATCCGATCAGTTTTCGTCTCAAGTTCATGCGATCGCGTTGTGTTGTTTGTGAGCAATGTGTTTCTACTTGTCCTGTCGATGCAATTTCCACTAATCTTTAGTCCCATACTTTAAGAAACACTAATAAAAAATTATCTCTGGGTCGATAGTTGTTACGATAATGTTACAGCAAGAGATTAACGTAAATGGGTAAAACTAATGAAATCTCAATTTTTAATCCTATCAACCTTAGCTCTATTTTGGACAGCAGGAACCATTCCTAGTCATGCTTATAGTAAGGAGGATGCCAAGCAACTGCGGGCAACAAAAATATGTAGGGAATGCGATCTGAGTGGTGTTGGTTTGTCGAGGAAGGATCTGATTAGTGCCATCCTGCCTAATAGCAATCTAAGTCGCGCCAGACTGAATCGTGCTGTTATGATTAGTGCCTACCTGCCTAATGCCGATCTGACTGGTGCTAGACTGAAGCTAGCCTACCTACCCAGTGCCTACCTACCTAATGCCGATCTAACTGGTGCTAACCTAAGATATGCCTATCTAAGCGATGCTAACTTGAGTGATGTCAACCTAACTGGTGCTAACCTAACTCGTGCCAATCTAACTCGTGTCAACCTGAGTGGTGCTGACCTGAGCGATACTAATCTGAAAAATGCCTACTTGCCTAGTATCTACCTAAGTGATGCCAACCTAACTGGTGCCAATATGAGAAATGCCGACTTGAGTAACGCCAAACTTACGGGTGCTAATCTGACTGGTGCTGACCTAACTGGTGCTAATCTGACTGGTGTCGATCTAACTGGTGCCGATCTGACTGATACTAATCTGAATTCAACCTTGACTTGCAACACGATCATGCCTGATGGCACAGTTGATGATAGTGGCTGTGAATAATTTTAGCTGAACAAGCGCGATCGCGCAGCATCAGATTTGCCGATCGCGGTTGCCTAATTACCTATTAATTATTACTTACTCCAAAGTTCATCTCGTTCTTTGACCGCCATTGCATGAGCAGAAAAACCTTCATAATCTGCTAAAGTGAAGGTTGTTTGCTTCAACTTATCGAAACCTGCTTTAGTTAAATAACCGATACCAGAACGTTTCAAGAAATCAAAAACCGACACCGCAGAATAGGAACGAGCAAAGCCACCAGTAGGCAGAATTGCATTAACACCTAAACAATAATTCGCAGTCGGAATAGGCGTATATTGTCCCAGTAAAATCTCTCCCGCATTGACAATATCTCCTAAAACACTGAAAGGATCTTCTACTAATACTTCCAAATGTTCTGGCGCATAGTCATTAACAAAGGCGATCGACTCCTCTACACTAGAAGTTAAAATAATCCCACCGTAGGAAGATAACCCAGTTTCACAGAAATTTCTGCGCCATTCAGGTAGTCTGGCAAGATATTCTTGTAAATGTATTAAGGCTTCATTCGCTACCTTTTCACTTTCAGTTACCAACAAAGCTGCTGAATCGGGACCATGTTCTGCTTCAATCAGCAGATCGAGAGCTGCAATACGAGGATCGGTTGTGGCATCTGCTAGGATAATCGACTCACTAGGTCCTGCGGGTAAACCAACATCTACTGTACCGTAGAGAATTCTTTTGGCTGCTGAACCGTAAACGTTACAGGGTCCGGTAATTTTATCAACTTTGGGAATAGTTTCCGTACCCAAAGCCATTGCCGCCATTGCTTGAATTCCGCCTAATTTATAAACCTCTGTTACTCCCGCCATAGTGGCTGCGACTAAAGATGCAGGTTCGACATTGCCATCCTTTCCAGGAGGGGTACAAACCATCACTCTAGGGACTTTCGCTACCATAGTTGGGACGGCTAACATCAGCATTACCGAAGGGAAGGCACCTTTTCCTCTAGGAACATATAATCCAGCACTCGCAATAGGTGTAACCTTTTCTCCCGCAAAAACCCCTTTGTCAATTTCTGCCAGTTGGATCTCTTCTGGCATTTGGCGCTCATGTACCTCTTTAATATTAGCAAAGGCATGCGCGATCGCGTCTCTTAATTCAGGATCGATAGCCTTCTCTGCTGCGGCGAATTCAGCGTCGGTTACTTTAATATTCTCGATAGTGGCATCGGCATAGTCAAACTTTCTCACATATTCGACTACTCCAGTGTCACCATTTTGCTTAATATTATCGATCGCTTCTTTAGCAATGGATAAAGCCTGTTCAATATCCAACTCAGCCCGTTTTTTTAACTTAGTGAGTTCCTCTGGACTCAGCTGTGCTAATTTAAGAATTCGAGTCATACCTCTAGCGCTCCAATAAAAATTTTTTTAATAACAAATTTATATATCTACAGCCTAATCATTATAGGGTAATATGTTTGCTCATCCCACAAAGTTAATATTGACAAGGAAAATAAATGAACAATGCCATTGTTATCGGAGTTTCCGGTATACATTACTTATTTTATTCAAAGTATGGAATTTGAATGGGATGAGAATAAGAATCAATCAAATAAGTTGAAGCATGGTATTAGCTTTGAAGAAGCAACAGAAATCTTTCGCTATCCCAGATATAGATTGGTTGATAGCCGCCTAAACTATAGAGAAGTGCGATACATTGGGATAGGAAGGAACAATCAAATGGTAGTGCTGACAGTTGTTTTTACCGAGCAAGAATCAAGGATTAGGATCATATCAGCACGTCGAGCCAGTAAGAAAGAGAGGAAACTATACTATGAATACTGTACATAAAAACGGGAATGAAATACCTCCAATGAGCGAGCAACGAGCTAGGGAAATTCAAGCCATGTCTGATGAAGATATTGACTTCTCTGATATTCCAGAATTAGATGAAGCCTTTTTCCAAAAAGCTAAATTGGTGGATACAACATCAGCAACAGAAGAGATTGCCATCCCACCTGCTAGATCTAACTAATTGATTGCTATAAATAAATGAAAATAGTATTTTTTGGAACGCCTCAATTTGCTGTCCCCACATTACAATCTTTGATCGAGCATCCCGAATTTGAAGTTGTGGCAGTAGTTACTCAACCCGATAAACGTCGAGGAAGAGGTAGTAAAACTATTCCCTCGGCAATAAAGAAAGTAGCATTAGAACATGATATTCCCGCTTGGCAACCTAAAAGAGTCAAAAAAAGCCAGGAAACTTTAGCTAAACTACGAGAAGCTGCTGCTGATGCCTTTGTTGTAGTCGCATATGGTCAAATACTTTCCCAGGAAATCCTTGATATGCCTCGATTAGGATGTATTAATGTTCACGGTTCGATCTTGCCTCAATATCGCGGTGCGGCACCGATTCAATGGAGTATTTATAACGGCGATCGCGAAACGGGAATTACCACTATGTTAATGGATCAGGGATTAGATACAGGAGATATGCTGCTCAAAGCCTATACTAAAATCGATTTACTCGATAATTCTCTCGATATTGCTATCAAGCTGGCTAATCAAGGAGCAGAATTACTAATTGAAACGTTATTAAAACTAGATAGCAATTCCCTGACACCGACACCGCAAAATGATGATGAGTCCAGTTATGCCCGTTTGATAGATAAAGCCGATTACATTATAGATTGGTCACGAGACGCGATCGCGATTCACAATCAAATTCGTGCTTTTTATCCTAGTTGTGTTACTAGTTTCCGCGAGCAACAACTAAAAGTTAAAGCAACTATGCCTTTAGTGAAAGAATATCTGGAGCAATTACCAGCTCCATTACAAGCCAAATGGTCAGAGTTAGAGCAACTTTCTGGGGATTTTGGGGCGATCGTTACTAATATTAAAAACTTCGGTACTGTAATTCAAACAGGTTCAGGATTATTGTTATTAACAGAGGTACAACTTGCAGGGAAAAAATCGCAATCAGGATGGGATTTTGTGAATGGAATGCGATTATCTGTCGGAGAAAAATTAGGTGATTCATAATTTATTTCAAAATCATGAAGAGAGGTGTCGCCGACACGTCTCTGTTAAAATTAAACCCGTAATAAATTCTTTATTTTTCTTAATGTTGCGTTTAGTAAAGAAGGGGTTGACTTCGGCGATCGCTTATAGTATTGTAATGTTAATTCTTCATAATAGAAGTGGTGATTCTTCGAGACTAACGTCAATATTCCCATTATGAAATAAATAATATCACAGGTAAAAACAAATTCCAAGCACTTCAATTTATTAAATTTTTTCGTTAATAAACGTTAATAAAATATAGTTTTTAAGATAAAAAATAAAGTAAACCAACGTCAGTTTTAATTGGAGTAATGATTATGAAACAAGCTTTTACAGCAAGAGTTTTTCAAGAAAGCAATTGGTTTATTGCCCAATGTTTAGAAGTTGATGTTGCTAGTCCAGGAAAAACTAAAAGTGAAGCATTAAGTAATCTTCAAGAGGCTTTAGAATTACACTTTGAAAATCCTAGTGCAACTCTCTTCTTAGAAAAGTAATGTAGGGTGGGCAAACCCCAGCTTTTACTTAATAAACTCCTCGTAAATTAATTTTGCCTACCCTACAGTTTCTTGCGTTTCTCAATCTCGGCAATGGGTAATAGTAAAGTTTCTTCTATATACTGGCGAACTTCACGGCTAACATAACATTCATGATGCAGACATTGGGTTAATAGTTGGTTGGCAAGATAATACTTGTCTAGTAATGCTTTTTGTGATTCGCTAAATTGCCAATCATGCCCAATATTTTGATATTTAATCATGGCATTTCTAAAATCTTCTGACCAAGTTTGACCATTTTCTTGCCACCATTGTTTGAATTCTTCGTCGGGAAGTTGTTTTTTGAGTTTCAGTAGTGCTTCATAAAGTTGTGGATCACATTTTTTCGCTTGTTCGAGGTTATTGTTGAGGATTAGGTTAGGGTTGAAATAAAGGTAGAGGTCTCGGCTGAGGTTTCGGTGGAACTTGACGCTGAGATTGAGGTTTCGGTAGACATAGAAGTTGAGGTTTCGGTAGAGATAGATGTAGAGTTTTCTGTAGAAGTCGCCGCTGAGGTTTCGGTTGAGGTTTCGGTTGAAATCAAGATCGAGATTTAGGTAAATAATTCTGAAAAGTAAATTGTCTAGATTGGCATAAAACTTATATTTATCTTGAATATTTTGATATTTATCTTGAATCTTTTGAGCGTCTCCTGGTGAATACCGAATATCTACTTCAATACTTTTTTCATTTAGCCACTGTAAATATTTTTGTAATGCTTGATCCTCTGCTAATAAATTATCAATTTTTTCCTTCATCAACAAAACTAATCTCTCAGCATTAGAAGACAGGGCAACAGCCAACAAAAACACCTCGCGCCAACGTTTATCAAAAATATGCTCAACTAATTCCTGTAATGCCTCCTCAGAAGATTGACGAACGATAATAATATCTCTGGCAGTAAAATATTCTTGAAACGTGAGATGGGAAAAAGAATAAATATTTTTCGCTCTCTCCACTAATAAACCATGCTGTGCTTCAATATTCCGTAAAACTATGACGCTATCACCCTGCAAAGCCTCATCATCAAGACTTGCTCCAGGTAGATTCCGAATATATTCACTGATATATCTTTTAGCTTTATCTTGTTTAAAGAAATATTCCCCAGGAGCGAAACTATTCCAAGCAATCTTACTCAATAAATCTTCTTTCTTAGCAACCGATAGCGGTTTATAAACCTTATCCCTTTGAATTCCTCGTTTAGCATCCCATTTTTTCAGCAATGTATCCAATCCTTCTTCATACAATTCTTTGCGATTAGCAGGAAAATCACCTAATTATTCAAAAGAAATACAGAGTAAAGTCAATAATAGAGGACTAGAAACTAATTCCTTTATTGGTTCATCTTTTTCGAGACGATCTAAAAATGTTTGAGCTTTAATTACTTTATCTTTAAACCAATTATGAGTAAAAGCAGTAATTTGTTGCCAATCGAAATCTGCTATCTCTACTTCAGTAAATTGTGTAAAAGTATATTCTTTCGCTGCAATGCGACAAGTCAGTAAATATTGGTTATCAGGATATTTATTAGTTAAAGTTTCGATTTCTCTAATAACTCTTTGACTATCAACTTCTAAAACTTCGTCCAATCCATCTAAACAAACTAAAGCTTTTCCTTGCTGTAAAATATGTTGTAAATCTTCTCGATCTCGCTTCTTAATATACTGACTAAGATAATCTAATAACTTTGGTTTATCTTCTGCTTCAGCAAAATCTTTAAGTGTTACAAAAAATGGCACTAAATCTTTTTGAAATAAACCACGAATACATTGAATAACTATATGCTTGATGAGATTTGTTAAATTCCTTCCACAAGAAATCTTGTAACAGACGAGATTTGTTAGGTTTTCTTTGCTTGAAATTAAACTTCTGATAAACACCAGTCATCCGAGTAGAAAATGCACTAGAAGATATGTGGAGAGAATAGGCAATTTCTTGTGGACTAGGATTATTACGACCAAAAAATTCAATAAAAACAGTTGCTTGTTCCTCAGAAAGATCGTATTTACGGGCTATCTCTTGCAAAAAAGTTCGAGGTAAGGGTTCCATGAAAATAATCTTACAAATATTCTTAAGCTATTTTATCGAATTTCCTAAGTTAAGTGACAATTTAAGCTTAAATCAGTATGTCAGTCCAAGTCAGTTAAACTCAGTCAAACTTTGGCAGTAATCTCTTAAATCTAGTTGCGACATTAAATATAGCTCATTTACCAAAGAGAAAATAAATGTCGTCAAGAAAACTACTGTCAAGAGATGAAATTCTAGCTGTTGTGATGTTAATTACAGTGATCGGTTCTCTATATCTAGCAATTATCGATATTAATAGTCGTCCTCAATTTATTGATTTAACTAAATTTGCAGTCGGGACGTACTTGGGGCTATTAATTCCTAGATCATCTAATTCTAATTAATTTCCCTATTGTTAGCGATATCACACAAGATTGGTCAAATAACAACTGTGTAGGGACGTAGCATGCTACGTCCCTACAATATTGATCGCCTGTTTTCTATTTGGAATGAATATAAAATTATTTTAGAATGTCGCGATCGCGGTAAATCTCTTGAAAAATTGAAAGCAGAAATAGATTATTGAGCATAGTTTAAGATAGACTGGTCACGAGACGTGATCGCGATTCACAATCAAGTTCTTGTACTCTATCATCCCTAATTTTTTTTACTAGATTTTGTTTCTCTAACTGTACTTCCTAAACCTTGGATAATTCCTTTCCCAATTAAGCCAATACCTTTACCAATAATTTGGGTTAGGGTGAAGACTAAACTAGTACCGAGTAGTCCTAAAATTGATCGTAATCGAGGTGCGATCGCGTCTCTTAATTCTAGTATAATAGTTGCTAACCAGGGCAATCCTTGTAATCGAGATAGTTCTTCAGTTCTCGGAGCATAGATAGATAAATTAATAATTTGTCCTTGACTTAAAGTCAGTATTTGGTAAGAACTTTCAAAGATATCTTTGGGGGTTAACCAATATTTTTCTGAACGATATCCCCAGGATATTTCATTGCGAAAATGGGCGATCGCGCGAGAACTCCGATAATTATTGAGATAAAGTTTATATTTAAAAATCTCTAGATCTGCGAAATTATTTAACATCAATTGCATAATTCCATTAGCGATTTGCAACGTCAAATTATGCAGTAAATTTATGGCTCTGGCGATCGCCTCAGGGGAATCAACTCGATAAGTAACTCGATCTATTATTAGGGGATATTCCCAAGCTAAATAAGTTAAAAGTTCTGAGGCAAAATAAATTTTACTATAAATATTTTCTTGAAAAGTAGGATATTCTTGAACGATTAGCTTTTTAAATTCTAGTTTATCAATTTCAATTGAGTTTTCATAGTTATCAAAAAAGAACTGCAATGCCGATTGTGACCAAAGATTTCTGATCCCGACTCTTACTTGCAGAGCTAATTCTTGTTCACGGTCTAAATCTTGTAAGCTATCTGCTAAACCTTCTAAGATTATAAAAAGTAATTCCTGTTTTTTGCGAGGTTGTAAAATATCAATCTCTAACCATAAATCGGTGCTGTTGACCAAGCCGATACCAATATCTTTGGCAACACGATTAAATATTCTGGAAACTACAGAATCGGGATCGTCTTTAGCGATCGCGAATTGAGGAGTAGTTAGTAATTGAATTTCTTGAGTTTCTGGCAATATTTGAGGAGATTGTGATACCTCAGTCGATGTATTTTGTCTGGTACTAGCAAGACGTTCTACTAACCAATTAGCTGCTTTTAATTCCCTTTTACGACCTAACAAAAGCAAGCGACTTAAGGGCGGGATATCACTATCTGCTAAACGATTTTCAATAGCTTGAATATCTTGAGCAATCTCTTGTTTTCCTGTATTGCTAAAACTAGATAAGGCTTTTTGCCATAAATTTTGTTGAACTGGTACTGAAAAATCATGACCTTGCCAATAAAATTCTCCTGCCCTAATACATTTTAAAGCAAAAACCAAAGTATCAATATTAGTTCCTTTTAAACAATATCCTCTTACTCCCAAACCTTGGATTTTCTCTAACTCTTCAGTTGTTAAACCAGAAGCCAATAATAAAATTGCCAACTCGGGAAATTTCTCTAATAGTTGTTGACATAATTGCCAGCAAGAATCTGATTCAGGATCGACGTAACTCCAACCAATAATAATAATATCTGGAATTGCTCGATCTAGGGCGTCAAAGATCTCTTGGGCAGTTTCTGCTGCTAATTCAACGGAAAATTCGGCATAATCTGCCAAGGCAGTAGATAATCCTAAGCAAAAAATTGGATCGCGATCGAGAATAAACAGTTCGATTTGATTTTCGGGCATCATCTCATAAGCAATGAAGAATTAATAATGAACAATTAACAATTAACACTTTTTTCAATATTCGGTTATCCTGTTGTAGATTATTTGGTTACTGATAACTGATAACTGTTTACTGATTTAGTTATGTCTTCATCTTCTGAACAGAAAAAGAAATCGAGTATAGTTCATAAGCCATTTCTTACTGGACAAATCAACATCTTTAATCCGCCGAAAGCCAATCCTAATGGTCGTTTAGCATCGGCTAAACTATTAACTAAGGATACAAACAAACGACATAATAATGCTCTGTTCGAGCAATTAAATAAACAAATAGAGGATAATCTTAACTCATGGAGCTCAGATAATGCATCCCCCGAATCAAGTCATTTTTCTCTGAGAAAGACGACTTTAATCGCGATCGCAATTGTCATGAGTGCTAATATTTTATCGGCAATCGTGATCTTGAACCAAAAGCAGAAAACCCAGATCGCCGATGAAACCGCAATCGAGCAACCAAACTTGTCTGAAGTAGGCAGTATGGATCTATCATCCAAGGAATTTATTGAATTAAAATCCTCTAATTTAAGTAGAATTACTCGGGATACAACTACTAGTCAACATTCCTCCTCAAATAACCCTGAAACTGATTCTGTAACCAGCCTTCCCTTGGCAATTCCGCCCCTCAATATTACTCAAAGTCCCAATCTTACTGCGACCCAATTTCCGACCCAATATTACTATATACTCAGTGAATATACGGGCGATCGCTCTTTAGCTAAGGCGAAAGAAAAAGTTCCTAATGTCTCTTTAATTACCTTGCAGGAAGGAGTCTTTATTTATATGGGAGCATTTGGACAAAAAGAGTTAGCGCAACAGTTTTTAGAGCAACTTAAGACCGAAGGCTTCTATGCTTATATTTATCCTTCCGATCAATAGCCTTTGGTCGATTTACTATAATATCTCTATAGTATTTATAATATTTATAAGTAATTAATGACCACAAACATTTTCCACAAGGACAATGGTCAAGTCAAAGGATAAGTTGATAACAGTTAACTCCCTAACTGCTAACTCCTAACTCCTAACTGTTTACTGCTAACTGCTACCCTATTGAAAGGATATTCTAGAAATTATGAGCTTATTTGATCGTCTTGGTCGAGTCATTAAAGGTAATTTAAATTCTCTGATTGATGAAATTGAAGATCCAGAAAAAGTTCTAGAACAAGCTGTTGTCGAAATGCAAGACAATGCGGTTAAAATGCGTCAAGCTCTAGCAACAGCGATCGCAACTCAGAAAAAAACCGAGCAACAATATAAAAAAAATCAACAACAGGTTAATACTTGGCAACAAAGAGCCCAGTTAGCAATTTCCAAAGGCGATGAAAATCTCGCTCGCGAAGCTTTAATCCGCAAAAAATCTTTTACCGAAGCTTGCAATACTTTAGAAGTTCAATTAAAACAGCAAACTGAAGTAGTTGATGGCCTAAAACGTGATGCCAGAACCTTAGAAGGGAAAATTGTTGAGGCTAAGAGCAAAAAAGATATGCTCAAAGCTAGAGCTAATGCAGCCAAAGCACAAAAAGAATCCCGAGATCTTATTAGTAGTATTGATTCTAGTAGTGCCCTCGGTGCTTTTGAGCGGATGGAAGATAAGGTCATGCAACTCGAAGCAGAATCTCAGGTCGCAGCCCAATTGGAAGAAGGAGTTAGTGTAGATGACCAATTTAAACAATTAGAAGCAGGTCAGGATATCGAAGATGAGCTAGCTATGCTGAAAGCTCAATTACCTGGTGCTGCTCCTTCTCAACCATCTTTACCCCCTGAAGAAAGTAACAATCAGAATTTCCGAGATCCAGCTATTGATGCCGAACTAGAAAAATTACGAAAAGCCGCAGAGTGAAAGCCTGTTTCTTGAGAAATAAGGAGCTAAAACCCAGTCTAATAACTAATAGGGAGTGCCAAAATTTACCATTAATCTAGTCTGCGATCGCGATATGAGAGCCGTCATGGAAGCCGAGCGCCAGGGACTAAATCTGACTAAGTCTCAATTAGCAGAGCTTCTATATCACCCGAAATAATCATTTTCCATAACTTGCTCTACTTCGACAAAATTATCTTCGGGAATCTCAAAATCAAATGACATAGTAGCGATCGCGTAGCGCCAGCCTTTGGCTGATCGCATCTTGATAGATATCTGGGTATTCAGCTTTCAAATAACTATTGAGACTGGGATTTTTCTTGAGTATTCGTTTGATACGGTTGCAAAAATTAGTAACCTCCTGCATCCAACCATTTCGACATCTTGCTCTCTCTGCATCCCAATACTTTAATTTCCAATACTTTAGCTTCTTTTATTCGTTCAACCCATAGATTGAAGTCTGATTCGTGTAATTGTTTTAAATTACTATCCATTATTTTTGATTAAGAAGTAAAAAGGATTTTGCCGCAGGTATAAACCTAACACTAAACACCTAACACAATTGCCCAAGAGTCATTTCCATAACATCAATTGTTTGACCTGAAACACTAAATAATAAAGCTTCCCGATATACTCTACCAGCAGCAGAATTATTGAGATAATTTGCGGCTCCACTAGAAACAATTACTGCTGCTTGAGAACAACGTTGTGCTAAGTTAATTGCTTGGCTACGAAGTTTTAATTTAGATTCATAGCCTATTTCATCAGAATCTAGAATGTTAAACATTGCCCTTTCACAAGCGATAACTTCTTGCTTTAGGGACTGCCAAGATTCTGTAATAAATTCTAGTTGTTTTTTCTGATAAACCTGCTGCAAAATATCTAGGGCTGCATAGGCACATCCTAAAGCAAAAAATCCGTGATCCATAATCTTTTTACGACTATTTTGATGAATTGAATCTCTGGGCTTGATGTTAATAACCAGCTCTTTTTCTAATAACCAATTGTCTAATTTTGCTGTTACTGTATTAGTCGCCTGCATCGCAATTAACTCCAGCGGAGAACTAAATTTAATGCTTCCTCCTGATGATTGTATTTGACTCTCAAAAGGCAAAATTCCATAAAGTTCTTGTCCATCGGGTAAACTAGCGCCAATAATAAAATTATCAAAGAAATTAAAACCAGTAATCCAAGGAACTTCTCCTGATAAAAGATATCCCTGGTCAAGTTTGACCGCTTTGACCATTGGTTGACCAGGACGACGCAAATGAGAAAAACCTACCCCAACTAATTTTTTACCTGTTTTCAGATAGGGTAAATATTGTTTTTGAAGTGTTTTATTGTTACAAGAAGCTAGCATCGATGCGGCACTTTGATGCTGAGTTTGGAGAAATACTAAAGCACCAGAATATCTGGCAAGTAAAATCTGAAAACGAGCATAATCTTGGGCGGAAAAACCAGCACCGCCTAAAGATTGAGGAACTTTTAAAGCGAGAATTTTGAGTTTTCCTAGATCCTGTAAAACTTGTTTGAGTTGAGCTGGCTCTCGATCTATGGTTTCTGCTTGGGATAATATATTTTGTTCTAAATAATTTTGGGTAAGGTTTAAGATATTCATTTGTTAAGGCATATTTGAACTGCATATTATTAAAATCATAAAATTTATGAAGATCAAAATCTTAAAACTAGACGAATCAGCAACTATTCCGAAGTATAGCCATCCAGGGGATGCTGGACTTGACTTATTTTCGATCGCCGAACAAACTATCTTACCAGGAGAAGCCAAACTAATACCTACGGGAATCGCGATCGCCTTACCGCCTGGTACGGAAGCTCAAATTCGTCCTAGAAGTGGACTGGCACTAAAATATTCTATTACTGTATTGAATAGTCCAGGAACCATCGATGCGGGTTATCGCGGCGAAATTGGCGTTATTTTAATCAATCACGGCAAAAATCCTTTTCAAGTTCTATCTGGCATGAAAATCGCTCAAATGGTGATTGCATCAGTAATTAAAGCGGAAATAGAAACAGTTGATAACTTGAGTAACACTTCCAGAGGAAGCGGTGGTTTCGGCTCCACAGGAGTTGATTAAGCTTCCCTGGGAAATAATTAATTCCTTTAAAGACCAAAAATGCTTAAGATGAGAAAGGTAACATAATTATCAGCTCCTGTCATGGGAAGCGTTACAAAAAGTAACTACTGCGAAAAAAATTTATAGAATGAATCAAATTGCAACTGTGACTAATCTTAAAACTGTTTCCGATACTAAAAGATCTTTTTATACTCATTACAACAAACCAATTAATTCGGTTTACCGTCGGGTAGTAGAAGAACTCCTGGTAGAAATGCATTTGTTATCAGTTAATGCTGATTTTAAAAGCGATCCCATTTATTATTTGGGCGTGGTTAGTTGTTTTGAGCGTTTAATGCAAGGATATCAACCAGACCAAGATAAAGAAGCCATTTTTAATGCCCTTTGCCGTTCTGTTGATGGCGATCCCGAATCCTATCGCGCTCAAGCAGGAAATTTACTAGCGATCGCGCAATCAAAGTCTCTAGAAGAATTAGTTTCTTGGTTGGGTGCTCCTACGGCGATCGAAGGCGCAGAAAATATAGTTGAGACTCTTAAATCAATTACAGCAAATTCTAATTTTAAATACAGTCGTCCTTTTGCTATTGGGTTGTATACTCTTTTGGAAGAAGCTGATTCCCAACTGCTCGAAGATAAAGATAAACGCAACGAAATCTTTGAGACTATAGCGAAGACTTTGCTTTTACCAGGGGAAAAAATGAAAAAAGATCTTGAATTATATCGTAGTAATCTCGAAAAAATGGATCAGGTTCTCAAAGCAATTGAAGATACTCTCCAAGCTAGTCGAAAACAAAGAGAAAAACGCGCTCAAGAAAAACAAGAAAAAGCAGCATCACCAGAGAAATCTGGAGAACCAACAGCACAATCAGAATCAGATCGAGAAGAAGTAGAAAAGTCAGGAATAGAACTTGATAAATAGTTGATAATTTCTCAAGTGCTTGTTTGTATCAATACTCGAAACATATAGTAATTAATTTAATTAACTTGGGCATTGCTATTAATTATTACAACTGATTAAAGTCACAGCATAGTATTTGGGACGGTTTAACGTCCCTTTTTTTTATAATTAATTTAGTAAAGATGACTATGATTTCTAGCGACAAACCTTATTGGCTAACAAATGCTCATATTCCAGAAAGTTTAATTCCTCAAAATAACTATAATCAAAAGACTAGAGAAGGATTATGTCTGGTTGACCTTCTAATAGAACAAGGTAAAATCAGACAAGTTGTTCCTACTAATACAATTCAATACAACGATATTGAGCAAATAAATTTATACCAGAAAATTATTTTACCTTGCTTTATCGATCTCCATACTCATATAGATAAAGGTCATATTTGGGAGCGATCGCCAAACTTAGATGGTACTTTTGATACGGCGTTACAAACGGCAATTGATGACGGACAAAAATATTGGCAAACCGAAGATCTTGAACGTCGCATGGAGTTTAGCCTCAAATCTGCCTATGCTCATGGCACCAAAGCCATCCGAACTCATATCGATTCTTTCGCGCAACAAGCAGATATTAGTTGGCAGGTTTTGATTGATTTACAACAAAAATGGCAGGACAAAATTATGCTTCAAGGTGTTAGTTTAGTCAGCCTCGATTATTATCAAACTGATCCAGGGGTCACTTTAGCTGATAAGATACAGGAAGTAGATGGTATCCTGGGGGGTGTCGCTTACACAAATCCCGAGCTCGATCGGCAACTCGATACCATATTTAGATTGGCGACAGCAAGAAACTTAGATTTAGACTTCCACGCTGACGAGAACAGCGATCGCAATTCGACTTGTTTACAAAAAATTGCTCAAACAGCAATCCGTCACCAATTTTCTGGAAATATTACTTGCGGACATTGTTGTAGTTTGGCAGTACAGCCACCAGAAATTCTAGCTAAAACTAAGTCAATAGTTTTAG
>JAAUXX010002973.1_pt1 | contig 16347 bp, 21 predicted proteins | sample 7278111 | NCBI WGS metagenome assembly JAAUXX01 (sample SAMN14350116, study PRJNA611818) | marine sediment metagenome | isolation source: surface marine sediment (1.8m) | place: French Polynesia: Moorea | collected 2018-08
ATCGACGAGCTGGCTCGTGGCAAAGCGATGGACAAGATCCTGAGGAGCTGACGGATAAGCCTGCGGCTAAGGCAGGAGGTACCCCAGCTGCAGCAATCGGTCGGCGACCCATATCATGGGCAACCCGATGAGCGCGGTCGGGTCTTTGGAGTTGACCGATTCGAACAGCACGAAACCCGCGCCCTCGACCTTGAAACTGCCCGCGCAGTCGTAGGGCTCGTCGTGCTTCAGGTAGGCCTCGGCGAGTCGCCGGTCGAAGTTGCGAAAGCGAACGGTCGTCACGTCCGTATGTTCATAGCGGGCGCGGCCGACCGGGTCGAGTATGCAGACCGCGGTCAGGAACTTCACGGATTTACCAGATGCCAGCAGGAGCTGCTCGACTGCTTTCTGGTGACCGCCGGGTTTGCCCAAGACGGTTTCGTCGAGCACGGCGACCTGGTCGGCACCGATGATGAGCGCATCGCGCGCCGTTGCTGAGACGGCTTCGGCTTTTAACCGTGCGAGACGCGTCGCGAGCACGTCGGGCGCCAGCTCGTCTGGATTACTCTCGTCGACGTTCGGGTCAACCGTCTCGTAGGTGTCGAGAAACCGGTCGAGCAGGTCGCGACGGTAAGGCGACGAGGAGGCTAGAACGATCGTACCGCTGGACGGATTCTGCATGCTGCATTCTTGTTTTTGTAAGCGCTTTGGAGCGAGTGTACCGGGAAAGCCGGGGAGCGCCGATTTTTTCGCTGACTCAAGGGTTTAGCCGCTTTGACTTCGTCTGCCGGTGTCTCTATCATGCGCCCGCCATGGCCAAGCAGCTCACGGCTCACGAGGCACCCGCCGCGCTGGCGTCAAGCGGGCAAGCAGTTGAAATTTCTAATGAAATTTCTGAGTTTGCGATGCTGCGCGATGCGCTCGAGTCCGATCTCGCAGCGCTCGCTCCGGCGGAACGACCCAGAGACTGGCAGTCCGGAAAGGTCACAGGGGTGGCTCGCTTTGACTTCGTCGATACGGAGTCGCGCGAGGTTGCCGTCGAAATCACTGCAGAAGCAGCGGTTCCGCAGGTGTGTCAGCGCTCTCTCGAGGCGTTCGAGTATCGCCTCGCGATCGATGCGAAACTGCTGTTGGCTGCCGGGACCGACGCCCCCGAGAGGGACGGTTACGAGACCTGGGAAGTCGAGGGCGATCGGATCAGACCGATCGATCTCGTTGACGAGCTGCTTGTCATGGCGCTGCCATTCGCAGCCAAGCTTGCGAATGACAAAGATCGCACAGGTGTCCTGGCCGAGACGGCCGAGGCATCGGATACAGTCCGCCCGTTTGCTGACTTGAAAGCACAAATGGAAGCGGCCAGCTCACCGGATGAACCGGCGGGCGATTGAGGACCGGCGTGAGCCGGAAGGACACGACCGGCAGCGGCGTATGCCACTGCCGAACACTGGAGAAAACGATGGCTGTTCAAAAGAGTCGCCGTACACCGTCAACGCGCGGCATGCGCCGTGCGCACGACAAGCTCAAGAAGCCTGCTGTATCGGTCGATCCGACCAGCGGCGAAACCCACCTGCGCCACCGCGTGACGCCTGACGGCTTCTATCGTGGTGAGCAGGTTATTGCCCAGCCCGACATCGACGACGACGAAGAGTAAGCCCGTCTTCGTCACCTTCGCCCCGGCGAAGGTGCCCTAAAGCATGGGTAAACGCTCCGTTATTTCCCTCGACGCGATGAGCGGCGACTTAGGCGCCGCCGTCGTCGTGCGCGCGGCTGTCGCATCGCTTGCGAAGCATCCGGACCTCGAACTCATTCTTGTCGGCGACAAGGCCGAGCTCGAGCGTCTCGTCGCAGAGCATGCGGCCAACGTAGAGCGACTACGCATCGTATCGGCGAGCGAGGTCGTCGGCATGTCCGAAGCCCCGGCTGATGCGCTCCGCAAGAAGAAAGATTCGTCAATGCGCGTGGCCGTCAACCTCGTCAAGTCGGGCGACGCCGAAGCCTGCGTCAGCGCCGGCAACACCGGCGCGCTCATGGCGACCGGCAAATTCGTCCTCAAGATGCTCCCTGGCATCGATCGCCCCGCGATCATCACCGAGCTGCCGTCGAAAGTCGGCTCCTTCTATATGCTGGATCTTGGCGCCAACGCGATGTGCACGTCAGATCATCTGTTCCAGTTTGCGGTCATGGGTTCGATCGTTGCGATGGATCTCAAGGGCGTCGAGAACCCGCGCGTCGCATTGCTCAATATCGGAGCCGAAGACACGAAAGGTAACGACACGGTCAAGGAAGCGGCCGCGATTCTCGAGGCGAGTTCGCTGAACTATGTCGGCTACATCGAGGGCACAGAAGTATTCAGCGACGTGGCCGACGTCGTCGTGGCAGATGGCTTCACGGGCAATATCGCCCTCAAATCCATGGAAGGCATGGCCGACCTGACGCGCTTCTATCTCAAGCGCGCATTCACGAGAAACTGGCTCGCCAAGCTTCAGGCCGTATTGGCCGGACCGGTCTTGCGCCGGCTTGCCGAGGACACGGATCGACGCCAGTACAACGGTGCGACACTCGCCGGCCTTAATGGTATTGTAATCAAGAGTCATGGCGGCGCCGATGCGGTGGCTTTCCAGCATGCAATTGACACGGCCGTGATAGAAGTCGAAAACCAGCTGCCGGCTCAAATCGGCAAGCTACTTCGAAAGGAAGCCGCATGATCTATTCGCGTATCGAGGGGACCGGCCGGTACCTTCCGGAAAAGGTTCTGACCAATTTCGATCTGGAGAAAATGGTCGATACGAGCGATGAATGGATTCGCACTCGGACCGGCGTCGAGCGTCGGCACATCGCGGCTGACGAGCAGTCAGTTTCAGACCTTTGCTACGAAGCATCGAAGCAGGCCATCGCTGCGGCCGATGTCGACGTCAACGACATCGACATGGTGGTTGTCGGTACGACAACGCCGGACACCTTCTTCCCGAACGTCGCAACGCTCATTCAGCATCGTCTCGGCATTCCCGCCTGTCCCGCGTTGGGGATGGAAGCCGCGTGCACGGGGTTCATCTACGCGCTCGCGACTGCAGACAAGTTCATTCGTGCCGGCGAGTCCAAGTGCGCGCTCGTCGTCGGTGCAGAGTGCTTGTCCAGACTCGTCGACTGGGAAGACCGGAATACCTGTGTGCTGTTCGGCGACGGCGCCGGCGCGGTTATTCTCAAGCCGGCGGAAGAGGCCGGGATTATCTCGACGCACCTCGGTGCCGACGGCCAGTACCGCGACCTGTTGTACTACCCGTCCGGCCCGTCGAAGGACATCGACAAGGTTGGCTTGCCGCACTCGCGGATCGAAATGACGGGCAACGAGGTCTTCAAAGTGGCCGTCAAAACGCTGGGCAACGTGGCATCGGAAGCTCTTGAGGCCAACGGAGTCGACAAGAACGAACTCGACTGGCTCGTCCCGCACCAGGCCAACATTCGCATCATCCAGGCGACGGCCAAGCGACTTGATCTGCCGATGGAAAAGGTCATCCAGACCGTCCAGGATCATGGCAACACGTCGGCGGCTTCGGTGCCGATGGCGCTCGACGTGGGTATTCGTGATGGTCGCATCCAGCGCGGTCAGCTCGTGCTGATGGAGGCCTTCGGCGGTGGTTTCACGTGGGGCAGCGTGCTGATGCGCTACTAGCGCAAAAGCTTGAAGCGACTTTCCGAAAAGGCGTCGAATCTGACGCCTTTTTTGCTCCTACCAGATCGACTTCTTCCGGTCCTTTTGCGTTCGCCGCTTCATGCGCTGGTGTAGCTGCTGGCGACGCCTGTCCAGCCGGTCCCGACGGACGGCCGGATCAACGTTGTTTTGCTCCTTGTCGAACTCGTCACGGAAGCGACAGTAGTCGTCGTAAGCCTCACGCACATGAAACAGTTCCCGCGCGGCGAGTTCGAGGATGATGACGTCGTCGAGGTAGCCGATGACGGGAATATCGTCGGGCAGCAGGTCTTCGGGATCGCCGAAATACACGAAGGTCGCCAGCAAGTGTTCGCGATCTTCGATCGGCAACTGCCATTCCTCGTCCATGAGCATCTGAATCATCAGGTCGAGCTGCGGCAGCCGAATTGCAACGAAATCGGGCAGAGGCTCATTGGAGCGGATATCCGCCATGACGTCGCGGATCGCGTCGATGATCTCCGCCTCGTCAGCGTCTCGTACTGCCTGGCGCGACTGCTGCAGTGCTGCACGAAAGTAGCGCAGATCGCGATCCGTCAATTCGAACGATAGTTTCATACCCATAACGCCGGACCCCTCCCCAAGGCCCGGCGCCACACTACCTAGGCCCGAAGTCAGCGTCAATCGAGGGAGATTGGCGGGTGTTTTGCGGTAACATCGCGGTCTCGTGGGCTCGGATACGGCGGCAGCAATACCATGCAAGTCGAACTCGTCATTGGCAACAAGAACTATTCGTCCTGGTCGCTAAGGCCGTGGCTTGCCCTGCGCGAAGCCGGGATCGATTTCAACGAGCGGCGGATCGTGCTCGACGTCGAGTCTACTGCTGGCGAACTTGCAGCACTCGGAGCCGCCTCGCGCGTCCCGGTCCTGATCATCGATGGACAAACTGTGTGGGATTCGCTCGCGATTCTGGAGACCGCGGCCGATCGGTGGCCTGATTCGAACCTCTGGCCGTCCGACCCGGTTCTCCGAGCGCATGCGCGTTCGATCAGTGCTGAAATGCACTCGAGCTTCCAGGCGCTGCGCGACCAGATGCCGATGAACTGCCGCGCAATGGGCCGCAAGGTCATGCTGACCGACGAATTGACGGCTGACATTGATCGCGTCATCGCGATCTGGTCGGACTGTTTTCACAAGTACGGCGAGCTCGAAGGTGGCTGGTTGTTCGGGGCGTTTTCGATTGCGGACGCAATGTATGCGCCCGTCGTACTCAGGCTCCGGACGTACGGCATCAATCTGCCGGAGTCGGCTGCTCACTACCCGCGGCGCCTGCTGCAGAGTACGGCTATGCAGGAGTGGCTTGCGGCTGCCGAAGTGGAGACCGAGGTCATCGACGCCGACGAGGTCGGGCAATGAGCATGCGCGCCTTCGCAGTCTTCGTGCTGGTCGCCGCTGCACCGGCCAATGCGCGTGCGGAACTGTTCGAGTTGCCGCCCGAAGGCATCGATGTCGTGGGCAGCATCACGACTGTCGAGGCGGGCTACGACGACACGCTCGTCGATATCGCGCGCCGCCACGGCCTCGGCTATCACGACATCGTGCGTGCAAATCCCGACGTCAACGTCTGGCTGCCGGGCGAGGGCACAGAGGTCGTGCTACCGACCCGTTTCGTGCTGCCGTCAGGACCGCGCCGCGGCATCGTCCTGAACCTGGCCGAGTACCGCATGTACTACTACCCGGAGCCGGCCCCGGGCGAGCCGGCGTACGTTATGACCTACCCGATCAGTATCGGCCGCATGGACTGGGAAACGCCGCTGGGCATGACATCGGTGGTTGCCAAGGTTGTGAACCCATCCTGGTATCCGCCCGCGTCGGTGCGGCAGGAACGAATCGACGAAGGCCGGGAACCGCTTCCGCGTATCGTTCCGCCCGGACCAGAGAATCCGCTTGGTAGCCGGGCAATGCGCCTCGGTCTTCCGGGCTACCTCATTCACGGCACAAACCGGCCTGCCGGCGTCGGCATGCGCGTAACTCATGGCTGCATTCGCATGTTCCCCGAGGACATCGAGTATCTGTTCGACAAAGTCGCCGTTAGAACGGATGTTCGTATCGTGAACGAGCCCGTCAAGATCGGCTGGAACGGGGACGAACTCGTCATGGAAGTCCATCCGTTCCTCGAGCAGGCTCCCGCCATCACGGTCGACGAGCCAGGCGGTGAGGAACACATGGAGATCGAGGTCGTCGAGGTCGAGCCCCAGTCGGGCGAGGCAACGGAAGACGAAGTAGACGAGAATGCCGAGCCGAAAGATCCGCTGACCTATGCGACCGAGCGCTTCATCGAGGCGACTCGCACACGGCAGGGCCGGTTGGACTGGACGCGTGTGGAAACACTGATCGGGCAGGCTGACGGGATTCCCGCGTCGGTGGGTAAGGCTTTACCGAATGAGACTGCAGACGAGCTTGTTACGCAGGACGTCCCGAACTGATCTTCAATGGCGCCAGTCCGTGGTTCAAGGATCGCGGCAACACTCAAAACAAAAAACGCCGCGACAAGCGCGGCGTTTTTTGTTGTCCAAAGTAGTTGCGACTTACTTGGACATAGACTTCTGGAACATCCGCTCCATGGCTTCCTTGTTGGCATCGCAGCAAGCCTGAGCTTCGCTTGCAGCCGACAAGGCACGATCCGCTGTGCTCTGCGCGTTGGCTGCAGCCTGTGCAGCGCGATCAGCAGCGGCGCGAGCAGCCTCTGCAGCCGATGCAGCAGCGGCGGCGTCAGCAGCTGCAGCGTCAGCCGTGGCTTTGACTTCGTCTAAGCCAGTCGTAGCGCAGCCCGAAGCCAGGCCGAGTGTGAGCAGCAGAGCGCTGACTTTCAAAGCGGTGTTTTTCATTTTCGAAGGTTCCTCTGTTAGGAAAAAACGGCAGGCGCATTATTTCCCAAATGCCCGATACCTGCAACGAAATCACAGGGTTTCGAGCACTTTTGTCGGGGTTTCGCGACATATACACGCAAAACCGGCGTGTCGTCAGCATTTGCAGGCCTTTCGGACAATAGTCGCAGGCGAAACCGGTTTACGCGAGGTAGTAGATAAGCACATAGGTCGAGAGCAGGACGGCGATCCAAAGGGCCGTAAGGCCGATCGGCCATGATCTGGCGAAGAAGCCCCGTTCGCCGTCAACCGGTCGACGCTCGGAGCCGAGGCCGTACCGCGCGAGCGCGCCGATAGCGGACACGATCGAGTTCCTGGTTCTGCCGATCGCGGCGCCGACCGTTGCAAGACCGTCGAACGCAGCCGTTGCCAATCGGGCGAGAGCCACTCGCCACAACCAGTCGGTGTCGAGACTGATCGTATCCGTGCGCTTCATGAGTGGGAGTAGCCAGAAGAAAGCGAGTCCCGAGAACAACAAGAGCTGCAGATAGAAGAGCACTTTGCCCGGTGAATAGGCCTCGTAGGGGACTTCATAGGGAAGAAAGCGATAAAACGGTTCCGGGAACACGCCGATCAGGATACACAGTGCGGCGAACACAAGCATCGCGGCACCCATGTTCCACGGAGCGTCTTTCGGGCGCAGGCCAGAGTCTTTCTGGAAGAAAACGAACCAGGGGAACTTGATGCCGGCATGCAGGAACACACCCGCCGACGCGGCCGCGAGCATCAGGTAGACGAAGGCGAGACCTTCGTTCGCCGCGGCCTGGGAGATCATCGTTTTGGTAGTGAAGCCCGACGTTAGCGGGAAGCCTGAAATCGCGAGAGCGCCAATGATGCCGCAGACGGCTGTGAGCGGCATCGTTCGGAAGAGCCCGCCAAGTTCGGTACATTTGTTCAAGCCCGTTCGATAGACGACGACGCCAGCGCTCATGAACAAGAGCGCCTTGTAAATAATGTGTGCGAACGCGTGCGCCGCTGCGCCGTTGATTGCCATCTCGGTCCCGATGCCGATCGCGCAGACCATGAAGCCCACCTGGTTGACGACGGAATAGGCGAGGATGCGGCGGATATCGTTCTCGAGCAGCGCGTAGATAATGCCGTACATGACCATGTAGAGGCCAATGCCGACCAGTACGGGTTCTCCGGGGAAAAGCAGGATCAGCGCAAGAACGGCGGTCTTGGTCGTAAACGCCGAGAGGAAAACCGAGCCGGTCGGCGTCGACTCGGGGTAAGAGTCGGCGAGCCAGGCCGATACGGGCGGCGCGGCCGTGTTGACGAGGATACCGATCAGGATCATCCAGGTGTCGAAGTTGCTTGCGAGCAACGGCTGAATCTGCACGGATCCCGTGTGCACAACGACGCCTTCGATGCCAACCTTGAGGATGACACCGCCCAAGAGGTGCATGATTGCGTAACGAATGCCTGCGCGCCGCGCTGCCGGCGTGCCGCCGCACCAGACGACGACGGTCGAAAACAGCGCCATGAATTCCCAGAACAGGAACAGCGTAATCAGGTCGCCCGCGAAGCAGACGCCGATTGCGCCGGCCGCGTAGGCGTAAGCGGCGGCAAGCTCCCACCACTTTGCGGTGCGATAGGCGAAGAGCCCGCCTATGAGAACCATGATTGCAAAGATCGTTGCGAACAGCCGGCGTACGGCGCTGCCTTCGACGACCTCGAGGCGGTAATCGAGGAAGGGGACAGTCGCGTTTGCGCCATCCGGCACTTGCCAGATCATCCACAGCGTGATCAGCGGAGCCGCGAACAGCACGATCGTCCGCAGCACGCCTTTCAGCGGGCCGATCAGCGCCGCGGCGACAATCAGAACGACGGCTGGTGGCAGCAATTCAGTCATCGTCGGCCCCGGCGTAGTAGTCGGTGCTACGTTTCAGCAGCGGGCCCAGGAGCTTTGCGATGACCACCATTAACACGCAGGCGAGGAAACCGAACGCGGCGCCGAAGCCGAACCAGGCGTCGACGACGAAGTAGCCCTTTACCTTGATCGCGAGCTGAAGCAGTACGGTCAAGGCGAGGACGATGGCGAATCCCTGCCAGAGGCGGCGAATCGTGCCCGGTCGCACGAGCCAGTGATCGGATGACTTGCTCATTGCATTGCGCTCATTAGCTGGCGCTCGAGCTCGAGCGCGGGGGCGTTGAAGAAGAAGAACAGGATCGTGAGCAGAGCCGTAATGCTCAGCGCGAGAACGGCGGCAAACGGTGCTTCACCGTGATCCTCTGGAGGCGTCACGTTTTCCTGCCTGAACCAGGCCATGTACACGATAGGAAGAAAATACGCGGCGTTGAGCGTCGTCGACAGGATGATCGTCGCGAGCGCGATGTAGTTGTCGGCCTGGAAGGCGCCCGCGAGGATGTACCATTTGGATACGAAGCCGCCGGTGGGCGGCACGCCGATCATGCTGAGCGCGCCGATCGTAAAGGCTGCCATCGTCCACGGCATGCGGCGGCCGATGCCCCTGAGCTGGTGCAGCTCGGTCTTCTTTGACGCGACGTAAATCGCGCCCGCGGCGAAGAACAACGTGATCTTGCCGAACGCGTGGGCGACGATGTGGATGGCGGCGCCGATTTCGGCGAGCGGCTTGAGTATCGCTGCGGCCATGACGACGTACGACAGCTGCGCGATCGTCGAGTACGCGAGCATGCGTTTGAGGTTGGTCTGTCGAAGTGCCACGACACTACCGGCGATGATCGTGAAGGCGGCGGCGTAGAACATGAAATCGCTGGACGGTTCGCCGAACAGGAATTCGACGCCGAATACGTAGACGATCAGCTTCGTGATCGTGAATACACCGGCCTTGACGACGGCAACGGCGTGCAGCAGCGCGCTGACCGGCGTCGGTGCCACCATGGCAGCCGGGAGCCAGCGGTGCACGGGCATTACCGCCGCCTTACCAACGCCAAAAACGAACAGGAACAGCAGCAGGCCAACGGCCGGCCCACCGAGTTTTCCGTCGAGTATGCCGCCGGGCGAAAAGGTGCCTGTACCGGCAGCCGCGTAGGTCCAGACGACGGCCGGGAGAAACAGTGCGATCGAAGTGGTGAGCAGCACGCCGAGGTAGACACGCGCAGACCGGACCGTGTCGCGATCGCCTTTGTGCGCGACCAGTGGATAGGTCGATAGCGTCAGAACCTCGTAAAACAGGAACAGCGTGAACAGATTCGCCGCGAACGCGATGCCGATCGCAGCGAACAGCGCGATAGCGAAAAAGGCATAGAAACGCGTCTGGTGTTTCTCGTTGTTGCCGCGCATGTAGCCAATCGAGTAGATCGAGTTGACGATCCACAGCATCGACGCGAGCGCGGCGAACAGCATGCCAAGGGGCTCGATCGAGAAGGCGAGTTCGATGCCGGGTACAACTTGGCCGACGACGAGTTCAGGGCGGTTTCCGTCAAGGACCCTCGGGGCAATGCTCCAGACGCTGATCGCAAGCAGGCCCGCCGTGGTCAGCGTAACCGCCTCACGCAGGTTGTCGTTCACGCGCCCGGCGAGCGCGATACCGAACGCGCCTGCAAGCGGCAGCAGGAGCGACAGCGCGATGAGGTCGGAGCCGCTCACAGCACGTGTGCCAGCAGAATGTCGGCGGCGAGCCGCGACAGGGTTACCGGAACGTCGGGACGGATGCCGAAGTAGATGTTGAGAATGGCGACGAGCCAAAGAACGGCGAGAAGCGCTACCGGTGCCTCACGTACACCAGGGTCTTCGCTGTCTTCACTCGCACTCGCTATTTCGACGAAGCGCCATACGTAAACGACGGCCATCAGGGAACCCGCCACGATCACGACAAGGGCGACAAGTCCGAGGGCGCCCTGGTCGAGGGTTGCCGCAACGAGGTACCACTTGCTGATGAATCCGGCCGTTCCCGGGATACCGATCAGGCTGAGTCCACAGATCACAAAGGCCCCGAAGGTCCATGGCATGCGCCGGGCAACGCCTGTCAGGCTCTTGAAGTCGAGTCCGTTGCCGGCCATTGCGAAGCCGGCGACCGCAAGAAACAATCCACCCTTGGCCAGTGCGTGATTGAACATGTGCAGGATGCCGCCGGTCAGCCCGGACACGGTTACGAGACTTGCGCCGAGAAGAATGTAGCCCACCTGCGCAACCGAAGAGAAAGCCAGTAATCGCTTCAGGTGGGTTTCGAAGACGGCAACGCCCGATGCGATCAGAATTCCGAGCAACGCAAGCGGCAGCAGGAACAGCGCGAACTGTATATCGTGCGCCGCGAGATTGCCCTGGAATACGAAGAAGTCGAATCGCAGCAGCACGTACAGCGCAACCTTCGTGCCACAGGCCGCAAGGAAAGCTGTCACCGCGTTCGGCGCATAGCAATACGCATTTGGAAGCCAGACGTGCAGCGGGAACACGGCCGCCTTGAGCGCAAGACCTACCGTAATGAAACCAGCGGCGACAAGAATCGGATCCATGTCGGTCACATTGCCAATGCGGGCCTCCATGTCCTCGAGGTTGAGCGTGCCCGTCATCATGTAGATGAGACCGACGCCGATGAGGTAGAAGGTTGCTCCGATCGTGCCCATCGTCAGGTACTTGAAGACGGCCGGCAACGCGCGCCGGTCGGGGCCGCCGGCAATGATGATGTAGCTCGCGAGCGACGAGATCTCCATGAACACGAAGATGTTGAACGCATCGGCGGAGACGGCGATACCCGCGAGGCCCGTGAGTGCCAGCAGCCACGACGAATAGAACAGCGGCTGCCTGTCGCCATCGACATCGTCGTCGACACTGCGTCGGCCGGCGATGAGTGTCAGCGTCGATGCGCCGGTGACGAGCAGTACGATGAGCGCACCGAAGGCATCGATGGAAAGTGCAATGCCGTAAGGCGCCGGCCACGAGCCCATCTCGTAGGTATAGGTCGTACCGTCGAGTACACCGATTGCGATTACGACCGCGATTGCGAACGACAGTGCGCTGGCCGCGGTAGTGGCTGCCCAGGCGGTGCCGCGTGGGCGGAGCAGCACCACGAGAGGCGCGGTCAACAGCGGCACTACGATCAGCAGTGCCGGCAGCTGAGCGGCAAGGTTCACTGACGGTGGTCCAGTTCGAGGATTTCGCCTTCCTCGATTGTCCCGTAGGATTCCTTGATGCGCACGACGATCGCGAGGCCGAGCGCCGTCATCGATACGCCGACGACGATAGCCGTCAGGATCAGTACCTGAGGCAGCGGGTTGGAGTAGAGCTGATCGGTTACGCCTGCCTGAATGATCGGTGCTGTGCCGCCTTCGACCTTGTCCATCGTGATGTACATCAGGAAGACGGCGGACTGAAAGATCGCGAGGCCGAGTAGTTTCTTGATCAGGTTGCGCTTCGAGATGACCGCATAGAAGCCGATCACGAGTACGATCGCGAATACCCAGTAATTGAAGTAGCCGAGCAATTCCATCAGGTCGTCCCGCGCGCGGCGAAACAATGGAAGATCGACAACAGCGCACCGCAGACCGTAATGCCGACACCGGCCTCGATCAGGATGATCCCAATCTGCTGCGCAATCACCGGGTCGCTGGCCAGCACCGAGTAGTCGAGGAAGTTGCCTCCGAGCGCAATACCGGCGACGCCAACGAGGCCGTAGAGCATCGCGCCGCCGACGATCATGCCTTGCAGAGCGGAGCGTGGTAGTGCGTGCAGTGCCGCCGACTCGCCCTCGAGCAGCGCGTACAGAATGATACCCGTCGCGATGATCGCGCCGGCCTGGAAGCCGCCGCCGGGCCCGTATTCACCGTGGAACTGGACGTAGAGTCCGAACAGGACGATGAACGGCACGAGCAGCTTGCCGACGACCTTCGGAATCAGGTGATGCCTGAGGCCCTCGGAGTCGGCGTCGCGCATGAGTCCGCGGTCCAGGCCCTGTCCGCCGCTCAACACGAAGAGCACGCCAATACTCGCCGCGAACACAACGAAAACCTCGCCGAGCGTGTCATAAGCCCGGAACGTTCCGAGAACGGCTGTTACGACGTTCGGGATTCCGATCAACTCGGGCGTTTGCTCGAGGTACCACGGCGCGACGTGCTGGTGAACGGGCGCATCCGGATCGCCGAGTCGTGGCTTGTCGAAGGTCGCCCAGATCATGACCGCGGCGAGGACTGTGACGACGCTGAGCGCGGCGAGCCTTCCCTTGGTCTGGCTTTGTTCGAGTTCTGCCGTGAGCGCAAGTGCGCTGAGGAACAGCACCGTCGTAATTCCTGCGCCGATTGCGGCTTCCGTGAGTGCCACGTCGGCGGCATCGAGAATGAAGAAGTTTGCAGCCATGAGCAGGCTGAAAATCGCCATGAGCATGACGGCCACGAACAGGTTTTTCGTTCGCACGACCGCGAGTGCCGTAATGACGAGTAGCGTCAGAAGGAATACGCCGAAGATTACGACGATGGCGTTCTCGGCACTCACGTGTTGCCCTCATCTTCCCCGGGTGGCGTTTTCATCAGTGCGCCGGGCAACATGCCCGAGAGCAGGGCGGCGTTGGCGATGGCGTATGACGCCGTCGGGCCGGTCAGCAGCAGAAAAATCAGAATAGCCAGCAGTTTGACCGTTGCGAGCGACAAACCGGCCTGCAGCATGATGCCGGCCAGGACGAGGATCGAGGCCATCGTATCGGTCAGGCTCGCCGCATGCATGCGCGTGTAGATGTTCGGCAGGCGCAGCGCGCCGATACCGCCGAGCAGCACGAACACGCCGCCCGTCGTCATCATGGCCCAGCTCAGGATGTCGATAGCCAGCGTCACTCAGGTGTCCTCACCGGCAGCGTTCGATTCGGCGCGGTTCTGAAAGAACTGCAATACGGCCAGCACACCGACGAAGTTGATCAGGGCGTATGTCAGTGCAAGGTCCAGAAAATCCGGGCGGCCGTAGAGAAACGCAATCACCGACAGCAGGAGCACGGTCTTGGTGCCGAAAACGTTGGCCGCGAGAACACGGTCATACACGCTCGGCCCGAGGATTGCGCGGGCGAGCGCAAGCCCCATCGTGACGAGAATCGCGATTGAGACGGCATAGTACACAGCTAGTTCTCGGTCACGGCGGCGATGCGGCGGTCGAGCTCACCACTGCCGAGATCGCGAGCACTCTCTTTGGTCAGACAGTGCACGGTGACGCTGTCCTCGTGCACGTCGAGCGTCACGGTCCCTGGCGACAGCGTAATCGAGTTGCCGAGGATGGCCTGCCCGACGGGCCCTTTACAGCGCGTATCGAAGCGAACGACTGACGGGCTGATCGGGAGTTTCGGATCGAGTATGACGCGGGCGACGTCGATACTCGACTTGACGATTTCGATTAGCAGCCAGCCCCAGAGGCGTGGCAGGCGCACGACTGTTGCGAACGGCGACGGCTCGGCGAACGCGCCAATCCGATGCGCGAGCCAGAGGCACAGCGCGACGGAGAAGCCGCCGAGGCCCAGGAGCAGTGCCTTGTAGAGCCCTGACCAGAGCAGCCAGGCTGCAGCGAGGATCAGCGCGAGCAGAAGCACGCGCGAGAGGTACTGAGCGGTCGGTTTCGACATGCGCGACGGGATCCTTCGGTCAGACCGGAACGTTATACAGGAACTAAGTGACGAAAAACATTTCGTGTATTATGATTCGCGTAATACGTTACTTACAACTGCGGTGAGCAATCATGGCGGATTCACAGTGGACCCTGTTGAGCAACCATGCGCACGTGCTCGTGTGCCTGGCAGAAGACGAAATGATGCGCTTGAAAGACGTTGCCGTTCGCGTCGGCATCACTGAGCGAGCCGTGCAGCGCATCGTCGCCGAGCTCGAGGCGGCGGAATACCTGAGCCGCCTGCGCGAAGGCCGGCGCAACCGCTATCGCATTGATGGCAGCCAGCCGCTTCGGCATCCGCTCGAGCAGGCGCACACGGTTGGCGAACTCATCGAGGCCGTCAGCGGCCACACCCTGGGCTAGGTAGCAAGCTCACGCGTCAGCGCGTCGGCCAGGAAGTCGAACACGCGACGAACCCGGGGGCTGGTTCGAAGCTCACGGTGCACGACGAGCCACACCTCGGCGACGAAGGGGTCGAGGTTGGGCAACGCCCGTTCCACCTTCGGCTCCGCATCGCCAATCTCCTCGGGCATGACGCCAATCGCCGCGCCCTGTTTGACGAACTCCCATTGCACGAGGTGATTCTCAGAGATCAGCGGGAATTGCTCTTGCGACAGCTCGAGGCCGAATGTATCGCGATAGGCGTTGATCAGCAGGTCGGTCCGGTCGAAGCCGACAAAGTCGGCTTTCGCGAGCGCTTCCGGCGTTGTCGGGTTCCCGAGCCTCGCCAGGTAGTCCCGAGCACCGTAGAGCCTCGCCTTGGGATTGCCGAGCTTGCGGGCGATCAGGTCGGCCTGGTTCGGCCGAAACGAACGGACTGCAATGTCGGCTTCGCGACGCTTGAGGTCGCTCGTGCTGTTGGATGCGATGACCTCGATATCGATGCCGGGCTCGGCGAGCCTGAGTTCATGGAGAATAGGCGGCAGCGTATAGGCAGCCGTCACCTCGACGGCGGAGATACAGATAGATCCCTCGATCGATTGCGAACGCCCCGTGGCGGCCAGCGACAGCTGGCTCGCCGCGTGACCCATGTTTCGCACATGCTCGACGAGTTCGATGCCCACCGGCGTGAGCTCCAGGCCCTTGCCGACGCGTTCGAACAGGGCCACACCGAGTTCGTCCTCCAGGCCGGACACCTGCCGGCCCAGCGTTGGCTGCGTCATGCCGAGTGCCCGGGCCGCGGCCGACAGCGAGCCCTCTTCGGCGGTAACGAGAAAGGCACGCGCGCGGTTCCAGTCAAAACGAACGGATCGCCAATCCATACAAATCTGAATATCTGAGAATCAAGAATAGGTATTTTACATTCGATAACGTATGAATAGTATGGCGCGCCATGGGATCGGGAGAGCAGAGATGATCAAGCACGCGGCGCTCGGCGTCTGCGCCATACTGGCCTTCGGCACGACCCAACTCTTCGCGACGAGCGATGAGATTGCTGAGATCTGCGACGTCGTCACGAAGTATCTCGACGGCACGGCAGAAGGGCGGCCCGATCTCGTCGGGGAAGCCTTCCTGCCAAGCCTCGAGGTGCAATACCTGGGCGAGGGGGATCGACTGATGCGCCGCGCCGGGCCCGACTATATTCAACGTATCGAACCTGGCGTGGCCGTGCCGCGTAAAGGCCGGATTGTAAGCATCGACGCGACCGACAAGTCCGCAATGGTCAAGGCCGAGATTCACTGGAACGGCAGGCTCTATACCGACTACATGCTGCTCCTCAAAGTCGAGGGCGAGTGGCGTATTGCGAACAAGGTCGCAACCTGGATAGAGAGGTAATCTTATGGAAGCTGGAGCAACGATGAAAAACTATGACCGATTCTGGGATCGGATTGCCGAGCGCTACGCGAAGAAGCCTGTGGCTGACGAAGCGGCCTACGAGAAAAAGCTCGAGGTCACGCGTCGCTATCTGGATCCCGAGGCAAGCGTGCTCGAGATCGGCTGCGGCACAGGGTCGACGGCGCTCGTGCATGCGCCGAAGGTCGCCCACGTGCGCGCAACCGATATTTCAGCCGAGATGATTCGGATTGCGAAGGAGAAGGCGGCCAGGGCGGGTATTGCGAACGTCGACTTCGAGCAGGCAGCCGTCGAGGATATCGACGTTGCCGACGCCAGCGTCGACGTCGTGCTGGCATTGAGCCTCTTGCATCTGCTCGAGGATTGGGAAGCAGCAATCGCTAATATTCACGCGATGCTCAAACCGGGCGGCACGTTCGTGTCGAGCACCGTGTGTCTCGGCG
>JAAUXX010011596.1_pt1 | contig 16313 bp, 23 predicted proteins | sample 7278111 | NCBI WGS metagenome assembly JAAUXX01 (sample SAMN14350116, study PRJNA611818) | marine sediment metagenome | isolation source: surface marine sediment (1.8m) | place: French Polynesia: Moorea | collected 2018-08
TGTTTGTGATTGTGGTATCCCCATTTTAGATAGGGATTATGCAGCCTCATTGAACATCCTTAAAAAAGCTACCCAAGGGCATTGGGGAAGCTGGTCTGAACAATTAGACATAAACGCTTGGGGAGATTCGACCTCTATTCTGGTTGGTAGTAATACCTGTCAGGGTAAGTCGAATCGCTGAACCAATGAATCCCTCGAATTTATTTGTAGGGAGTGTCAATACCCTAGCCCTCACTGTGGGAAACCTAAACAGATATGAAAGAAGCCTATCGGTGATGGGCTCAGCCAATATGAATACGATCGAACACATCCCAGAAATAATTCCAATCCCAACTCTACTGAAAGGCTCCTCAAAGTGTGATGGCATTATTGAAGTGATTTGCTTTAACATCCATACACCGATAATTAAAAGAATCAGAACTATAAGAGTCATTAAGAACACCAAACCTATCAACTTCACTATTTTCATAAAGCACCGCTCCTTTCTTTCCGTATAACCTATTATGCACTCTCAAGACCCCTCCCCCTTGGACTGAATCCTTCACCCCTCTTCTCCCTCGCATTCGTCGAACCATTGCTTAGCTCGTTCAACTTGATATTATCCCACTTGATGGCTTGCACTCGAATGGGTGGACTAGAAGGCTTTGCCCGATCGATAATCATTGGTAGCATGCCAATAGTAATAAACCCTATACTTCCTATGACGAACTTTGCTTCTGATGAGGAACCACCCCAAATTCGCGCTGCAAGCCTATATTTTTGACAGCCTCAAGGAGGTTTAAGAAGCTCATTAGAAATGCTCGACAGAGCACAGTGATTAATCGGAAGAAGGCGATTTACCGCTAAGACCACGAAACCTAGCTACAAGGTTAGAGACGATCGACTGATACAGGAACTCACCTAACAGAAGAAAAGCAGCAGGCCGTTATATCTGCTGCTGAGTTGAAACCACAAAGAATGCTCAATAGAGCTTATAGTAGTTTACACTATTACAAGACTCGACACCCTTCTTTTCAAGTGTGAAACCTAATGGATGAAGTGAAGGAGCTCAGCAAAGCTGCTTTTATTTACTCTCAGATTCTTCAGGGCCTTAGACTGAATCTGCCGCACTCGCTCTCGACCAACTCCAAGAGCATTTCCCACTGCTTGTAAGGTCCATGGCTGACCATCGTAAAATCCAAAACGATACTCCAGCACCCTCTTTTCTCTTGGAGTTAAGAGGGAATTGAGTGTCCTCTCCATCTCTTCTGATAAAACCCTCATTTCAAAACTTGCCTCGATCGATCTGGAATCTTCAATAAGATCGCCAAGCTCGCTTTCTCCTTCCTCTCCAATGGGGACATTGAGGGACCCGATAGGTTGAGTATCTTGCAAAATCTTCCGCACCTTACCAACCTCGATTTCTGCTTCTTTAGCTACTTCAAAGAGGCTAGGTTTTCTCCCCGATTTTCGACTCAAGCTCTCTTGGACCTTTCTAATCTTTGAGCCCTTTTCACCTATGTGGACGGGCAATCTGACCGCCCTGCTATTGGCTATCGCTCTCGTCATGCCTTGCCGAATCCACCAATAGATATAGGTCGATAACTTGTTCCCTTTTGTCGGATCAAACTTCAGAACACCCCGCTCGAGCCCCAGGTTCCCTTCCTGAATCAAGTCGGCAAGGGGTAGCTGAGTCTGGTATTTCTTCGCTATAAAAACTACCAGTCTAAGATTGGCTTCTATCATTCGCTCCTTCGCCTTCTTACCTCGATCGATAATCCTACTGAGGTCTATTTCCCTCATCCCGAGAAGAAAGGCCCATTCCTGGAACACCATTTCTTCCTGAGCCTCTTCCTCAGCCTTCTCTTTTGCCTGAAGAGCCTCCATCATTTTCTGGACTTCTTTTCCGAGCAAAATCTCCTCCTCATCGGAGAGTAAGGGAATCTTCCCAATAGTTCGTAGGTAGTCCCCTATTGAATCATTTACATTATCATTAGCTAAAACCATAGTTCTATTTTTTTGCTATTGTTCTGTATTATATTCTCAATTTTTCCTTATGCAACTTCCCCAATACCTTTGTATTTTTCGATACTTATGACCCTATTCGATATAATCTCGAAGTCCGGCCAGACTACTCTCACTTTGCTTCAACCTTTTTAATGCACGCATCTCGATCTGCCTGACTATCGCTGGGCTAACATCTACAACCTCTCCAATTCGCTTCCGCGTCCAAGATGTCCCGTCTACGAAACCAAAGCGGTAGCGCACTACTAGTCTTTGTTTGGGCGTGAGGACCTTATCTAAAACCCTGCCTAAATCGTCTGAAAGAGTTTCGATCGGCTCTGCATTTTCATACATGAATTCTACACGCTCATGCTTTGTCTCTTGATCCACCAAAAGGTTGAGCGATTGTATCGGTCTAATTTCATTGAGTACCTCTTGCAAACGAGACACCTCGATCGAAATATCTTCAGCTACTTCAGATAGGCTAGGGTTTCTACCCAGGTTTATTAGTTTCCGTTCAGCCTTTTTTGCTTTGGAATAGACATTATACACATGACTTGGGAGCCTGATAGCCCTGCTCTGGCTATTGATAGCCTTGATAATGGCTTGTCTTATCCAGTAGTAAATGTACGTAGATAGCTTGCATCCCCTTGTTGCATCGAATCTTATCACTGCTTTTGACAACCCAATACTCCCTTCTTGAATTAAGTCCTGCAACGGGAGATGCTTTTGGTACTTTTTCGCGATCGAAATCACCAACCTAAGATTGGCTTCTATCATCCGTTTTTTTGCACTTCTACCTTGGGACAAGACCAGTTCTAATTTCTCACGATCTATATTCAGCATAGATGCCCATTCGTCAGGCTCGATCTCTCTATTTCCCTCTTCTTCTAATCTCGTCTTTAATTTCAGAGCCACGACCATCTCCCGCACTTTTCTTCCCAACACTATAACCTCCTCATCAGAGAGTAAGGGAATCTTTCTAACCTCTCGAAGATAGTCACCTATTGAATCCGTTCCCTTGGCTAAAACCATACCTATATCCTTTCCTTTCATTGGAACCCAGAAAATGAATTACCGTATCGATCGATCACCAAGCTTATTGTAGACCCGGAACATTTTTATTTTTTATCTGTGCTCGATAGAGCCATATTCAGTGACTTTTTCTTACGGTTAATCGCACGTTTGAATCAGGAACATTAACGATGTCGTATAGGTTTACCCCTTCAGATGAACCTCTGCATTGATCAACCTCGTAGAGATCGATCTCCTCAAAATCAGACTGCTTTTGGCTAAACGACTACCATTCTTATCTCAAATACACAAAATCAGTACGTGCATATTTACAATTGCAATCATATTGCTCCATAAGGCTTTCTCTCAAACTTATCCTACACTCCTTACGGCTCGACATAGCAAAGATTCTCAGCAGAGGCGTCGGTATTGACTAAATAGAAAAACAAGAGAATAGTCTCTTGTTAGAAGGAGCAGAGTGATACATCACAATATGCTGGACAGAGCACAAACCATATTGTACCAGGACAACCACTTTACAAATCAAACTACTACCACTTCATCGAAAGATTTAGGCAAATATTGATTAACCTATTTCCCATTAATAGCGGCATTCTCACTAGGCTATACTCAAATATACTTACCTAAATATCTTGTGCTATACTGTCGCTAGTAAACCTTTCACTCAATAGCAGATGAATTTTAATATTTCTAGTAATGACATTATTACTGCCATCCCAAACATTCTCAAATTGAGAAAAGAGGCTAATCTCACACAACTTGAGCTCTCTCAAATAATTGGTGTAACAGAGGCTTCTATTCAAAATTGGGAAAAGGGACGAGCTGGACTCAAGCACATCGAACGTGTCATTGCTCTATGCAGGGCACTAAATTGTGAAGCCCAAGATCTAGTGACTTACCCCAGCAATACTAGTCAGCCTTAAAAATGGAGGTATGCACAGGGAAGGTCCTCTTTTTTCAAAACTAAACCATTAGTAAAACTAGGAATCATGACAAGTAACAGAACAATTATCACCGGCTCAGGATGCAACTATAACGAAACAATAGAAGGGGACTACTACGAGAATAGTATTTTTAAACATTCAAGAAAGGACTTATCAACTCAAAATACCAGTGTAAACACAACTTTGACCTCAGATACAAACATTGCTGATATTATGGAGGAACTAAACACAGTAGAGGCTTGTGTGACCTTGCTATCCGACGAAGCGCAGAAGAATAAGTGTCTTAAAGCTATTCGATCAATTAAAAGAATCATTCGGGCATATAATTAATACACATTCGGGTATATTCTCTAATGCTTATCGGTGCTAAATAGAGCCATATTTAGTCACTTTTTTCGTTGAGAACAGGCGCCATAATATCCGCCTCTTTTTTTCTCATTCTATGGCAAAGCCTTCGAACTATAATATTGAGGAGAGGGAACTTAGGTAAAAAAAAAAGATGTCACAATCAGTCTTATCAAAGCAACAGATCCGAGCGCTCATCGCCACAGCCAAGAACGATCGAGTAAAGCTCCAGTACGAAGAGATTCTCGCCAAACTTGAAAAAGATGAGCATGGCGCTGCGCGATCTGCCAAAGCCAATTCTCTGTCGCGATCGAAGACATCACTCGATTCAGGCTTTACAGAAATCAACCCGGATTACAAATCAGGGCAAGAGATCCTTCCAATTCGATCGACCCCCTCCTTAAAGGGACCTCCACAAAAGCCCCCCTCCAAGATCAAAGATAGGAATCGGAAGAAGAGGGTCAAAGAGAACTCGGACTTACTATTTAAGGCAGTCGGCTTAATTAAAGGGACGATTGAAATGGATGAAGGGATATTTATCCAAATCGGTGAACAACGATTTCAGATAGTTCATGAAAAGAACACCCAACCCAGGACCTTCACCGCGCTCTTTAACGATGTACGTAACAATCCCGGTGCTGACTTTCTTCTTTTTTGCTATCCTAAACCCATTTATGCCCAGAATGGGAAAATAGAGACCATCAAGTTCATTCCAATCCACTTCAAAAAGGATGATGGAACGCCTATGGAACACGATCTAGAACCCTTCGAGTTTCTTCTATCAGGCTTCTGGGACAAACTATCCAACCAGGAAGAGGTTATTTCTGTCTTTAGAAATAGAAATGAGAACCTGTTCGAGTCCCTCAAAAAAATGAACCCCGAAGAACAAAAACAATACACTAAGCCTAGATATCTACCGGTTAACTGGGGACAGCCTCCCGTCCCCCCTTATGAACACGAAAAGCAAAATAAACAATACTTTGTCGAGGTTCTAGCAAGCTTCGATCCCCTGACGATGAAATTCCAAATTAGTCAGACAAGTACTGAACCAACTACTGAATCCCCTCTTCGTCAAAGATATCTAAGAACCCCCATAGCGAAAAAGAAAAAAGGAGGGAAGGACAACAAAGGTAAGAGATCACAAACGAAGGTTTCTCGATCGAATGTTAGATCAGAACGGAATCTTTCATCAAAGACGAAAAAAAGACCCAGAATCTCAAGCAAATAAAGGAATAATTATTGGCAGTAAATAGTTTTTTTCCAAATAATTGATGCAAACTAGAAGATGCGATCGATAGGAGAGTGCCAACACACTGAAGTCGGAAAAATAAGACAGAGAAGAAAGAACGAGTACCAATTCCATGATACCGTCCTTTTATGAGTCAACCTTTTTGTTCACTATTCTGCCCTTGACTTCTATCGATCGCTTTTGTTTCAAGATAACTCAAAATAGTAGCCAGTCTGTTGAAAGCAACCATCATAGCAATTCGATACTCTCGATACTCCTCATCAGTCTTTGGAGGTCTAACCTCGACCTGAGATAGAAAAACTGGAAACTCAATATTACAAGCCTCAGAAACTGAGTTTTCGTGACTCTCGCCTATAACAGCCTTAGCGACTATTTTTGGAACCTCCGCTGCTAGCAGCGCATTCAGAACACGCTCCTTCAGATTTGCAATATCAGATATCGTCAATGCACCAATTTCCCGACTCTTACTCTCCATTCATAACCTAACAGCTATTTGATATAGGAAATATTAAATTTGTAAATACCAAATAACTCAATTCTCTGAAAGATTAAAGAGTATCACTAATATAGTTCTCTCTCAATCTCTCTGCATAATCAAGAGCCCTGTTCTCAGAAATACCTTGTTCGGCAGCACCAATTATAAGATCTATGAACTCTTTGAACTCTGGCTCGTTTACATGACCAAATTCCCCGATCACTAATCGTTTATAATCACACGCGAAATTAAAGGTCAAATTAGGTTCTGCCTCCGATATGTCTTCCCTCTGATTTTGAATATCCCTTCTTCGTTTCTCAAAGTCGATATTCTATTTGGAGCACCTATAAAAATATACAACTCTTGTAACGACCGATTGATAATCGTAATCACGTCAAAAAGGCTCCAAAAGAAATGGCTGTAATACCTAGCGAGTCACAAGTATACTACCCATAGTAAAGGGTTTAGCTACAATTGATGCTATTACAGTATCAAAGCCTCAAACTATCGTTCCCTCAGATCTAAGGAATCGATCACAAACAAAAAGACAAAGGTTCGCCGATTTTAGTCGGACAGAGGGTCTCCAGGAAAAAGCAACAAAATGGCTGAAACTCCTTCGAGGTAATATTCTTAAAGTCTCCAGGAAGAGAGAAATAATACTTTGCGAGTCACAGGTGTACCACTGCTTTTCCTATATTGTACCTTTCTCTGATTTCACAAGGTTCATAGCTTTTTTATTATCCTTCTATTTCTGCCGCTTGAAACCTCAGTATTCCAATCCATTAGCCTGTCGGGTTTTCATCATTCCCCCAACTGAATCAAGTAGTAAACTACCTCGAATTCCAGGTAGTTTGTTTGATGGTGTTACACTATCAGACAAGATAGTTGGAGGGTGTCCCAAATACGAAGTTAAAAGCCTCAAACACCTCATGAACATTACTCTATAGAGTGTCCCAAATAGCTAGAGTAGCACTCTTGACGTATACGGGAATTCCCGTTGACCAAATAGAAATAAGGTGGTAACACGGTGAAACTCTTCTGTATTAATGCTTTCAGGGACTATTCTATGAAAGTGGCAACCCAGCGAAAGATAATGACCCACCCAAGGTGGATGGCTGTTACAGCCCTTATGAAAATGCCACTTCTCAATAATATGAAAGTATCACTAACTATGAGTTTCTCCCTTATGCATGCAATTATTCTCCCCTCACCCAAAGATCCTATTCCATCCACCTCCTTCTCCCCTTATTCCCAACTTAAAGGAATAATCAAGAAGTCCCCACACAGCATATCAAACCGTTACAGGATCGATTGATAACGTTACAGATTCATAAAGTAATCACCTTCTAAGCCCTGTTAGTGCTTGACTTAAGCTAACAGAGTATGCCTAAAGTAACCACGTCCAAAACGCTCCAAAAGAAATGACTGTAATACCTAGCGAGTCACACGCATACTACCCGTGTAAGGGGATTGGCTTCCACTGATGGTGTTACAGTATCAAAGCATCAGACTATCGTTCCCTCAGATCTGAGGAAGCGATCCTATAAAAACACAAAGGATAGTCAAAGCTCTGTTCGGTATCGAATTCGGCAGATAAAATAGGAAAGTGCTAGGTCAGTCAGTACAGGGCAATTCGCGTATCCCTAATCGGAATTCAAGGTGGTAACACGGTTAAACATTTGTATATCAATACCTTTGAAGATTATTCTCTGAAACTGGTAAGTCGGTATTAGGAACAGTGGTAGCACGTACAAATGCTTACTCTGTCTAGTTTTTACCGAATCAACTCCAAAAGTGATCAGCGAAGCTGGCAGGCAGAGCCTGATCGCACGACCAAAAGGAACCAAGGAGGAAGGTGGATGGTTCTTAATCCTAACTCCCCATTTTTCGGCGTTCTCGGTATTATATATCCCTAAACCCGAAATTCCTTTTCCATCCCACCACCAAGTTTATGTTGCCTGTCTGGGACTGCCGTTTTAAACCGCAGTCCCCCAAAAGCTTGCTCTGTTTGCTTTTGATACTTTCTAAGTGTTTCCATAAATTTTATGCTCAATCCTAGTTCGATCGATGAGTATTCTAGAATCATTTCCTGAAAAGACCGTGAAATCTGAAAACGATATCAAAGAAGCTGAATGATAACTGAACAACCCACGGTTTCAGCTAACAGAACAGACAAAGCAAACATTCAACCCACCTGGTTCGATCGACCGACACTTGATCGTAAAAAGAATAAGGAAGCGTACAGACAGCTAACTTACTAAAACATACTTCTCTTCAATATCGACCCCCGTAGGATCTAGGTAAAAGTTTAGACACGTAGCAACCCAATCTGGGAATCACTCACGTAATTGGCTAAAAAAACACTGATAAGAGCCTCGCAAGAATCATAGTTATTATTATCGCCATTTGCTTCGCAAATTTCATATAACGAGACGAGAAGAGGAGAAGTACGCTATCGTCCTTATCCATAGCTTCCTCTAAATTGCTGACAACCTGGGAAATATTTATACTATCCATAACCACTTGAAGCTTCTCTCCATAGTTATGCAGCTAGAACCTAGTCTGTGCTCTATACTATAGAAAAAGCTACATATATACTGAGTACTACTGCAAAATCAGCTACTTACTGGTAGCAAAGAATATTTTTCCAAATAATTGATGCAAGCTAGGAGATGCGATCGATAGGAGAGTATCAACACATTGAAGCGGAAAAATAAGACAGAGAAAAAAGAACGAGTACCCATTCGATGATACTGTTCTTATTATGAATCAACCTTTTTGTCACCATTCTGTTCTTGACTTCCATCGGTCGCTTTAGATTCAAGTCGTTTCAAAACAGTAGCCAACCTGTCAAAAGCACCCATTTTAGCTATGTATATTTTTCGGGAGTCTTCAGGATTTCGACTACTTTGAAGCTCTTCTACAGAAAGCGGAAGAGCCACGTCGAGTACATCCACAATTGACAACTCCTCATCATCTTTTAATACAGCTTCAACAATTATCGCTGGGACCCCTGCCGCTAAGAGAGCATCCCGAACACGCTCCTTCAAATCTGTAACATCAGACATCGTCAATGCTCCAAATTCTCCATTCCTACATTTCATCTATAACCTACCAGCTATCTGCTATTACCAACATTAACTTTTTAGAAACATCACATAACTTTCGTACTCAAAAACTTATAGAGTATCACGAATATACTTCTGCCTCAATCTCTCAGCATACTCAATGGCTCTATCCTCAGACCCCCCTCCTTCAGCCGCATTCATAAGGAGATCTATAAACTCTCTAAACTCCGGCTCATTTATATGAACAAAGTCTTCTCTCACCAATCTCCTATAATCGCTTTCAAACTTAAATATCAGGTTAGGTACTAACTTCAAGCGTGCCTCTCTCTTGTTCTGAATATCTCTTCTTCGTTTACTAAAGTGTCGCCTAAATACTTCCTCAGAAAAAGCGTTTTGAGTATAGAACCTAAAAGCTTCTCTATCTGTTTTGATAATACGTCGACCATACTTGTCTAAATTAGACGGATCTGTAGTCGCTCTCAATGACTCCTCAGCTAACTCAAACAAGTTGATAATCTGCTCTTGATTCTTAAGCTCTTTTTCTCTCTGTCCCCTCCGAGCTTCAGGTGCTCTTTCGACTTCTCGATCGCTCTCTATTTCACCTGACTCGCCACGAGTAGCCAACCTCATATTATCCTTCTCCAACCGTTTTTTGTCGGAAAGGAGTTTCCATGTAGCATACACCCACCCTACAATAATCGCCAAAAACGGAAGTATTGAAGCCCATCCGGCGAATTCACCAAAACCATAACAAAGAGACCATAACTTAATCGGTTTACCACAAGTAACCACTTCAATCCCTGCTACAGTGTCTTCTACTAGATATTCCCTGTCTCTAATTCGCTCTCCTTCTATTCTGTTACTACTCACCGATAGCCAATCCGACAATACACTTCATTGCTATTCTATCCAACAGGAGATAAGGAAATCCCTTCTAATACTCTTATACCAAGAAAAGAAACTAGAGCATCGATCGAGGCTATTCTTGCCGATTTGTGTAGAATCTAGCTATCGATCGAGTTTACTGGCTATCCGAGGGGGCACGCGGATGGAAGAACAATATTTGCTCAACCCCTTAACCTACATAGGTTTAAGGCTGGCACAGCAAACTTTAAAGCCTTAATCAAGTTGAGCTAGTGCGCCCGATGGTCCGGTATCACTAAAAAAAAATACCATCCGCACTCCCCTATAAACTTACTGTGGGACAGGTGAGAGGGAGGGGAAGGTGGATGGAAGTGTAGGGAGGACAAGAAAGAACGAGTACCAATTCGATGATACCGTTCTTTTATGAATCAACCTTCTGCCCTTGACTTCCATCGATCGCTTTGGCTTCAAGGCGTTTTAAAATAGTAGCCAACCTGCCAAAAGCACCCATTTTAGCTATGTATATTTTCCGATAATTTTCAGCATTTTGACTAACTTGAAGCTCTGCTACAGAAAGTGGAAGATCAACGTCAAGTACATCCATAATTGACAACTCCTCATCATCCCTTATCACAGCTTCAACAATTATCGCTGGGACCCCTGCCGCTAGGAGAGCATCCCGAACACGCTCCTTCAAAACCGCAATATCAGACATCCTTAATTCTCCACTCTTATTCTCCATTTATAACCTACCAGCTATCTGATATTACCAACAATTAAATTGGATATATCAAAGAACTCAGGAAAACCCTCATAGAGTATCACCCAGATATTCCTCTCTCATTCGTTCTGCATATTTAATTGCCCTATCCTCTGTGATGCCTTGTTCAGCCGCATTCATAAGAAGATCTATAAACTCTCTGAACTCCGGCTCATTTATATGAACAAAGTCCTCAGTAACTAATCGCCTATAATCACGTTCAAACTGGAACGTCAGACTGGGCACTAACTTTAACCCCTCTTCCCTCTTATTCTGAATGTCCCTTCTTCGTTTACCGAAGTGACGCCTAAATACTTCTCCAGAAAAAGCGTTTTGAGTGTAACACCTAAAAGCTTCTCTATCAGCGCTTATTATGCATCGTCCGTATTCTTCCAAATCAGACGGATCTGTAGTCGATCTCAATGACTCCTCAGCCATCTCAAACATTTTGATGACTCGCTCTTGATTCTTAAGCTCTTTCTCCCTCAACTCCCTCCGATCTGACCCTTCCGACCTCCCTCCTCGATCGCTCTCTATTTCACCTGACTCGCCGCTTACTCTTCTAACCAACCGACTAACTTCCTTCTCTAATCGCTTCTTATCCCGATCGAGCTTCCAGGTCACACACATCCAGCCGATAAGAATTCCTACCATTGGAAGTATCGATGCCCAGCCTGCAAATTCACCAAAGCCGTAACATAGTGACCATAGTTTAATTGGCTTACCACAAGCAATTACCTCAATCCCTGCCACACTATCGTCTAGTCGATATTCCCTGTCCCTAATTCTTTCCCCTTCGATTTTGTTATTACTGCTCACCGATAGCCAATTCCGACAATATGTTTCCTTGCCATTCTAAACTAACAGGAGATAAGTATATTCCTTCTAAGATTCCTATAGCAAGATTGACAAGAGATCGAATTTCGATCGATGTTATTCTTACGGAGTTGTGTAGAATCTGGCTATCGATCGATCACGACTAGCCCTGCTCGATCGGGCGAAGCTTGGCAATGCGCGGTCTGATACGTAGGCTCGGAACAAGATCAAATTCGCTGTCTATCTTGCCGTCAAACTAGGAAGACCTCTGTTATAACCAAAACTCTCGGCTACTTCTTTTACAGTGAGGACTCCAACTCTCCCCTGCTGTTCTTCAGGTAATCGCTCCCGAATATATTCTGTAGCACACTCATCAGCTCCACAAGGAGCTACAAGGACTAAATAGGCTTCATTTAGCCCAAATGACTCTTTAGCTATCTGCAACAGAGACTTGCCAATACATGCTTCAACAAATCTCTGTTCGATAATCAGGCTATGAAATTGCATTATAACAATAGCTTTTCCATTAGTTCGATCGATTCTCTCATAAGACAAAATATCTGAAATCAGGTCTGGATACTTATTTTTTATTTCACCTGCTATCCTGTAACTTAACTTCTGCTTCTCATGAAGCCTAAAGGTATTACTATGGAGTGAAATATTATGAAGAGTATTTATCAGCTTATCCTTGGTGATTCCCTGCAATTTATCTTTGAGTACCCTCTTTTGCTTCCCCCAATCCTTTGCACAAGGAGATGAAATCTTTATTTTTCCCTGCTCTAGTAACATTTCTAAAATAGGGTGAGATTCTACAATATGGATCAGTTCTACCGTTTCACTGGTTTGTGTAGCCTCTTTTGTCGTCAGTTTGTACATGATTCTTTCTGAGATGACTATATTAACAACGTTTCCGCTTGACCGGTTTATCAGAAAGCTATCAAAATATCATTCCCTACATTAATTTTACGATGAATACCACCAGTATATCCGATATCATATCGGAGAGCATAAGCTAAAGCGAGCTCACGATCAGAAGCAATCAAGGAACCAGCAGATCGATCGAGATATCTCTAATTCGCTGCCCTTTGTTTCTTAACCTTTGAATTTAGTCCGCACCCTTTAAGCACCAAGTAGTAAGCAATTCAGCCATTTTGCATATGGACAAGTCCGCACCTAATTGAGAACTTCTGAACCCACTTTCTAATAGGTTTTTCATCTACTCCGCAAACAATAGCTAGACCTCGGCTGGTTGAAAATTCTCTTCCACTTTCTAAAACACCAATTTCAAGTCCTTTACTTGAGCTAACAGGTTAGACAAATCCAGGTTAGACAAATCCTAAGCTGAGGTCGACGGCTTTCGATCGATACTACCGCGAAATTTAGCCGAAGCTCTTAGCTCCCTATTTGGGGCTATCCTAACCAGAATCTTCAATGCCGATTTTAATCGGAAAGAGGGTCTCCAGGAAAAAGTAACAAAATGGCTGAAACTCCTTCGAGGTAATATTCTTAAGGTCTCCAAAAGGAGAGGAATAATACTTAGCGAGTCACAAATACACTTCTACTTCTTTGAGAGTTGTACCTTTCTCTATTTTCACAAGGGTCATAGCTTTTTTATTATCCTTCTATTTCTGCCGTTTGAAACCTCAGTATTCCAATCCATTACCCTGTCATCATTCCCCAACTGAATCAAATAGTAGACTACCTCGAATTCCAGGTAGTTTGTTTGATGGTGTTACACTATCAGACTAGATAGTTGGAGGGTGTCCCAAATAGCTAGAGTGGCACTCTTGACGTGTACCTGAATTCCCGTTGACCAAATAGAAATAAGGTGGCAACACAGTGAACCTCTTCTGTATCAATGCTTTCAGGGATAATCTTCTGAAAGTGGCAACCCAGCGAAAGATAATGGACACCTAGGTGGATGGCTCTATTACCCCTTATGAAAGTGATATCTCCAAAATACTATGGAAGTATCACTAACTTTTCACTCTTATGCATACTTAGCCTTCGATCGTTGTTTCCGTAATCACGTCAAAAAGGCACCAAAAGAAATGACTGTAATACCTAGCGAGTCACAAGTATACTACCCATAGTAAAGAAATTGGCTTCCATTGATGGTGTTACAGTATCAAAGCATCAGACTATTGCTCCCTCAGATCTGAGGAAGCACCCATATAAAAAGACAAAGGTTAGTCAAAGCCTTGTTGGATGTGGGGTTCGGCAGATAAAGTGGGAAAGTGCTAGGTCAGTCAGTAAAGGGCAAACTCGCGTATACCTAATATCGCTCCTATGACTTAAACGACCAGCTAGTTCTTTTACTGTTGGAGGCTTCGGGCAATCTTCATAAAGAGACCAAAACGAGACGGTTATACCAATTAAGAAGAGAGTTCTTTAATAAGTTCTTGTATGACTGGTTTTAATTCCACAATACTATCTGTATCGGAGTTCATGATTGCCCACACCACATTCAAATCTATTCTCCAGTAGCGATGAACCAACAAATTCCGAAAATCGATAATATCTCTCCAAGGCATCTCGGGATATTTTTCTTTAAGCTCGTTCGGTAGTTTGTTCGCTGCCTCGCCTATAGTCTGTAGCCTAAAAAATGTTGCTCGTTGAATTGTTTCATCACTCAAAAATGTTTGTTTTCCCAAAGCAACGTAGGATTCAAGCCCTTCTATTTCCTGTAGGATATCAGTAAGGAAAAGTAGAGCATTTCGTTTTTGGGTCATGCAATACCTTATTATAAATCTCTTAAAGAGACAGCTTCGCTCAACACCTCATCTCGGATGATTGGATGAAGTACCGTGCTTTGAGCGACATCGACCTCGCAGCCTAGCAGCTCTTTCAATTCGCGAGTTAAACGAATCAAATCGAAAAGCGTTTGCTCTGACGGAACATCGATCAGAAAATCTACATCACTTTCTGAGGTATTATCATCTCGTACCGTAGAACCAAATACCCTTATATTCGGTGCATGATACCGCTTGGCAAGTTCCAGAATTTGGTCGCGATAGCATTTCAATTCTTCTTTCGTCATTGAACACTTTTCTATCCAAGAGAATCTAAGCTCTTTAGAATCTAAGCTCTTTCCTTTACAGGAATTAGAAGCCCTTCAAAATCAAGAAATTGATGCTCCTTGGCTAAAAATACCGTCTTGAAGAGTGAAGAGCTCTTAATATTTCGAGCTGCTGCTCTTTCACACAATACACTATAACAAAAGATGTCTGTGGAACTACCAACTCCCTTGTGCCCTCCTTTCTACCTGGCTTACCCATAAAAGGATGAAAAGACAAGCGTTGCGTCATCTCTCGAATTGTAACGACGATCCCACGAGCAGCCAAGGGGCTTTCCTTCGCTATATACGAATGAATCTCCTCTATATCCCTCAAAGCTGAGCGAGTCCAAACGACCTTATGCACGAGTCAACTTACTGAAAGTTTCCTCTACTTCACTTTCAGAGGCAAAATTACCTGCCACCGCTTCCTGAAGTCCCTTATCTACCTGGTCCAAAAACCAAGAATTAAACTCCAAGTAGGCACGTATCGCATCATCGATCAAAGCACTTCGATCCGAATTCATAATCTCGCAAAGAGAATCCAAGCGCTCCTTGTCGACTTTCTCTATTCTAAAGCTAATAGTTTCTTTCATAGGTAATAGATGTTTATTTGGTGCTATTACATTGTACTACAACGCAATGCCCACCACAAGCCATAACTTATAACTAGCCTTTATTACTTGTTTTTTAAAACAATCCTATTTCTACACAAGCGCAGAGTAAGAAAAAACCATGTTGTTCTAGCAATAAATCTGCAAAAAGAACACCGCATAGTACCTAGCCAAGTCTCGATCGAGCTAACCCTCGATCGAGCAATCAAAAACCCCTCGGTTTCAGCTAACAGAACGCACTCGAAGATAAGCAATAAGAGAGATTTACTGGTTGAGTACGATCTTCTGGCTTGGGATTAACCTCATGGGAGCTGGTGGACGGCATTCGATCCATACTACGGTGAGGCTGAGGATGAGTTTTAAGATACTAATTCACTCCCCCCTTTGTAGACAAGTGGAAATTGTCTTCATTAAAACTCAAGATGCGTTATAGATGCGCTTTTAGTTCGGCCTTACCCCCCCTATCGCAGCAGTCCTTGTCATCTACTCTTCGGCAAGGCTCAAGCTCGCCCAACTGCACATAAGACAACCCTCAGCTAAAAGATAGCCTCAAAGTAGTAGCCAATCAGAGTGCCATTTATGTCTTATTATCAGTATTCTAAGATATTCAAAGCACTTTCAAAATATGCCGGTAATGAATGAAACATTAAACTTAACGCTGTTTTATTTGGATTTATGGCTAGCCAACAATCGCTCCCAGCCCCAAAACCACATTTATCGAGTGCGTTATTATTACTCTTTTCGCTCTTGCAACTCTGCTTTTTCAATGCGTCTTCAATGCGTTATAGACTCATGTAGCTGCATCGATCAGGCGGAGGTTGGCAGTCAAGCTGGGCGAACCTTTACCACCTCAAAGAAAACTCGCAACTGTCTTGGTTTCAGAAACCTTTTAGATGAAACGAAAAACTTCAGGTTAGTCTACATCGAACTCCCATACTAGCCTGGAGCTAAGATTACGAGATGCCTGAACATCCTCCACTAGTCGGGTATAAAATTCAGTAAAATCTACGAGTTGCTCTAAATCCAAAGAGTACAAGTTATATAAATCCCCGTCCCAAGTCGTTGGTATCGCCAGTATGTACCGATTGTTGAGGATATCTAAGAA